>Ga0114966_10001132_pt1 | contig 24962 bp, 23 predicted proteins | sample M_130207_XF_Meta_FD_87029 | JGI IMG/M metagenome (GOLD analysis project Ga0114966, IMG submission 87029) | Freshwater microbial communities from Lake Montjoie, Canada to study carbon cycling - M_130207_XF_MetaG | ecosystem: Environmental > Aquatic > Freshwater > Lake | place: Lake Montjoie... | reverse complement strand
ATAAGTATAATTAATAAAACATCACTAGCGTTCATAGTATTCTAGCAACGCAATATTTATGTTATTTTGTAAATTATAATAGACCTAGAAAAAGGCACGAATTAAAATTTGTATAACTTGGCAGATGTGTGGTCCAAAAACCATATCTTCCCATTTTTCTCTCTACTATTGTAATGTCGCAATAACAATTCTTGTAGACAGCACACACTGGAGTCCGTTAGAGGTTTGATATTGTCTTTAGTATATTTATCATCTTCACCGACTATCTTGTTTAACATAACTAGATTTTTCGCCTTGGTCGCTTGGTCGCATCGCGCTCCGAGTGTTCTTTTTGCAAGATTATCTTTAACTTTAAATACAAGATATTTATTTGTTGCCTCGTATCCGATAAAACCAATATATTGATTATATTGGTTCGGATTTATACTATACCTTTCTTTAATCGCGTTTGTCAGATCTTTTTGGTCTTCGCGTTCAGCATCTACCCAGTTATCATCTGGATTCAATATCAATAATTTTCGGTCGTCTTTGTTATACATAATAATACCAGTTATACCAAGACCTTTAATAATATTTTTGTCAAAATAAGACTTGATTTTGTATTCAAACGACGTTTCATCTACCATCTGTAGTTTTGTGATATAATTCAACAATTGTAATTTGTCTTCATATACCAATAAATCCAATATGTGGTCTATCAAATATCCCTTCAATTCTTCTAATGTTATGTCGGGGTATTCTTTCATAAGCCTACCCATCACAACGCCGCAATGTTTATACCAATTATCATCTCCACGCGGAACTCTATCCTGAGAGATAAAACTTAGTGCAAGGTCATACTCTGCTTGACACAAGGTAATTAGGCTGTTTGTTTTGACGTCTTTTTCTAGTTTCTTATCCATTTCAACCGATAATTGTAATTCTCTCTCTACAAGTGTAGTTGCTTGGGGCGATTCCTTCTTTGCAACTGCGTCGTTAAACTCAAAGTTTATCATATTGTGCTTGTAATCAATCGGCACAGATCTATCAAATACAGACGAATTCTGGCTATTTAACTCTGATGGTTGAAACAAATAATATTCGTCAATATTTACTAAATATCCGCTCCTGCCGTACTTATCCACAATAACTTGAGTGCCGTCTTCAATGAGCTGTGTTAACGCCGCATATATTTGCACATATGGATATGGTTTTGGAGTATTGATTTTAGAGAGAAGTTCATTCTTCTTATAAAAAAACTTTTCCTTCATCAAATCCTTCACCTTTTGTATTAATTTATCATTATTCATCGTGATAAAGGACTCACTATATGTGTCATTGTTAATATCGTCAGCCTCTATAGTTTTAAAAGGCTTGCATTTAAATTCACAAGACTCCATATAATCGCACGTAGCACTATACGGCATGTCGCCCACTGGAAAAGCCTCTATGACCTGTCCGTCGGACAATACCTGACGAACATTAATATTCATGTTTTCTTGGGTGAAATTCACTTGGTCGTTGTTTAACAAGCAATCAACGGCCGTTTCTTTTAAGAGGCGTGCAACACGACCCATTTGTACCGCCTTGTATTCTGCAACACGATACACATATAAATCGGCTGCCTCCTCTTTATTGTCTGGTAATATCGTGCCATGTAAATAAATTTCCACATTGCGTTTTTCAAAAGGCAAATCTTTGTGGCTAAAACTGCGCACAGCGCGACCAATGATTTGTTCTATACGATTCATGGTATACCAAGGGTCTAATATATGCACTTGTCGTATGAATCTAAAATCTACGCCTTCTGAGCCAGCCCTAGAAATCAAAACAACTTTGATTTTGGCGCCGTCCTTGTTATTATCATTTGTAATTGCGTTAACTTCTGCTTGATTATCTGGGCTAAGACGTTCGTCGCCAGTAATCATTGCGTATTTTGCAGGCGAAAAATTGCCACCAGCAGTATCTCTAGGTTGCATAGTTATTGAATCAATCGGCGAAGTTGGTGCATCTTTAAACAAAGAGTCGCGACCATTTCGTGTAAAACCAAGCTCTTCTAGTGCAAGAGCAAATGGAATTAATGCCGCGTCTATGTATTGAGAATATACGAGTACTATGCCTTCTGATTTTAAGATAATATCGCATATATTCTTAATCTTACTGCTGTATTTTCCAATTTCATTGGGAGCAAAGATTCTGCCGAATTTTTCGGTTTTATACGCATATGAACCCTTTTCACGCGGAGTAGAAGTTTTATCAACAAATGACATGATTCTAGATAACCCCTTTTTACCAGTTAAATCATGGTAATTAATGTAATCATTCTCGCCCACGTCCACGCCATTAGAATTTGGCGATGGATCCCCGCCAGTGCTAGCAATGGAGTTTTCACTTGATGCACGATCTGTAATATCAACTTGTGGTCCCAGGTCCAAATTTGCAATGTCAATATCTAAATTTTCAATCGGTTCTGGGTTTACTTGTACCGCATTCATAACAAAGGGACCTTCTTCATTGACTTCAATCAAGGTAGGCGATGGTTCTCTCTCTTCTTCTTGAATAATCTCTTCTGCTTGAATAATCTTTTCTTGTTTCTGTTTGATTTTTACACACTCCTTTGTTTTTGGATTTCGGCGTGTGCCATTTGGACAACGCTTCACTTTGATAGTAATAACCTCATCGTCGTCTACTACTACTGGCGCGGGCACAATGACTGGTTGGGGTGCAACTATTGGCTCGGGTGCAATGATAATCTCCTCTACAGACCCATCCGAATATCTTTCAATTGGCTGGACGCGTTCGGCAGATTCTTCTAATCCATCCATCGGATATACCATAATCAAGGATTCAATAGGTAATTGCAAAATAGTATACCCAAATGTCTCCATATTTTCAAATGTCGGCATCTTACGCGAATCGCCAAACTGATTTACTGCGACCGGTTTGCGTTTTCGCAACCCATCAATAACTACCTTATATACCAAGGATTGATATGATCCAATATTCGTAGTATATATTTGCTGTTTTAATATTTGAATAGCACCTTCTTTGGTAATAATTTTTCCATTCATTTGATATTTCGGATAAGCACTCTCCATAAAAGTATTGGCAGGGCTGAATATATTTGGAAATACGCGAAACGGAAACGTGTATGGATTTTCACCGCGTATATAGGATACATAACCGGTCGCTTTTCGTATCAACAACTCTTCGCCACCTGGTTTAAAATTGCCCGCTTTGTCAAATACATTCTTAATATCAATTTGTCCGCGTCGGTCATTTGCATTCATTAGATTTAATAACCATATGATTTCGCGATATGTGTTGTACATGGGCGTCGCAGAAAGCAGTAATAAACGCAAATTTTCAACGGACTTTACTAATTTCATCAAATACAATGCAACCTTTTTGTTTTCGTTATCCTCTGAAATTCGTACATTATGGATCTCATCAATAACTATTAATCGCCCATTAAACTCCGCACGCAGATTTCGTAGTTCTTGTGCTGGATTTGGCTTTTCACTATTAAAATTTAAAATCTTTGTAATGTAATTTGCAAATCCATCATAACCCAAGAACAAATACGACGTCTTTATTAGGGTGTCTATTTGACTGATTACCTTTTCCTTTGACATATTCTTCATATTCATGGGATTAATTTCCTTGATTAAATTATTCCCTGTGCACGCACGAATGTTCCACAAACCATCCACAAGTTTCAGTTTTCTCGGGTCAAACAACTGCAAACGAAAATTATCCTGCACGTTGGGGGATGCGACAATAATAATTCGCTTTTGTATACCGACTTGTTTTAAATAAGCACGCATCTCTTCGCAAATACCAATTGCACTACACGTTTTACCCGTGCCTAGCTGATGATACAACAAGAGACTATTATAAGGTGTTTGAGACGACAAAAAGTTTTTAACAAATAACTGATGCGGTGCCAATTCAAATTCGGCATTGCCTAACATGTCTGCACGTTTTTGTATATCTTGGTATATATCGCCGTCATATCTAGTATCGTTAAATTCCTTCTTCTCAGCAATTTTAACAATGAAGTTGGGGTCATCCAGCGATGGATATAATGATTCATTTTCGTCGGTATTCTCAGACAAATAATTATATTCCGCCAACTCTTTTTTCAACAAAAAAGTATTACACTCTTTGGTATATTGATTTCCAGGATTGTCGCATTGATTTAATTCATATTCCTGTTTTAATTCATAAGCCATACTTATATATTACGTAGAATAATATAATTTATATTGTTGTAGCAAGTTATTTATATTTGTAATAATTTTCTTTTTTTCTAAATTATAAGGACGAATTGATTTTAAACATTCGTCAAATGTTTTCCATTCTAACTTGGATACTTCAGACTTTTGATATTTTTGCAAATTAACCATGTCGTCCTTTTCTTGATTCTTATATTCACTCATATATGCCAAAAAATATTTATGCTTATAAGATTTGTGGTTGGACCCAATAAATATCTCTTCAAATGGTAAAATATTTTCAACTATTGCAATACTATCTTGTGAATATCCAGTTTCCTCTTGGAACTCGCGTAATCCACAATCAAGATCTCTCTCCTGAGGATTACGGCGCCCCTTTGGAAATTCCCATTCAGTTTCCGTCCAAGCCGTCTCGCTTTTCTCGACTAAATCGCGCAAAGTATACTTCACATTGTTAATATAGACTCCATTTGTAATTAACTCAAATTTTTTCACCGAAATGGATTCTTCACTGCGGAATTGATTCTCCGACGACGTATTTCCCCACATCATCGCCCATAATTTATTAAATGGCTCATTTATAATTTGTTTTTTTTCGATGACCGACATTTCATTGATGGTGTGTTGTAATTGTTCAATATTGTAGGGGGAATATTTACCACGTATAAAATCAATATATCCAAAGCTATCTTTCCGACGAATCATTAAAAATTGGACGCCCTTATTACTAGGACGACATAATATGATTCCGTAGCTTGTTATAGGTAACTTACATTGATGAAACGAATGTCCTTGTTTTCCACAATTATTACATAGAGTATGCGCGACCATTTTGTGCATTATGTGTTTATCTTGTAATGTTTTTATATGTATTTTACTATAATGGCATTAGACCCAAAAGTTTTCGGGCCACATTATTGGTTTTTCTTGCATACCATTTCAATGAATTATCCAAAGTATCCAAATGCCGTGACGAAAAAAAAATACTATGATTTCATACAAAGTTTGCCCTTGTTCATTCCAGTAGAAAAGCATGCAACCGATTTTAGCAAATTGTTAGATGAATATCCTCTTTCCCCTTATTTAGATTCACGGGACTCATTTGTTCGGTGGATGCATTTCATACATAATAAAATCAATGAAAAATTAGAAAAACGCAAGATTACTTTAAGTGAATTTTACGTTCAATATTACGAAGCATATAAACCGAAAGAGGTGAAATTTAGTGAATATTATCATCTAAGAGAGAAGGGCATATACCTAGGGTTTATTTTTATAGTTGGTTCAACCATCTATTATTTATATGACAAGTAAAACATAGTTCAAAAGTATTATTATATCACAATAATATAATAACATAGTTATGAAAACAAGAAAGTATAAACAATCCAGTCGTCGACTAGGACAAAGAAAAACTCATAAACACGGGGGTAAAGTGATCGGGTCTGGAGGTTATGGGTGCGTATTTCGCCCTGCGTTAAGGTGTAATGGAACTCGCAAACGTGCGTCAAAAACAATATCAAAATTGATGTTAAACAAACACGTTAAACGCGAATATATGGAAATAACTAAATATTTACCAATTTTGCGAAAAATCCCCAATTATAAGAATTATTTTATCATTGAAGGCGCAAATGTTTGTCAACCTGCGCCATTAACTCGGTCGGACTTGAGCGATTTTGATGTAAAATGCAAAGTATTAAGAAAGCGGGATATCAATGCGAAAAATATAAACAGCAATCTTGATAAATTATCAAGTTTAAATTTACAAGATGGGGGCGTTGAATTAGGTAATTATATCTATACTGGTTTATCGCTAGATGGAATGAAAGACTTGAATGAGCGCATGATTCAACTACTCATGCACGGAATATTACCCATGAATAAATCTCACGTATATCATGCGGATATTAAAGAGGCGAACATAGTAGTTGATGTCGGCGGTAAATATGTAAGATTAATTGATTGGGGGTTGTCAATGTATACAGCAAGTGGAAAAAATATACCAGACGTATTACGAGGCAAACCACTGCAATATAACTTGCCGTTTTCTATAATCTTGTTTAATAGTACTTTCAAAACAATGTATTCTACCTTTTTAAAGACGATACCGACATCTAATTTAGACAATAACTCTGTTCGGAAATTTTTAAAGGGATATCTTGAAAAATGGAATACAAAACGAGGCAAAGGACATATTAAAACGATTACGTCAATCTGGAGTGGTATAACGGGAAAACAAAATATTCAAGAGACTATCATTATCCCATATTTAAGCACCATTTTGCTTGAATATACGCGAAACGGACAATTTGACACGATTGGATACTTTAAAAATGTATTTCTAAAACTTATTGATTTGTGGGGCTTTATAATCTGTTACGCTGCATTCTTGGAAACAGGATATAAAAATGAAAAAATAAACAATCTCATTTTGAATTATTTATACAGAAAGCCTACTGAAAACATTAATATAGATGAATTATTGTATGATTTAAGAAATTTATTTTAGAGATAATTTGGGTAAAAAAATATTTTTTTAATCGCTTATTATTACAAATATAGCCATGTTTATTCTTTTAATTGGCAGACCAGACAGAATGGGGGCTACGTTTACTTGGTATATTATGCAAATTATATACGCCCATTACCATAAATGGTTTATTCACGAGAGTGGTGGAATATTATTTGATAATAGTATTTTTATGAAAATGATAAGAATATTTATAAATAAACATAACAAGGATTTGGGCGATGAACTTGGTTCTCACGACCATTTATGGACGGAACATTTTCTTGAAGATAGTCAACAAGATTGGCCTGGAAACAATATGAAGGTCTGCAAAAAAATAGAATGCGACTTAGTTAGCTATTTCAAGACGCATCTTTATTCTAAAATGAGAGATATATTAGACGGGTTGATAGTAAACAAAGGGTATACATTCCCAGATGTTGATTTTAAGAAAACGATTGGCGTGCATTTGCGCCTAGACGATGTTTCTACGCGTGAGGATTATAATGGTATGTTGTCTGCCGAGTATTATCGCGATAGATTAAATTCAGGAAATATAAATATTGATCTAGAAGACGAGCGTTTATTTTTTGAGAGACGTGGAATTGCTATAGGTGGTTGGGGGCGACATTATAATACGCACGATTGCCAGGCTCCCATCGCCGAAAATAGAGTACAAGAATTTATAAATCGTGCCAAATCCAAATATCCAGAGCATAATGTCGTGATAGTTTCGTCGCCAATTGGAGAGGTAAACCTACCATATCCACGGATTCGTAATAATGACGCCGATATGGATTTGACCTTTTTGTGTAATTGCGATGTAATCATATGTTCTAGAAGTTTATATTGTTTTTCGTCTGTATATCTAGGAAAAGCGACCGAGATCTTTCTTCCAATGTGGGGACACATTGCTGGAACTGGATTGATGAGCAAATATGATAAGAGCACAAACATTACATATATAGCTTAACAGGATTATATAATTACGATTTTCTTTTCGTAATTATCTATATATGCGGATAGAATTAGTGTTAATAGCGGTAACTGGATTTTTAATATATAACACATATCATGATGGCAAATATACTAAAATGTTCATGGCGGGTAAAAAATATTATCAAATGGCGTTTTATGGAGTTTTAGGCGTCGGCATTTATTTACTTTTGAAACGCAACCCAACCCAATGTAAAAATATGTTAATGCATGCAAATAATATGGTGAAATATATGCCAATAAATAAGACGTCAATGAATATGATTAATCCTATAATGGATTTTACGATGAACGACCAAACCGGAGGTGGAGGTGGAAGTGGAGGTGGCGGAGAGGGAGGCACAAGAACTGGCGCGTTTATGTCATCGTTTATGGACTCAAATAACATGAACGAACAGCGAATACTTCAGTCGGGCAAAAAGGCTACAAAGCGTTCTGTAAGTGAAACCAAGAAAAAATTTGTTGCATCCCAACAAAATTGGAAATGCGGAGACTGCGAAAATCAGTTAACTGCTTGGTTTGAAGTAGATCATATAAAACGACTAGAATATGGCGGAGGAAATGATGTCGGAAATTTAGTTGCTTTGTGTCGCGAATGTCATGGTAAAAAAACAGCCATGGAAAATATGTGAATGACATCTCGCTAGTATTACAATAAAATTTATATTCTATTCTTGATATATATATAATTAAGCATGGTTGAGGTTGTAAATAACCAAGTTAATATTGATAACCAAGACAATAATGAAAAGAAAACAAATATATTCACCGCACGCAATGCAACCGACCTTATATCTATTTTGGCATTGGTTGGTCTCATTGGACTGACATATAAATATAATCCATTGAAGTTTCTGACAAATAATCTGTTGACTGCGATACGAATAAAATATCTATCCATCATGGTTTTATTTCTCTCATTAGTATTTGTCATGTATTATTATGACTTGTTGAATTTATCAAGTGATTATTTTGGCCCAGTTACTATAACATCTCTTGTTATTGGCTGCTTTTTATTTGCAATTATACTCTATTATGTGCTTGCGTTTTCAAAATCTGATGTATATTCATATGTCCCTCCCACGCCAACATATGTAATTAACTTGTTTCAACTCGCGATCGGTGTAAGTTGCAGCATAATTTTCACAATGTTCTTGGTTTTTATGATTTTTAATACGTCAAGCACATCACCTACCCTTTCTATTATATTGAATGTCTTGATTATTTCAACCCTCCTTACGTTGATGTATAAAGTATTGGTTAGAAGCCCCATTTTGCAGTCTTGGCCTTGGTTTAGATTAGTAGTAAATACCATTTTATATATCCCATGTATCCTTGCAGGTATACTTGACGTAATCGTAGCTCAGATTTACAAGGAAAAGGAAAAGACCAAGCTACCTGAAGTCATATTACTTGTGATTAGCATTATCTTGATTGCGATTTATTATCTTTTGCCGATGGGTATGCAATGGGTGGTTGCGACATATCAAGGCGGAAAAATATTAGTAAACGAATCGGTGGTTTTGAAACAGCCATATACGATCGCATCATACATACTATTGAATGATATAGATCCAGCAGAGACAAATCCAGTGTATGAATATAATTACGCTCTTTCATTATGGTTGTATCTTGATGCGTTGCCCCCAAGCACCAGTGCTGCGTTTGATAAATATACGCCCGTATTTAGTTATGGAGGAAAACCATCCATATTGTACAAGGCGAGCAATAATACTATGATGATTACTGCCAAAATAAAAGATCTTACAGATGATATGATAGCTCGTACAAATTCGGACAGGGACGAAAATGGGGATGTTATTATCTACAAATTAGAAAATGTGTTATTGCAAAAATGGAATCATATTCTCATTAATTATAACGGAGGTATTTTAGATGTATTTTATAATGGAAAACTTGTGAAATCTGCCAAAAATATTGTGCCGTATATGGAACTTGATGCAATGACGATTGGTTCCACAAATGGCATAAACGGAGCAATATGCAATGTTGTATATTATAATGATGTATTAGATTCAAATAGTATATTAGCGTTGTATAATTCTGTAAAGGATAAAACGCCACCAACGCTTTCGTTTGCAGAATCAAACGCGGACCTTATCAGTAAAAACGTTCAATAGAATATATTCTATAATAAATATTTTTTTATGAAGATATATATTATATATGGAGTGGCAAACAATTTTATGGATACTTGTAATATTAGTTTTGTTGTACGTTATTTTTAGTTATATTACAAAAGAGCGAGATATGTTGAACGCACAAATAACAGCCGGAAACATAACAACCATGATTAATCCAAGTAGTTCGGGAGCGAGTAGTATGAACTCTAGCAATTTTACCTACTCTATGTGGTTTTATATTAACGACTGGAATTATCGTTATGGCGAACAAAAAATCATTATGGGTAGGTCGGGTTCAGCAATGGCGTCAGAGCCCATGACAAGTGGTAGTGGCGCGAATAGTGGTACGACTGGAACTGACACAACTATGATAAACCCACAAGATTTGTCTAAACTACAACCTTGTCCGTTTGTAGTGCTCGGTGGCAAAGAAAATAACTTGACTATTGCGGTTACATGCTATACCAATGCATCTACTAATTCTCAAGGCATAGTTCATTATTTAGAGATAGTTAATATTCCTATTCAAAAGTGGGTGAACTTGTTCTTTAGTGTATACGGACGAACGCTTGATGTTTATCTAGATGGTAAACTTGTCCGAACGGGTATTCTCCCTGGAACTGCAAAAATCAACCCTACCGCAAATGTTTATTTGACCCCGAATGGCGGCTTTAATGGCTGGACTAGCAAATTACAATATTGGAATAACTCTTCTAACCCGCAAATGGCGTGGGATACTTATATGGCTGGGTATGGTGCTGGCTTGTTTTCTAACTTGTTTGGTAAATATAAAATCAAGGTTGCATTATTAACAGATAATCAAGAAAAGGCGCAATTTACATTATAAATTTAGATTTCCATAAAATATCTAATTGTATATATATAGATTATGGATATGTTCAGCGGTGATAACTCAAATTATAATAAATTTTCAATTAGTGCTTCTCCCTATGCTACCAAAGATTTCTTAGAATCAAATAGTTTAGTTGCGCAAGTTGCATTTTTATTATTAACTTTTATTGTGTTTCTTATTCTCTTACGTTTAGGAATTAGTTTACTTAGTTGGATGCTTGGTCCAAATAACTCTCCGCATTTTATTGATGGAATGCAAGAAGGCAAGCAATTAAAGGTATTTAGTCAAAACCCAGCAGTAAAAGGTTCTCAAACGATTGGGCGTTCGCAAAATGAAGAAGAGGGTATTGAATTCACTTGGTCGACTTGGATCTATATAGATGATTTGACATACAATTCGGGTATTTATAAGCATATTTTCCACAAGGGCGACGATCCATCACGCATAGCACAAAATGGAAAGGTTTTCCCCAATAACGCACCAGGATTGTATATTGCCCCCAACACAAATGCTCTTGCAATTGTTATGAATACTTTCAATGATATGAATCAAGAGGTAACTATACCTGACATTCCATTAAACAAGTGGGTAAATGTTGTTATTCGCTGCCAAAACACGACTATGGATGTTTATATTAATGGAGTCATCACTCAAAGTGTTGTGCTAGCGGGCGTCCCCAAACAAAATTACGGGGATGTATGGCTTTGCGCGAATGGCGGTTTTTCTGGATATGTATCTAATTTGTGGTATTTTAACTATGCCTTGAATGCATCTCAGATTTTAGCCCTTTTTAACAAGGGTCCGAATCGTACAATGATAGATAGTTCGGCAAGTGATTTAGAGATGAAAAAGCCCGATTATTTGTCTTTACGTTGGTACTTTTTCGGCAACCAAGACATGTTCAACCCGTAATTGTTGTTGCGTTTGGAAGTTTAAACCGCCGATATAATTCGTTCATTAGTAATAATATATATATCATATATATATATATATATAATGAATACATACGATACAAAATATGGTTTAATTACTTTGTATAAAAATGAAGTTTTTATAGGTAGCGAATTTAAAAATGGAGTTTATTGGGATATTGATACATTATTGAAATTGCGTGAATATATACCACCGAATCGTAATATTTTAGAAATAGGTGGTCATTGTGGTACTTCAACTATTGTTTATTCTTCTTTTTTAAATAATGAGAACAAAATACATGTGTATGAACCGCAGTGCAATATGTATAATTTATTGGTTCAAAATATAAATCAAAATAATTTACAAGGTAAAATCAAACCTAATAATTTAGGCGTATTTTGCTATGAAGGAAATGGAAAAATGAATGATATTGATTTAGATGGTGGTGGTGGTGTAGTAATAAAAAGATACAACGAAGAAAATAATATAGAGTGTAATTTCGCTGGGGTTGGATTAGGTAAAGCCGGTGAAGATATTAAATTAACAACTATAGATAATATGAATTTAGATAATATTGGTTATATACATTGTGACGCTCAAGGTTCTGAAAATTTTATATTTTCAAAAGGAATCGAAACTATAAAAAAGTATAGACCTGTTATATTATACGAAAATTATGAATTTTATGGCACATATTTATATGATAATATTTGTAATTCCTATCCTAATTATATTGAAGAAGGTAAATTTGATATTAAAAAATATTGTATGGAACAATTAAATTATTCAAAATTTATTGATAGATTTAATGGTGGAATTGATACACTTTTAATTCCATAAATTATGTATAGGTAAGGATAAAATTATGAGAATATAATAATTTTATCTCTAAAAACAAGAATTTTAAATATAAAAATATGATTTTATCTTGGTTGTTGGTGCAAAGAAAATAATCCAGTATATATAATGGCATGCTTTGCATTTAACGGAAAACCTCCCATGCCACCACGTCTTTGGAGTCGTGCCCAAGGAATTTGTTCAACATTACCAGTAGCTACAATAACACCAGAAGAGGCGGATATAATTGCCATGTCAAGTAAGGGAAATGTTCTTCAGTATAAAAAGAATAGTAGCAATATTACCAAACAACAACGTTATTCGCAAATTGCTAAAGGGCAATGGACCAATCGTAATACAACATGGGCGTCTCAATCTGTGACCACCACGATGCCAAACACGCTAAGTTTAAAACGCGTTAATTATAGGACCATTTATTTAGATGATGGAGCACCTGCAAACCTACCTATAACGTGTCCTAATCTTACGCCGGCAACATTTCCTAACAAATTGCCTATAAATCCAAATACACAAAATATTGTACCACGACCAGGTGTAACTACTGCATTTATAGAGTTATGTCCTGTTTATGTAATTCCACCTAATCCGCCTATATATATAATCCCAGACCCGTCTCCAGAAGTACCTAAAAAACCGATTGAACCTAAAATTGTTCCTGTATTGCCTTATATTAAACCTCCTCTAGAACCAACCCCACGCGTGGTTATTCCTGATGGTGGCAGTTTAATTTGTAATATATCTGAAAACATTTGTACTGGTGAAGTTTACTCTGTTACACCAGCCAGTGATAATTGCAATCCAACTTCTGCATCTGATGTGCCAGGACCTATTATGCTTTTGTGTTATAATGACGCACTGCCAACATATTACCCTAGACAGAGAAGGGCGTATGGAAGCAGTGGAAACGCCTGGCCTACTCAAACAGAGTTGGTATCTATCATCAACACCCCCATAAATGATACAACGACGAAAGTATACGATGATAATTTGACAAAGGCTTTAGCAAAATTATATGAAAATGTTGGCGATGATTTAAAAACACTATTTACATATTTTTCAATCGGTGATATAGGGTTATTAAAAGAAAAATTAACATATGACGTATATCAAAATCTTGCAACTTTATTAATTGATTCAAGCTATCCAGCTGATATAAATTATACAAATGTCTTGGAAATTATTCAGACAAGTTTAGAGGGATTGTATAAATCAGTTATAATTGCAAGTGCACAGCAAACTGAGATTGCGCGGTTAAAGGCGTTATTGTTGAAATTGACATCTGATATAATCAAGGATATACAATCATTGAAGGTTACTTCCGATTTAGATACTATAGCTCTTATCCGTCCCGAAATTAAACTATATACTCAGTTATATGGATATCCAGCAAACGGAATTTTTGATGTTGAGTTGATTAATCAAATTAAATCAATTTTAGGAATAGCATAATTTTAGGGAAGCACGCGTTATTATTTTTGTAAAAAAAATTATACATGTATATATTATAAAGATGCCTTCTCCGACATTTTATGTTAGTCTTCTTAACCCTGAACATCAGGCCTTAGGTCAAGCTGGTTTGTTCACTGGTGCAATTACCGCCGAGGAAACGGACATTTCCCTCCTTGAAATTAATATTCCTCTTGCGGATATTAAATCCCATTTCAAGTTTAAGTGTGTTGGCATTACCGCTGATGATGGAACTGTCAGTAATATTGATATTACTGGTGTGGTTGGTGTTGACAACACAACTGCTGCTGCCTGGACCTTTCCTTCTTCTAGTACTGCCTCTGCCATAGTCTTACAAAGCGAGTTTCTCGGTTTATTAGCCAAAAAGGTTTTTGGTAGCGCTAGTGCGGTTGATCTTTTCAGTAATCGTACCGCTGTTGAGGCTGCATGGCATGTTGCTGCTGGTACCAACGCACTTAATTCTTTGAAGGTAAAAACCTATGACAATGGTATTACTGCTTCTAAGGAGTTGATAGATGCCATGTTTTACTCTTCCAACGGAAAGGCTATACGTTTTAGCATGGCTTATGATGCAACCGCTGATGCAGCACTTACTACTACCAGTGCTATTGATAATGACGTTTCTGTCATTGGAGCTAGTGGATCTGGTGCAAAGGTTGATATCTCTGCTACTGGTATATCAGTTAAAACCACTGGGTCTGGTTATGTCGCTGGTGGCTCTGTTACCCTCGGCGGCGCTCTCACATTTAAAATTAACTCCGTTCAAGCCGCGATGTTGAATGGAACTCTTGCCGATGCTGCTGGTACTGAAGTTCCTCTATGTGTTGGTGATAAAATCAAGGTCGTGTTTGAGGTTGATAGCAAAGTCGGTCAATTAGATGTTAACGGCGATGCTGTCTCTGTTGCTCAACGATTCAATGTAGAATACACATTAACCGCCGCATAATTCATATAGCTTGTTCTATGTCTTTTAGTTTTTAAATGTTGTGTTAAATATTATACTATTATTCTATACTATTATAATATACTCTCATATGTCAACCGATAACACTGATGATACGCAGAATCAAATGGCTGCGACAATTAGATTGAATGTGTATGCTGATGGTGGTACTTCCCCAATCTACACAGGATATGGTTATACTACTTTTAAAATGACAAATGCAACTGGGGAGACTTTTGTACTACCTTCAAACATAAATTCAACTAATGGAACGCTTGATATTGCTTTTAGTCGTCCGATTTACTATATTAGTAATCTAAATCCAACTGCATGTGCCTTAGATACGACGCTTGAATTTGGGGGTGCGATTACCGAACAACCATCTGCAAATAGCACTCCACGAAATCTGACTATTAATACAAGAACCGCTCAAAGCTACTTCAAAACGGGTATGTCAGGGCTTTCAGGCAATAATATTGCTGAATTTACATTTGACACTCCTGATCTTATTCGTTCAAATGAATATATAGGCTTATTAGCGTCGCAAATATTTGGTAGTAGCGCAGCAACCCTATTCAGTAATAAGACGGGAATTCGTGATGCATGGAATATTGCAGTTAAAAGTGCGTTAGAATCATTAAATACGCTTACTAGAACTAATGGGGCGGCTGCAACAGAAGAATTAAAATACGCAATGATGAATTATAATCTGACTAGAGAACGTTTTAATATGGCGTATGGCGCTAAGTGTGGTCCTGAATCTGGAACTATAGTTTCTGGAACTGGACTGCATGTTACTGGCGGTGAATTCCAATCTGGAAGTCCCAAGGTGAATGTAAGTGTACGTGGTACTACTATTACTAACATAACAATTACTGAGACTGGTAGTGGATTTAAAAAGGGCGATATCATTACAATAACCGGACTAGATGATAATAACAATCCAGCTACTATAAAAATTACACTGAATAGCATTCAAGTTGCTCTATTAAATGGTGAAAGTCATTTAACTTCTACTGGCATAGAATTGCCTCTTGAGACGGGCGATATAATTCGCGTATTATTTACGCTTACTAGTCCGAACGGACAAAAGAACATAAGGGGTGATGATATAACTATTACTCAAACATTTTATGTGAATTATACTTTGAATTAGACCAACTAAAAAATGAATATCATAAATTATATGATATACATAACAATCTAATCTAACTATGCGCGCAGGCTAGGATTAACACAAATATCTTGGGTCGGGAAAATGTTGCCTGACATGCAAGTATCTGCCTCGCCAACTTGACTGCAGCTACGATAACCTTGTTCGCTTCCAATATAACACCATCCAGCCTTGCCTTGTTGTGTGCTGTCATATGAATCATTTGCAACATAATCTTGCTTGGGCATCTCCTGTTGTTTTGATATATTCAATGCGCGGTTCAGCGCCGTATTTTGTGCGTTATCGTGTGCGTTCTGGTTTTGAGCTGAATCTGGACTCATTTTTGAGACGGAAGCTGGGTTGGGTTTTGCATTTTCTGCCGAGATTGGTTTCTTACCGCCGTCCTGTTTGCCAGTGTCGTGAGTATCTTTGCCGGTTTTATCGTCGCCATGTACATCATCGCCGTCTACCACATTATCATCATGTTGCGTTGTGCTTGGTCCGTAATTAAAGAACGATATGATATATGTCCAAAACGGCGTGAGAACATCATTTGTTTCTTGCGTGCCTTTTGCTAAATAATTGAAAATATTGAAGCCTAGGAATGCCAATAATAGAATAACAAATATCCATACCCACCACGAAGAAAACATGCCTTCGCTGCTGGAATCGGAATCCAAGCTTGGGGTATTTGTTAGTAATTCGGGAAATGAATCTTTATTCGGTGAGGGCAACATTATAAATAAAATGCATATATTAAATTTTGATTATATATGTATTTTGATTATCTTGCTTTATTTGAAGGTGAACAAGTAAAGGAATTGATTTAAATCTCCTAAAATCTCATCGCGAATATTCAATAAATCAGTATTTGTCATTCCTCCCGCCCCAAGCGCCTTGTTATTGCTCAATGCGACTAAATAACTCTTATATGAGTCAATTTCTCTCTTGAACTCTTGCGGGCTATTCATATCTTTCACTGGTATATTCTTTGTCCGTAGTTTGATGCGGTTTTGTGCTTTACCAAGTAGAACCTCAACAAACTTGTCAATATTAGCACCTAGACTGGCATACAATTCATCCGTCGCCTTGTGCGTAGCATAGCTGTATGTTTTCCAATGATATACTTTAATCGTGTTTAACATTTCTAAAAATTTACACACAATGTCGCTCTCAAACGCGGACAATGAAGAAGAAGCAGATGCGACTTTTCCGCCACGACTGCGTGTACGCCTTCCGCGTTGGCTAGAACGTTTTCTCATTGTGCCATGTTTCATATTATATATTATACGAACAAAATATAAAATCTAAATCTAGAGACGTGGAATAAACGTTTCTGCAAAATCATTCATTTTATCCAATTTTTCAATCGTCTTTTCTAGATTGCTACTATTCACATTATGAAACAAATAATCCGTCGCAGGGCGTTGTTCGTTCTTTTTAATTTGCTTATAAACCAAATGCACCTTGTTTACTACAAGCGAAACCTTCTCTTTTGTAGTATCCTTAATCAACTCATTTCCCATTTTGGGGTTTTCAACCAGCAACGAAATAATAAAATACATGATAAACTTGCGCTTTTTATAAGTGCTTGCTGAAAATTTCAAGGTAAACAAGGTAAGCAGGCTGTTTATTATTTTCTTGATCAGCGGATTTTTTCTGTTTTCAGCCTCTTTCATAAAAATATCCCAAATGAGCCAAACTATATCTAATTGGTCCTTGCTCTCTACGGGCGCCCAACTTCTACGTTCACACGCACATTTTTCACGCTTGCTTTTGCAGACATTTTTAAATTCCATTATCCATTCCAACCAAAAGCATGCATGAATTGTATTTCGCCCCTCTTTAGATAAATTGTACGACAATTCATTGACAGCAATATATAATTCTTTCGGATCTTCTGGTTGAAATACGCTCTGCGCATATAAAACATTTGGAGCCTTTAGCTTATCGGTAAGATGCGTCATGTCAAAATCCTCTTGATTTATTTTTATTTCTTCAAATGAATGTTTTCTCTCTACTTCACACAATATACAAATGACTTCGCACAATAATTTTCTCAGTTTTTCGTTGTTTCTCATGTTGAGCTCCTTACCGGCGTAACCTCCCGAAATGATCTCTTTAAAGTTTTTTATGCGCATTTCCAAGTAAATGGCTAATATTGGTCTTCCTAGATGGATATGTTTACTATAAAAAAAAAATATGATTTCCCAGAGGTCTGCAAAATGGCCCGCACATATTAATTCTGCGCTCCAATAACAGGAGGGTTCCAATCTTGAATTAGTTAAACTATTTAGTAATTCTTTTCTTACTTCTGATTTTTTAAATCCTGAAAATGTAATACCTTTAAAATCTTTCTGTTCGCGTATATCATTTATTTCAGAATCGGTATTCATTAAATATAATTTATACAAAAAAAATATGACTATAACATATATATGAAAGAACATTCTATAGCATCCATCTTTAATGATTTATCTGGGTGGGCCATTATTTTAATATTAGTATTGATATTGTTGATAGTTGTAGCTACATTTAACACGATAACGAATAGAAATAAATCTTCCAATAACAAAGAAGGATTCGAACAAAAGGATGTTTTAACGTTGAAGGAAGGTCCCGACATTTACGATAATTTTTATGCAGGCATCTACGATCAGTTAGTATTTAATCAAGCAAAGGATAATTATGAAATTGGCGAAATCATTAACGCGACTAAACCAACGAGTGAAAGTATTGTATTGGATATTGGTAGTGGAACCGGTCATCACGTTGCATTACTCGAAGCACAAGGTATACCGACCACTGGCGTGGATTCTTCTGCCGCCATGGTGAAAAAGGCAGAAGAAAATTATCCCGACTATAAATTTGTTGAAGGGAATGTTATGGACTCCTCTTTGTTTATGCCGGGATCATACACGCATATTCTTTGTTTGTACTTTAGCATATATTATTTCAAAGATAAGATGGCCTTCTTTAATAATACTATGAAATGGCTAATGCCTGGGGGATTTTTAGTCGTGCATGTTGTAGAGAGAGACATGTTTGACCCCATTCTTCCGCCGGCAAACCCTCTATTTTTAGTATCGCCACAAAGATATGCAAAGGAGCGCATTACTCAATCCAAAGTCATGTTTAATAACATGGAGTATGTAGCCAATTTCAATTTGGATGCAGATAAAAATGTCGCGACTTTTACAGAAAAATTTAAGGAAAAGGATAGCGACAAGACGCGCAAGAATAAACACATATTTTATATGGAACCGCACAAAATGATCATCGTAATGGCACAAGAAGCCGGATTTATTTTGCAAGGAAAAATTGATTTATTGAAAGTTGGTTATGAGTACCAATATCTATATATATTTGTAAAGCCTCAATAGTATAACAATCGTTATAATAATATTTTATAAATATATAGAATACATATATTGTCATGGACAAGAGCGAATCACATAAAAAAGAGAACCAGAGTACATGTAATAAAACACGAGCCATTATAGAGTGTGAATCATTGTGTAAAGAAATGCTAAAATGCACACATCCGCAAGTTGTGCCCACCAAAGTCAAAAAGGAGCGAAAATTATTAGAAGGAGTAGAAGAATTTTTTATTTTTTGGAGTTGAGTCTGCTGGTCATTGCCGTCTTTTTCTCTCTACACCAAAAAATCGTTTGTGAATTCTATCATTGAATTTACCCTTGTAGAGAGAAAAGGTGAGACAAAAGTATACATCAGTTTAACATACCAAGTCGGATTTTTCACGATAATTTTTTGCAAGTTGTTAGAATATTTTGAGCTAATAAGCTGCGCAATTTCAATACCTGTGCGGACTTCCATCGCGTGCTTCATTCCAAATCCATCGCTATCAAAAATCCACGTCCAGGGCTTATCGCCATTATACTTCATCATATTGTCATAATGAGCAAGAATGCCTTCTCTGTCAGTATATTTGGTTGCGTCTGCTGGTTTGGTATAAAACATAGATACACCCTTGATTTCGCATAGTTTGGAAAAGGAGTGGCTCGTTGAATCTTCGTGGCATGTTTTACAAATGTGTTCCATATTCATAATTATAATTATACATATACAAATAGATAAAACATACGAGTTTTAATCTAATAAAAGAATAATGAAAATATATAGTTAAACATATTACTACATATTCTCTCAGATGGATTACGATAATGCGTGCAAAACAGATTTGTTGATTAGATGTGCGGAATTACAACTTACAAAATGTAAATCTAAAACTAGACAAGAATTAATTAAACTCATTTGTGATGCGGAGTCGCTTGGGGCCCACAGCCCACATACCCCACAACCCACACCCACAACAAAACTAAAAATGATAGACTTGTTTGCTGGAACGGGTGCGTTTACATCTGCATTTGAGAGCACTGGTAAAGTGGAATGTGTTTTTGCAAACGACATGGTTGAAGGTTCTAAACGGGCATATGATGCAAATTTCAAGCATCCTTTAACGCTACAAGATCTAAATGATATCAAAGTCGCCGATATACCCGCGCACGATATATTAACGGGTGGATTTCCGTGCCAACCATTTAGTATTGCCGGAAAACAAGAAGGATTTAATGACAGCCGATCCAACGTATTTTGGAAAATTTTGGAAATCGTTGATTATCACAAGCCGAATTTTATTATTCTTGAAAATGTAAAAAATCTTATTTCACATGATAACAAAAAAACATTTGAGACCATTAAAACCGAATTAACAAAACGCGGATACTTGATTCAATGTAAAGTTCAAAATACCGCGGAAATTACTGGCATCCCACAACATAGAGAGAGAATATACATTGTATGCATGAAATCAGAAGAAATATACTCCAAGTTCTCTCTAGATTTTAATAAAATAGAAAAAAAACAAATAGAGTCCTTATTGGAAGAGAACATTCCTGACAAATATTATTACACGGATAAATCATCCACATGGGATTTGGTAAAGAAAGATGTTGTTAAACAAAATACGATATACCAATATAGACGCGTATATGTAAGAGAGAATAAAAGCAACGAATGTCCTACATTAACAGCTAATATGGGAACAGGCGGACATAACGTTCCATTAGTATTGGACGATAAAGGCGTTAGAAAACTGACTCCGCGCGAATGCTTTAATTTTCAAGGTTTTCCCGAATCTTATAATTTGCCCAAGTTATCGGATGCAAGCCTATACAAACTTGCTGGAAATGCCGTATCGGTGCCAGTAGTAAAACTGATTGCAGAGAGACTACTTGGACTTATTGGTTAAAACAAATTTAATATACTAAAAATATTTTTAATCTAAACATATTTTTATACCATCTAATAAATGCACGAATATTATACATACATCATATTAGGGATACTATTATTAGTATTACTTGTTTATATATACATTCGTCTCTCTTACGGCTTTTGGTATCACCAGCCAGTTTTTCACGTATATGATTTTTATTATTACATATTTCCATGCGGGATTATAAACAAGGAGCTTCCAGAAAAAAATCGTTATACCAATCTAACAAACATAGAAACCTTGTTTTTTAATCATGTTGACGGCACGCCCAAGTTTACACAATTTGTCAACTTTATTCAGGTGCATTTTTTACGCAATGGCGACAATGTTTATTTACCCAAGAAAGAGAATATTGTTCCCTATTTTCACGGCCATAATCACCCGTCATTCTTTACCTTTTATAATGAAAAACAGCTTATTCAGGACGTGAAAACAAATGAATTGATACCCAATGATAAAATCATCGGCGTTATAACAGCCAGACCCTTGCATGTAAGGATTCTAAATGGGAGCAAAGAAGCCGTATTTTATGCATATTACGTCGATTATTTGTGCATAGATAAAGCCCACCGAAAAAAAGGCACTGCCCCACAAGTAATTCAAACGCACTACTATAACCAGCGTCATATGAATAAAAAACTCCATGTTGACTTGTTCAAGAGAGAAGGCGAGCTTACCGGAATCGTGCCGTTGTGTGTTTACTCTACTTATGGGTTTTTTATTGGGAATTGGATGAAACCAGGTCCAATGCCACCGCATTATTCTCTCGTAGAATGCAATAAACAAAACGTTCGTTTCCTTTTGGATTTCCTAAAAGCAAATATGAGACATCATTTTGATATAAGCATAACACCTGAACTTTCCAATATTTTAGAGTTGATAAAAACCGAAAATTATTATATTTATTTTTTGATGGATAGCACAAGCGGAGATGGGGGAAATAACATTCAGATGGCTTATGTTTTCAAGAAAACCTGTGTAAAGATTGACGGGCACGAATGCATTAGTTGCATTGCCAGTATATGCACTGGGGACGACAAGTCTCTCTTCATACAAGGGTTTGGGTTGGCGCTTCAGGCTATAAAACCTAAATACGAGTATTTACTTATTGAAGAAATCTCTCACAATAAGAAACTCATAGATGAGATAAAAATGTCGGCGCCGCCCAATTTCACATCATCTACTGCGTATTTTTTCTATAATTTTGCGTATAGCGTGTTTAAGCCTGACCGGGTATTGATTCTTGGTACATAAGCCAGTTTTTTACTGCATATTGCAGTTGCATGTTGCATATTATTATTCATAGTATGCGACATGTTTATTAGACGGCATTATCTTAAAATAAACGCCGTTTTCTTTGTGTTCGCTTTGAACGTCTTCTTTTATTTTTTCTCCGTGTCTTATTTATTTTTCGTTTATTTCTTTTACCGCCACGTTCCCCGTATTTAGCCCCTCTATCGCACGAGCAATACTCCTTAATCGGTATATCATCAAAAGGTATGATATTGTCAAGTTTGACATTCACATTGATAGGGCCAGACGCGGATATTAATTCGCTTATCCGGTCGAACTGACCTTTTTCAATTATACTTAATTGTGTTCTATATAATGTTCTTTCCAATTCCTCATTCATTATTGTTTGTAGTACTTTATCTCCTTCGTCCCGGTCTACTGAATTAGAGTATTTTGAATTAGATTTACAAATATAGGGTGCCGTATGTTTTCGCCCAGGATTTTCAATTAATATAACAGACCCAGGGCTAGTCTTAAATCTAGCAATATTGTCAGGATTTTCTATATCGATATCACCCTTGATTTCCACGGCAGTAGATATTCCTTCGTTTAAATATTCTATCAAAACGAAGTCGCTACGAATTGGTTCATTAATCTTACCTGGTATAACCTTATGCGTTATTCCTAATTCATTCAGCAATTTTCGCCACCTTTGTGGCGGATTACCGACTTCTTTATCACTGATGATTGAAATATTTGTACTATCTTGATGCCATCGCGCCAAACCAACAGGTGATTTTGGCGCGTCTATGCTTACAAAAAAATGACCCGTCTGGTTAGGTCGAATCAATTTGAATTTTATTATTTTTTCAATCGTCTTTGCAACATTATATTCATCTAAAGTTGGACTAGGTTCATATAGGAGACTTGCTAAATTTGTCATTGCTAGTCTCGTCATTTCATTTGGAGATGATTGATCGTATCTATTGTTAAAATACTTATACTTAGCTCTGCATGTTTCATGTGTTAAAGAAATTTCTAATATAAAACACGCATTCCGCGTGGATGTCAAACCAGATGTAGTAATAGTAGCTTTATCGTATAGATTTTCTTCGGGAATAAAACGTCCATACCCAAATTCTATTCCATTACAACCATGTACGATAAACCCGTCTAGTCCCGAGTTATCTATGTCTGCACTACCCTTCTCCATGGATGCACTACCCTTCTCCATGTACGCACTACCCTTCTCCATGGATGCACTACCCTTCTCCATGTATGCACTACCCTTCTCCATGTATGCACTATCCTTCTCCATGTATGCACTACCCTTCTCCATGGATGCACTTCTTTCCTCCATGTATGCACTACCCTTCTCCATGGATGCACTTCTTTCCTCCATGGCTGGACTTCTTTCCTCCATGGCTGCACTTCTTTCCTCCATGGCTGCACTACCTTGCCTATTAGGTATTTTGAGGGTTCTCCTCTTAGGGATGATAATTTTTTTTCCACGCTTGAATCTATTACTTCGTGTAACATTTATTTTTTTTATTGTGGGAGTGGTTATCCCCATATATATTATATTGCAGAAAACAAAACAAACAAATAAATGAGAAAATTACACATAATTTGCTCATTTTTATTTTTGCTCAGGATAAGACGCTATTAACGTTTATATTTGCCGATTCTAGAAAATGAATCGGCCATAAAAATGATGAATATTCCTAAAAAGGAGTACAATACAACTTCTTCAGTTATGGACCCGACTCGTTCGTCTTGGTTCTCCTCAAGTAGATGTATCATGTAATTTATTTTCTCAATTAGCACATTATTATCCGGTGCGACTCCATATGCTGGTGCGGGATATTGATTATAATATTGCTTATTAACCCTTTCATTCTCAGCTTGTTGCTTTGGATAATTTGGAACAAACTTCCTATAGTATTCTTCATTGGTAATTTTACTCCCATAGTTTGTACTAAAGTTATTCAAGTCTAATCTCTCATTTGAGTATTCTTCTGCTGGAGCAGGCGTTCTACCTAAAGTTTGGGGCGATGCCATACTTGGCATGGGTTGAACCGGGCTGGGCTTAGCATCAGTCGTCCGTTGTACGCCAGATGAAATTGGGGGACTTGGCGGATTAAAATCTCCTAGACCATTTGAATCCTCAAACCCTTCTGTTGTATTAGTATGAAGGGTTTGTAGAACATTATTTATTTTGTCCGTATCTATTAATTGATCCGGAAACTTTTTTTGTGTTCTGTTATGTGATGTAGTTCTTTTATTATTAATGGCGGAATTTGAATTATTATTTTCATTATCATCATAGGGAGCCGCACTCATTGCTAAAGACATTCTTCTTATTAAAAATT
>Ga0114966_10001131_pt1 | contig 24988 bp, 21 predicted proteins | sample M_130207_XF_Meta_FD_87029 | JGI IMG/M metagenome (GOLD analysis project Ga0114966, IMG submission 87029) | Freshwater microbial communities from Lake Montjoie, Canada to study carbon cycling - M_130207_XF_MetaG | ecosystem: Environmental > Aquatic > Freshwater > Lake | place: Lake Montjoie... | reverse complement strand
GGGGCGTGCACACCGGCGATCAGCCGGCCCAGGGTTGACTTGCCCGCGCCCGAGGGGCCGACCACGGCGAGGCGCTGTCCGGCCGGAACCACGAGGTCGATTCCGCGCAGCACGTCGCGTCCCTCGCGATAGCCGAACGCCACCTGCTCGATAGTGAGGTCGCGCCCGGTGGGTTCGAGGTTGGGATCGGAGTCGGGGAGGGGCACCTCATGCACCCCCAGCAGCCTCGAGAGCGAGGCCTGGCCGGTCTGGAGCTCGTCGAACCACATCAGCAGCAGGTCAACCGGCTCGATCAGCATCTGCGTGTAGAGCACGCCTGCTGTCATCTGGGCGAGCGAGATCACGTCAGCGGCGTACAGGTAGCCGCCGAGGGCAAGCACCGCCGCGAGTGGCAGCACGTACGCGGCCTCGAGCGACGGGAAGAAGACCGTGCGCAGCGAGAGGGTGTAGCGCTCCCACGAGACCCAGGTACGGATGTCGTCATCGGTGCGCTCGACCCGTCGGCCGCCAAGCCCGTAGGCCTCGATGGTGCGTCCGGCATCGACCGACTCGGCGATGGTCGAATTGACTCCGGAGTACGAGTTCATCTCGGCCCGGTATGCCCGGGGAGCGCGTCTGAAGTACCACCGGGTGGCGATGACGATCGGAGGAATCGCCACCAGCCAGGCGGCGGCGAGCTGCGGGGCGGTGACGAGCAGCGCAATGAGCACGAGCACCACCGAGACGAGGGAAATGATGATCTCAGGAACCGCATGCCGCACTGCCCAGTTCAGTCGGTCGACGTCAGTGGTGGTGCGGGTGACGAGGTCGCCGGTGCCGGCGGTTTCGATGGTGCTCGGTGGCAGTTCAACCGCACGCGACACGAAGTCCTCGCGGAGATCAGCCAGAACCGATTCGCCCAGCAGGGCCCCGCGCATGCGGGCAAGACCGGTGAAGGCCGTCTGCGCCAGCAGGGCCCCGAGGAAGAGTGCTGCGCCGGTGTTGATCGCCGAAAGCGTTGCGGTGGAGTTCGTGACCTGCTCGACCACGCGCGAGAGCACGAGCGGACCGGCGAGGGCGGCCACGGCTGCCACCGCCTGCAGGCCCACGAGCAGTGACAGTGCGCCGCGGTGGCGCCGCAGCAGGATTCTCGACTGGGTGCGCAGGGTTTCGGCCGAGGCAACCGGCAGGCGCGTAGGAGAGGGGCGGTCGACCTCGTCGAGCGGGATGGGGGGCTGCATCAGAAGTCACCCCTAATCACGACGTCGCGGTAGTGGGGGTTGGAGTGCACGAGGTCGTGGTGTCGTCCGGTGGCGATCACCACGCCGTCGGGGGCGAACAGCACGCGGTCGCACTGATCGAGTACTAGGGGGCTGGTGGCGAACACCACCGTGGTGCGGCCCGCGCGGTGCTCGCGAAGCCGCTCAGCAATGCGGGCCTCGGTGTGGGCGTCAACGGCACTCGTGGGCTCGTCGAGGATGAGAACCGGTGGATCAGCCATGAGTGAGCGAGCGAGGCTCAGCCGCTGGCGCTGACCTCCTGAGAGGGTGCGGCCGCGCTCGGGAAGCTCGGCGGCGTAGCCACCCTCAGGGTCAGCGGGGTCACCGCCAAGACCCTCGACGACGTCATCGGCCGATGCGGCGAAAATGGCCGCGGGCAAGCGGTCGGCAGTGCTTCCCGGAACAACGAGCAGGTCGGCCAGTGAGCCCGACAGGATGACGGGGTCCTTGTCCTGCAGTACCACCGTGTGGCGAAGGTCGGCGAGGGCGAGGTCAGCCAGGGTTCTGCCCCCGACGGTGACGTGGGCCGACCGGTTGCCGTAGCCGGCGAGGTGGTCGGCGAGGCGCCCCGCGACCCCGGGGTCGGAGCAGACTATTCCGACGAGCTCGCCCGGCTGCACTGCGATGCCGCTGACAGAGTCGTAGAGGTCGGGCACGAGGGCCCCTGAGCTGCTGTTGAGCGAGAGCGCACCGGGCTCCGCGTCGGCGCGCTGAAGCGACAGGATGCGGGTGACCCGTCGAGCCGCAACCCGCGCGCGGGTCCACTTATCTGCAGTTTCAGTGATGGTGCGCAGCGGAAGCACCAGGAACGCCGTGTACCCGTAGAAGGCGACGAGCTCGCCCACGCGCAGAGTTCCGTCGAGGGCCATGCGCGCGCCGAGCCAGGTGATGAGCACCACGAAGAGTCCGGGTAGCAGCACCTGCAAGGCATCGAGCGTGGAGCGAATCCGGGCGGTCGACACCGCAGACATGCGCACCTGCTGAGACGCCACGCGATACCGCTCGACGAACAGGTGCTCGCCCCCGATTCCGCGCAGCACGCGCAGGCCGCTGATGGTGTCAGCCGCGATGGCGCTGGCCTCGCCCGCACGCTCGCGCTGAATCGACTCGCGCCGCTCAAGGGGGCGAATCAGCGGCAGGATGAGCAGTGAAAGCACGGGCATGCCGATGAGCACGATCAGGCCAAGCGTGGGCGACGCGAGAATGAGCACGATTCCGACGCCGATGAAGGCCACGACGGAGCCGGCGAAGCGTGCGGTGACGTCGAATGCACTGCCGATGCGCTCGACGTCAGAGGCGGTGACCGACACCACCTCTCCGGTGGAGATCTGGCGGGGGAGGGCATCTCCGAGATCGCGCGCGCGACGAGCTACCAGTTGCTGGATGCGCGAAGCTGCGACAATCCAGTTGGCCACGGCCTTGCGGTGCCTCAGAATGCCGGCGACCGCTTGGGCGATGCCGAGCACGAGTACGACACCGGCCCACATGGCCACGCGTGAGGGGACCTTGTCGGCTGCTGCTTGAACGCCGGCGCCAAGCGCGGCGGGAACGGCTGCCTGCGCGCCCATCCAAAGGATTCCCCAGGCGATACTCGTGGCCAGCAGCCAGCGCTGGCCACGGGCGACCCACAGCAGCAGCGATTCGCCCGAGCGAAGATCAGGCACGCCGGGGTCGGTCAGCGGGAGGTCAGCCAGCGAGTGGGGGGAGGCGTGTGACCGCCCGGGGCGAGGATTGGGGGGCAGCAGGGAGGTGGACGTCATGACTCCTCCCACGGTAGTGGGACGCAAGGACTCCCGCGATCACCTCCAACCCGTGCGTGGAGAGGCCCCCCTGATGCCCGACGGATTCACGCGGTCCTCGCACCACCTCGATCTGGGGCCCTGCGTGACCCGGATGTAGGTTGAGGGCTTCGAGCCGTCGCCGTCGGAGGTTGCCCCAGTGTCCGAGCATGATCTGGTCCTCGTCGTCGACTACGGCGCGCAGTACGCGCAACTGATCGCGCGCCGCGTGCGCGAGGCACGGGTCTACTCCGAGATCGTCCCGCACACGATCACTGCCGAGGAAATCACCGCGCGCCGTCCGGCCGCCGTGATCCTGTCAGGAGGCCCGTCGTCGGTGTACGCAGAGGGTGCCCCCCAAGTGGAGGCGGCGCTCTTCGACACCGGCATCCCCACCTTGGGCATCTGCTACGGATTCCAGGCAATGGCCGCAGCGCTCGGCGGAACAGTGGAGCGCACGGGACGCAGTGAGTTCGGCGGTACGGCGCTGCGCGTGCTCGATCACAGCTCGCGGCTCTTCACTGCGCTGCCCGAGCAGCAGGTGGTGTGGATGAGCCACGGCGACTCGGTCACCGTGGCCCCTCAGGGCTTTGTGGTGGCGGCCGAGTCAGATGGTGCTGCCGTCGCCGCCTTCGAGGACGCTGGCCGCCGACTCGCCGGCGTGCAGTTTCATCCCGAGGTGATGCACTCTGAGCATGGCCAGGCGGTGCTCGAGCGATTCCTCTTCGACATCGCCGGCTGCCGACCCACGTGGACGATGTCAAGCCTGATCGACGACCAGGTGGCGCTCATTCAGGCTCAGGTGGGCGATGCTCGCGTCATCTGCGGCCTGTCGGGAGGGGTCGACTCGGCGGTGGCGGCCGCGCTCGTTCACCGCGCGGTGGGCGACCAGCTCACGTGCGTGTTCGTTGATCATGGGCTCCTGCGTGCGGGTGAGCGCGAACAGGTCGAGCGCGACTACGTGGCCGCCACTGGTATTCGACTCATCGTGGTCGATGTCGCCGACCGCTTCCTCTCCGAACTGGCAGGGGTGAGTGACCCTGAAACCAAGCGCAAGACGATCGGGCGGCTGTTCATCCGGGTGTTCGAGGATGCTGCGCGGGCTCTGGTTGAAGAGGGCGCGACTGGCGATGAGGGGGAAGTCAGATTCCTCGTGCAGGGCACGCTCTACCCCGACGTCGTCGAGAGCGGGGGCGGAACCGGCACCGCGAACATCAAGAGCCATCACAACGTGGGCGGACTGCCCGACGACCTCGCGTTCGAACTCGTCGAACCGCTGCGCGCGCTCTTCAAGGACGAGGTGCGCAGTGTGGGCGAGCAGCTGGGGCTGCCGCCCGCGATGGTGTGGCGCCACCCATTCCCCGGGCCCGGGCTGGCGATTCGGATCGTGGGGGCGGTCGACGCTGAGCGGCTGGACATCCTCCGCTCCGCCGACGCGATCGTGCGCCACGAGGTAACGGCGGCGGGCCTCGACCGCGACATCTGGCAGTTCCCCGTGGTGCTGCTGGCCGATGTGCGCTCAGTGGGCGTGCAGGGCGACGGCCGTACGTACGGGCACCCGATCGTGCTGCGCCCGGTGTCGAGCGAAGACGCCATGACCGCAGACTGGTCGCGGCTGCCCTACGACCTGCTGGCGCGCATCTCGACGCGCATCACGAACGAGGTGCGCGAGGTGAATCGGGTGGTGTTGGACGTGACGAGTAAGCCCCCGGGGACGATCGAGTGGGAGTAAGCGAGCGACGGAGGCTACGGAGTCGCGAGTGATGCTCCCGCGGTGGGCCTCACGAATGCCATCGGGGGCACCCAAGCACGTACCTATCGCGCTTGGACGCCCCAAGGTAGACGAACTGACGAGCGGGGCGTGCCTGGAGCAGGAGCGTGACGGTGCTGGCTCGCCTTTCTCACTCCTCGGTCGCGGCGTGCTAGTCCCCGGAACTCCCGCGGTGGGGGTGTGAGTGGGAGGCGCGTCGACCACCAGCGGTCAGAATTTCGTGCGCACCCGACGGAACGACTCGGCGAGGCGACCCTCGGGCAGACCCGCTTCGCGGGCGGTCAGCGCCATCCACTCGGTGACCCGGGCCCGCACCGCCTCGGTGTCGGACATCTGCGACTCGTGGCGGAACAGGGCGGCGAACTTGCGCTCAACCACGTCGGTGACGTCGACCATGTGGTCAGGCTCCGGGCCGCCCATGAGCCACACCCACGGGACCGACCAGGGCTCGAGCCCCTCGTCGTCGAGCAGCGAGGGGTGCGCGAAGGGGTTGCCCGCGTCGGGATACACCGACGCGATAGTCGCCTCGCCTGTGGCGAGGTGGTCGGGGTGCGAGGCCGGAATGCGGTCCCAGCGACGCTCGGGTGACTGCGTGATGATCACCTCGGGTCGCACCTGCCGGATCACGCGCGAGATGTCGCGGCGAAGCCCATGCGACACCGCGAGTTCGCCGTCGTGATAACCGAGGAATCGGAGGTCGGTGACCCCGACTTCGGCGGCGGCGGCGGTTTGCTCGGCCCGGCGAATGGTGGCCATCTGGGGGCGGGAGATGGTGCGGTCGGAGCCACCTGCCTGACCGTCGGTGACCAGACAGTAGGTCACCGTCGCGCCCTGGTCGACCAGCGTGGCCACGGTGCCAGCCGATCCGAAGTCAACGTCATCGGGGTGGGCGGTCACCACGAGAACTCGTTCAATGGGCGAATCTGGGGACACGGTTCCTCCGGAATGTCACGCTCGGTAGCCAGTGTGGCTCCAGCGAATGGTCGCAACCGACCAGCGGACAGTCTCTCACCCTTCGCGGAATGTCGCGTTTGGTCGCTCAAGGGTGGCCTCGAGGTGACGATGATAGGAGCATGACCGACACGGTGAAGCGCGCTCTGGCGCTCCCAGTGGCCATCATGCTGGCGGCGGGAACGCTGGTGTCAATGGCTGTGATCGCGCCAGCTCGTGCTGCGACCGAGGCCACGCCGGGCGGGTTAACCCTCACCGCCAGTGCCACAGCCCCCGCACCCTACGTGCCCACGAGGGCCGAGGGTCAGCCTGTGCCCGTGGCGCCGGCCGATCTGCCGGTCGCTCTGGAGTCGTTCGCCGAGTACCAGGGGCAGGCCCAGTGCTTGCCGGGCGCGCAGCCCGGGTCGCTCAGGCTTGCAGCGCTTCTGCGCGACACCTACGGGCCCGCCGACATCGGAATCGAGCGTGACTGCGGTGTTGGTGGCCAGAGCGAGCACAAGGAGGGTCGAGCCCTTGACTGGATGCTGTCGTACCAGGTTCCAGCGGAGAAGGCCACGGTCGAGGCGTTCCTGTGGTGGCTGCTGCAGCCCGACGCCGACGGTAACCCTGCGGCCATGGCGAAGCGCCTGGGCGTGATGTATCTGGGCTGGCACGACCGAATCTGGAAGTCCTATGCCGCCGACAATGGCTGGACCGAACTCAAGGGCTGCTATAGCAAGCAGTCTCCGAGTGACGACACCTACTGCCACCGCGACCACCTGCATATCTCCCTGAGCTGGGATGCCGCGGCGGCGAGGACCTCATTCTGGGACCTCAGCGCCGAGACCCTCGCGGCCTGCCCTGAGCCCGACGGAGTGGCAAGCGATCCGAATTCTCCGCTGGCCATCGCGGTCACGGCGCTCACGCCGATGTTGCTGGTGAGCACGCGCACGGGGGCAGGGCTAGCGACCGGGCCGTGCCGGCTCGAGTCCGACCGCTGGAGCGGCGATGGCAGGGCCCTCGAGGTGCCTGTGCTGGGGCGAGGGGGCGTTCCTGCCACGGATGTCGCCGCAGTGCGGATTCGGGTAGGCGTTGCCGGGTCGAATGCGCCGACCGCTGTGGTGGCCGCCGCAACCCGATCGACCGTGCGTCGCTCGTGGACCCTCGATGGCGCCGATGTGGGCAACACGATTGAGGCGACCCAGAACCGCTGGGCTGCTGGCGAGATCATTGCACCTGTCTCGACTGCTGGCACCGTGGTTCTCACTAACCTCTACGGCGGGGTCGACGTGCGGGTGATCGTCACCGGCTGGGTGGGCGTGGGCGTGGTGGTGCCTCCGCCGCCGGCGCCCACGGTGGTGCCAACCTTCACCCGGGGTCTGCTGACCGTGGGGGCCCGCGGCCCCGCGGTGGCCGCGCTTCAGCGAGCCCTCGTGAACCGCGGCTACCGCATCAGTTCGCTGCAGCCTGCGGGCGCCTTCTTTGGGCGCTACCGCGCCGACACCGCGGCCGCCGTGAGTCGGTATCAGGCCAAGCACCCGAGGGTGGGTCCCGTGACCGGAATGGTCACTCCTCGCCAGTACCTCCTCATCACGAAGGTGCTGGGCACGCCCGCCACGCCCTCGGTCTCCCTGTCAGCTCTGCTGGCCCACGCCCCCGCGCCGGTGCGCGTGGTGCAGGCCGCGCTCAACTCAGTCGTCGCGGCTGGACTCGCAGTTGACGGACTGTGGGGCACACGATCCCAGGCCGCCTGGGACCGATTCCGCGTGGAGGTGATGGGCCTCACCGGTACTCATGAGCCAGGCCCAACGTCCCTGGCCGAACTCGGGCGCCGCGCTGGCTTCAGCACCACCGCCTAGCTGTAGTCGGCTGGCACCGAGCCTCAGGGAGTCCGCGAGGCATGTCGCAGGCCGCGCCTAGACTGGCCGCGATGTCGACACTGTTCTCGCTCCCCGACCCCTCCGAGCGTCCCCGCGAGCCGCACCGGCCCACGGCCGCTGAGATCCTCGACGACCTCAACCCGTCTCAGCGCGCGGCCGTGCTTCACGAGGGCTCACCGCTGCTCATCGTGGCCGGGGCGGGCTCCGGCAAGACCCGGGTGCTCACCCGGCGCATCGCCCACCTGATCTCCGACCGCGGCGTGCGGCCCTCCGAGGTGCTGGCCATCACCTTCACCAACAAGGCCGCCGCCGAGATGAAGTCGCGCGTCGAGGAGCTCGTCGGCACTCGAGCCCGCGCCATGGTGGTGTCAACCTTCCACTCGGCCTGTGTACGCATCCTGCGCCGCGAGGCTGCGCGGTTTGGGCTGCCCTCGTCGTTCACCATCTACGACCAGGCCGACTCGCTTCGCCTGGTCACCCTCGTGGCGCGCGACGTCGGAATCGATCCCCGTCGGGTCACGCCCAAGTCGCTGCAGAACCTGATCTCGTCGCAGAAAAACGAACTCATCGACCACGAGGCCTATTCGGCGAGAGCCTCCAACTCCCTCGAGCAGTCGTATGCCGAGGCCTACGCCGGGTACCAGAGACGACTCAGGGCGGCGGGCGCCCTCGACTTCGACGACCTCATCTCCACCACCGTCGCGCTGCTGCAGGCCTTCCCCGACGCCGCCGAGCACTACCACCGTCGATTTCGCCACGTGCTCGTCGACGAGTATCAGGACACCAACCACGCTCAGTACGTGCTGGTACGCGAGTTCGTGGGCAGCGGTGCCGATGGCGTGGCCCCGGCCGAGCTGGTGGTGGTGGGCGACGCCGACCAGTCGATCTACGCCTTCCGCGGTGCCACCATCCGCAATATTGAGGAGTTCGAGCGCGACTACCCCAACTCGGCCACCATCGTTCTCGACCAGAACTACCGCTCCACCCAAAGCATCCTCTCTGCCGCCAACTCGGTCATCGCGCGCAACCACAGCCGGCGTGAGAAACGGCTCTGGACCGACGCTGGGGCGGGCAGCCCCCTGGTGGCCTACGTCGCCGACGACGAGCGCGATGAGGCCGCCTTCGTGGCCAACGAGATCGACCGACTCTCCGACGCCGAGTCGGTGCGGCCGGGCGATGTTGCCGTGTTCTATCGCACCAACGCCCAGTCAAGAGCGCTCGAGGAGGTGTTCGTGCGAGTCGGGCTGCCCTACCGCGTGGTGGGCGGCACCCGCTTCTACGAGCGCAAAGAGGTGCGCGACGCCCTCGCCTACCTCCGACTGTTGGCCAACCCGGCCGACGAGGTGTCGCTGCGCCGGGTGCTCAACGTGCCCAAGCGTGGCATCGGCGACAAGGCCGAGCAGTTGGTCGAGCAGTTCGCGGCCCGCGACCGCATTCCCTTTGCCGAGGCCCTGCGACGCGCTGCCGAGATTCCAACCCTCGCCACTCGCTCGCTCACCGCGATCGAGGGTTTCAACCGGCTGGTCGAAAACCTGCGCACGCTGGTTGAGTCGGGATCAACTCCCTCGACGATTCTGGTCGCGGTGTTCGAGCAGAGCGGGTACCTCGCCGAGTTGCAGGCCAGCACCGACCCCCAGGACGAAGCCAGGGTCGACAACCTCGGCGAGCTCGAGAGCATTTCGCGCGACTTCGAGAACGAGGTGGCCCAGGGCAATGCCGTCGACACCGAGGGGCGGGCTATCACCGCGGCCACGCTGGTCGACTTCCTCGAGCGGGTGGCGCTCGTGGCCGACGCCGACCAGATCCCCGACCACGGCGAGGGCGTCGTCACGCTCATGACCATTCACACGGCCAAGGGGCTCGAGTTCCCCACCGTCTTCATTACCGGGCTCGAAGACGGCAGCTTCCCGCACCAGCGGTCGTTCGGCGACACCTCCGAGATGGAGGAGGAGCGCAGGCTCGCCTACGTCGCCATCACCCGTGCCCGTGAGCGCCTCTACCTCACGCGCGCCGTGGTGCGCAGCCAGTGGGGCATGCCCGCCTACAACCCGCAGTCGCGCTTTCTCGACGAGATTCCTGCCGAGCTCATCGAGTGGCGCCGTGGCGGCCCCGAGAGTCCGGTGCGCTCGCCCGAGCCCAGCTCCGGTGGGTTCGGCTCGGCGCCCTCACTTCAGACCGCCGCCCTGCGCGCAGCCTCGCGCGGAACCGTTGGTCGCGAGGTAATCTCGCTCAGCCCGGGCGAGCGAGTAACACACGACACCTTCGGCCTCGGCACCGTGGTGTCAACGTCGGGCTCGGGTGACAAGTCGGAGGCCACCATCGACTTCGGCAGCTCCGGCACCAAGCGGCTGCTGCTGCGCTACGCGCCGGTTGAGCGCCTGTAGTCGCGAATCGCCGAGCCGTCGTGATCGAGATGGGCCAGCGTGGTGCAGATCTCGTGCACCACCCGTCCGTCGACCGGCAGCGACATGTGTCCCACACCGCGCACCAGCACGTTGCGTGACCTCAGATCGGGGTGCGTGATGCGCGCGTTGCGTTGGGGAACGATCATCTGGTCGAGATCCGACCACACCGCGACCATGCGTGTGCGGCAGTGGGGGGCGGGCTCGGCCAGCTCGGTGATCACGTCGCTGCTGGGGCGCAGTTGGCGCACGACCTTGAACGGCACGAGCGAGGCTGGCATCGTGCCCGCGTGCGGCGAGCCGAGGGTCACCAGCGTGTGCACCTGCGAGTCGCCGCCGAGCCGCTGCACGTAGTAGCGCGCGATCAGCCCGCCCATCGAGTGACCGACCACGTGCACGCGGTCGTACCCCGTCTGTTCGCACACTTGGTCGATCACGGCTCCGAGTGACGCCGCGGCCGACCGGATGTCACCGGTGAGAGGCGAGTGGTTGAGCGAGAGCACACGGTGGAAGCCGCGCCGGGTGAGCGCCCGGCTCAGCACCGCGAAGATTGAGCGGTTGTCGACCAGACCGTGCACCAGCACAATCGGCGTTCCGGCGGCCTCGATATCTCCGGCCAGTAGGCCGCGCTGCTCGGGCGGTAGATGGTCGAGGCGATGTTGCTCCACTCCCCTCAGCGTGCTCTCGCGCACGAGTCCGAGGGGGTACATGGCGAGGTGGGTGGTGATCCAGGCGGCCTCCATGGCGGTGCCGCGCACGCCTTCAGCGCTGAGCAGCGCGCGCATTCCCGATCCGGTCAGACGGATCACCCGCGCGAGTGGATTGCCAGGTGCCGACGATGTCGCACGCTGTGCCTCCGGCTCGTTGCCCACGCGGGCACAGTAGCCGATGAAGGCGCGCGCGACGCGTCGCTACGCTACGGGGATACACATTTGTGATGCGGCCCGAGCGCGTGGCCCGGAAGGAGCCTGATGTCGCAGTCGTCACCGATCCGTGTGGTCATCGCCAAGCCGGGGCTCGATGGCCACGACCGCGGTGCCAAGGTGGTGGCACGCGCCCTGCGTGATGCCGGCATTGAGGTGGTGTACACCGGGCTTCACCAGACGCCGGAGCAGATCGTGCAGACCGCCGTGCAGGAGGATGCCGACGCCATTGGCCTCTCAGTGCTGTCGGGTGCACACATGACGCTCTTCGCTGCGGTGATTGATGGGTTGCGTGAGCGAGGGGCCTCCGACATTCGCGTGTTCGGCGGTGGCATCATCCCCGAATCGGACATCACCGACCTCGAGGCGCTCGGGGTGGCCCGCGTGTTTACGCCCGGCACCCCTACCGCCGCCATCGTCGACTGGGTGCGGGCGAGCGTCCACCCAACCGACGACGAGTGAGGCCGCACCCCTAGGCTGCGGAGTGAATTCTTCCCGACGCCGAGGACGGTAGATCAGTGGATCTGTACGAGTATCAGGCCAAGCAACTCTTCGGAGCGCATGGGGTTCCTGTCGTTCCGGGCGAGGTCTGCTCGACCCCCCAAGCGGCGTACGAGGCCGCGCTCACGATCGGCACCACCGTGGTCGTGAAGGCGCAGGTCAAGGTCGGGGGCCGTGGCAAGGCCGGCGGCGTGAAGTTGGCCGAGACCCCTGAAGAGGCCATGGCGCGCGCCACCGACATCCTGGGCATGGATATCAAGGACCACACCGTGCGCCGCGTGCTCGTGACCGAGGCCGCCGATATCGACTCCGAGTACTACGTGTCGTTCCTACTCGACCGCTCCAACCGCTCGTACCTTGCGATGGCGAGCGTCGAGGGTGGCGTCGAGATTGAAGAGGTCGCCGTCAACAACCCCGACGCCCTCGCCATGATCCGGGTCGACGCCCTCGAGGGCTGCACTGCCGAGAAGGCGGCCGAGATCGCCGATGCCGCCCACTTCCCGGCCGACGTGCGCGACCAGGTCATCGTGGTGCTGCAGAAGTTGTGGGATGTGCTCGTGCGCGAAGACGCCACGCTGGTGGAAGTCAACCCGCTGGTGCGCACCCCCGACGGGCGCATCGTCGCCCTCGATGGCAAGGTCACCCTCGACGACAACGCCGGCTACCGGCACGACTCGCACGCCGACCTCATCGACCGCGACAACGTCGACGCAATCGAGCTCAGGGCGGCCGAGTTTGACCTCAACTACGTGAAGCTCTCGGGCGAGGTGGGCATCATCGGAAACGGTGCCGGCCTGGTGATGTCGACCCTCGATGTGGTTGCCTACGCGGGCGAGGAGTTCGGCGGTGTCAAGCCTGCCAACTTCCTCGACATCGGCGGAGGCGCCAGCGCCGAGGTCATGGCCAACGGCCTCGACATTGTGCTGAACGATCCGCAGGTGCGCGCGGTGTTCGTCAACGTGTTCGGCGGCATCACCGCGTGCGATGCGGTGGCCAACGGCATCGTGCAGGCCATTGCGATGCTCGAAACCCGCGGCGCCCCGGTGACCAAGCCCATCGTGTGCCGTATCGATGGCAACAATGCTGTCGAGGGTCGTCGCATCCTCACCGAGTCGGGGCTCGCCGTGATTGAACTGGTCGAGACCATGGACGGCGCGGCCCGCCGTGTGGCCGAACTCGCATCGAAGGGACTCTAGACATGGCGATCTTTCTCGATGCCGATTCACGCATCCTGGTTCAGGGCATCACCGGCCAGGAGGGTGCCAAGCACACCCGTCGCATGGTGGCCTTCGGCACCAACGTGGTCGCGGGTGTCACCCCGGGCAAGGGCGGCCAGGTCATCGACGGCATTCCCGTGTTCAACTCGGTGCCCGAGGCCGTGGCAGCCACGGGCGCGAACGCCTCAGTGGTCTTCGTGCCGCCCAAGTTCACCAAGGGTGCTGTGATCGAGACCGTCGACGCTGGCGTCGCGCTATGCATCGTGATCACCGAGGGCGTTCCGGTGTTCGACACCGCCGAGTTCTTCCAGTACGCGCAGAACGCTGGCACCACCCGCATCGTCGGCCCTAACTGCCCAGGCGTCATCACTCCGGGCGTGTCGAATGTGGGCATCATTCCGGGCGACATCGCCAAGGCCGGTCGCATTGGGCTGGTGTCGAAGTCGGGCACGCTGACCTACCAGATGATGTACGAGCTCGGCGACATCGGCTTCTCGACGTGCGTGGGCATCGGCGGAGACCCCATCATCGGCACCACGCACATCGACTGTCTGGCTGCCTTTGAGGCCGACCCCGATACCGATGCGATCGTGATGATCGGCGAGATCGGTGGCGATGCCGAGGAGCGCGCAGCGGCCTTCATCAAGGACAACGTGAGCAAGCCGGTGGTCGGCTATGTCGCCGGGTTCACCGCACCCGAGGGCAAAACGATGGGCCATGCGGGTGCCATTGTGTCGGGCTCGGCCGGAACAGCAGCGGCCAAGCAGGAGGCCCTCGAGGCCGTGGGCGTGAAGGTCGGACGCACTCCGAGCGCCACCGCTGCGCTGATGCGGGCCATCATGGCGGCTCGCTGACGGCTTGTCTGCCGTGCGCTGAGTGTCACCTCGACGACACTCCGCGCGATTTTTTCGTGTGCAATGGGTTCCGTTGGGCCCGCGGCGCGGGATGATGAGGTCGTGTCTGCTCGGCCGACCGGCCGAGACTTGGCCCGCATCTAAGGAGATTCCCCGTGAGCGATCAGCCCGGAGCCCCCGAAGAGGGCTCTACCCCCCCGCCGCCCCCGCCGCCCCCGCCGCCTGCGGGTGGCACCCCGCCACCGCCCCCGCCGCCCGTGTCAGACACCCCCGGAATGTCGCCCCAGCCCGGTGGCAAGGTTGATGTCGGCGTTGCGGTGTCGTGGGCATTCAAGAAGTTTGGCCAGTACGCCGCGATTCTGATCGGCCTCGCGGCCGTGGTGTTCGTGATTCGGCTCGTGCAGACGCTGGTGTCCAACGCGCTCACCAACTCACTGGCGAGCAACTGCGGCAACGCGGTGGTGACCGATAACGGCACGATCGTCACCGGCGGGGCGTGCGTGGCGAGCTTGGCCACCACTCTTACCGCCGGGGTCATCACCGGAATCATCTTTGGCGCCCTGGTCTGGATCGCCACGATCGGCGTTTATCGCGCCGCCCTGCGCACCAGTAAGGGCGAGGCGCCGGCCTTCGCCGACCTCACCACTGGCAACAATCTCGGCAAGTACATCGTGGTGGCGATCGTCTTCGGAATCCTGGCGGCTGTCGGACTCGTGCTCTGCGTCATCCCCGGCCTGATCGTCATCTTCTTCCTGCAGTTCGCGCCCCTGTACGCGCTCGATAAGGGGCTGGGAGTGGGCGATGCCTTCCGCAGCAGCATTGATGCTGTGAAGAAGGCCCCGTTCCCGGTGCTGCTGGCCATGATCGTCAATGCGGTCGCGTCGTTCGTGGGCGGCTGGTTCTTCGGAATCCTCACGCTCGTGGCACTGCCGTTTGCCGCGCTCTTCACGGTGCACGTGTACCGCCAACTCAACGCGGAGCCCATCTCCGAGTAGCGAGGCCCTCCACGACGACTCCTGCGCCTTCGATCATTGAGCACCTTGGCAATGATCGATCGCGCGGGAGTCGTTGTTGTTGTTGTGGAAGCACGCGTACCGCAGACGGTGTCGATGTGGCAGTCGCGTAGTCTGGCGCGATGAGAGCAGGCGCGGTTCGGCCTACGGCGGCACCGACAGGGTTGACATGCACCTGAGTCCTGCAGACAGCGATCGGCTCCTGCTAGCCGTCGCTGGCATGGTGGCGAGAGACCGCCTGGCCAGGGGAGTGCTGCTCAACTACCCCGAGAGTGTTGCCCTCATCAGTACCTGGGTTATTGAGCGTGCGCGCGAAGGAGCGAGGGTCGCCGACCTCATGGAGGGCGGGCGTGAGGTTCTTCGACGTGACCAGGTCATGGAGGGAGTCGCTGAGATGCTCAGCAACGTGCAGGTTGAGGCCACCTTCCCCGACGGACGCAAGCTCGTCTCGGTCCACAACCCGATCGCCTGAGGAGACAACTGTGAGCGGTGGACATACTCAGGGGCCGGGGGCCGTTCGAGTTGCCGAGGGCACCCTGGTGCTCAATGCCGACCGGCGACCGGAGGAGCGAATCGCGCTCGTGATCGTTAATTCCGGTGATCGGCCGGTGCAGATCGGCTCGCACCTGCATCTGCCCGATGCCAACAGCGCCCTGACCTTCGACCGGGTGCTCGCGCACGGGTTCCGGCTCGACATCGCGTCCGGAACGTCATGCCGCTTCGAACCGGGTGTCTCTCGCTCCGTCGCGGCGGTTGCCCTGCGCGGTCGCCGCAGGGTGCCGGGTCTGCAGATGAAAGACACGCGCGGTGAGCTCGATGGTTGAGATCAGTCGGGGCCAGTACGCCGCCATCTATGGACCAACGGTGGGCGATCAGGTGCGTCTCGGCGACACCGACCTGTGGATCGAGGTGGAGTACGACCACACCTTCGGGGGAGAGGAGGCGGTCTTCGGCGGGGGCAAGTCCATCCGAGAGTCGATGGCGCAGGGCACCACCACCAGGGCCGAGGGTGCGCCCGACACCGTCATCACCAACGTCCTCATTCTCGACTGGTGGGGAATCGTCCGGGCGGATGTCGGAATCAGGGACGGCCGAATCGTCGGCCTCGGGCGCTCGGGCAATCCCGACATCTCCGATGGCGTTCATCCTGCCCTCGAGATCGGGCCGTCGACCGACATCATCTCTGGCGAGGGCAAAATCCTGACCGCCGGAGCGATCGACACCCATGTGCATCTGCTGTCGCCCTCGCAGATCCACGAGGCACTGGCCACTGGAATCACCACCATTGGCGGCGGTGGCACCGGACCGAGCGAAGGCAGCAAGGCGACCACTGTCACCCCGGGCGCCTGGCATCTGCAGACCATGCACCGAAGCCTCGACCACCTTCCGGTCAACGTCTTCCTGCTCGGCAAGGGAAACACGGTGAGCGCGGCCGCTCTTGCTGAACAGGCCCTCGGCGGCGCTGCCGGATTCAAGGTTCATGAGGACTGGGGCTCGACCCCGGCCGCCATTGATAGTGCCCTGCGCGCGGCCGACGACTGGGGTCTGCAGGTTGCACTGCACTCTGACAGCCTCAACGAGGCCGGATACGTCGAGTCAACGCTCCGAGCAATCGGCGGGCGTTCTATTCATGCGTTTCACACCGAGGGCGCCGGAGGTGGTCATGCGCCGGACATCCTCAGCATCGCGAGCCACCCCCACGTGATTCCGGGCTCTACCAATCCCACGCTGCCGCACACGGTGAACACGGTGGCCGAGCACCTCGACATGCTCATGGTCTGCCACCATCTGAACCCGCTAGTGCCTGAGGATCTCGCCTTCGCCGAATCGAGAATCCGGGCAACGACGATTGCTGCCGAGGACATCCTGCACGACATGGGTGCGCTGTCGATCACCTCGTCAGATGCCCAGGCGATGGGGCGAATCGGTGAGGTGATCACTCGCACCTGGCAGGTTGCCCACGTGATGAAGGCGCGGCGCGGAAGCCTCGGCGGAGGCATGCCAGCAGACAACGAACGCGCGCGCCGCTACGTAGCCAAGTACACGATCAACCCCGCGATTGCCCATGGCATCGATCACGAGGTGGGTTCAGTTGAGGTGGGCAAGCGGGCCGACCTCGTTCTCTGGGAGCCGAAGTTCTTTGGCTTCCGGCCCTCGGTTGTCATCAAGGGTGGGGGGCTGGTCTGGGCCGCGCTCGGTGATGCCAACGCGTCGATTCCCACCCCCCAGCCGGTCCTCATGCGCCCAGCGATGGCGGGTGCTTCGGGTGCGGATCTCTCGGTGAGCTTCGTGGCCCCGGCGGCACTTGCCGACGGGCTCGCTGAGCGGCTGGGCCTGCGCCGAGACCTCGTCGCTGTACGCAGCACGCGCGAGATCGGTAAGGCCCAGATGCGGGCTAACGATGCGCTGCCTCGCATCGAGATTGCCCCGGAGACCTTCGAGATCGACATCGATGGAGAACGGGTGGTCCCCGCGCCAGTCGACTGGCTGCCACTGGCGCAGCTGTACTCACTGTTCTGACGTGATCGCTCACCCCGGGCTGCTGCTCGCGATGCTGACCGACGGCCGTCTCCCCATCGGGGCGCACACCCAGTCGGGCGGGTTGGAGCAGGCGGTCGTCGCAGGACTCGTGGAGGCCGAGGTTCCGACGTACCTCGTGGCACGGCTGCGCACGGTGGTCGTCGTCGAGGCGGCCACGGCGGTTGTGGCGCGCCACCACATTCTTCACGGCCATGACCTGGGGCCCGTCATGGAAGCGTGGGCGGCACGCACCCCCAGTGGTGCGCTGCGTGAGAACTCGCGGTCTCAGGCCAGAGGCCTGCTGCGACTGGCGCGAACGCTGTGGAACTCGTCGGCCGACGCAGGGGTGTGGGACTCGCTACCACTGAGCCCGTGCCGACCGTTGGTCCTGGGGGCAGTGGCTGCTGTGGCGGGGCTTCAGGCGCGCGAACTTGCGCGGTGGGTGGGCTACGACGACTGCGCGACCGTCGCGTACGCCTCGCTCAAGCTCATGCCGACCGACCCCGCAAAGCCAGCCGGATGGTTGCTCGCGGCGCTCGGAGAGATTGACGAGTTGGCCGCTCGCCTCGAGCACCTGAGAGATCCGGCAAAGATACCGGCTCCGTCGGCACCCTTCATCGATCACTGGGCACAAGCACACACTCTCTCGAGGACAAGGATGTTCCGTGCCTGATTCCACTGCCTCACATACCGCAGTCGCGCGCTCACTTCGGCTTGGCGTTGCTGGGCCGGTGGGAACAGGCAAGAGTTCGATCATCGCTCTCCTGTGCGGCGAGCTCTCCGCTGAGCTGCAGATCGGCGTCATCACCAACGACATCTACACCGATGAGGATGCTCGCTACCTGCGATCCACCGGAGTGTTACCAGCCGAGCGAATCCGCGCGGTCGAGACCGGAGCGTGCCCTCACACCGCGATCCGAGACGACATCACCGCCAACCTCCTCGCGGTGGAGGATCTTGAGAGCGACTTCAATCCGCTCGACATGGTGCTCATTGAGTCCGGGGGCGACAACCTCACCGCCACGTTCTCGCCCGCCCTTGTCGATGCCCAGATCTTCGTTCTCGACGTCGCCGGTGGCGGTGATGTCGCGCGCAAGGGCGGGCCGGGAATCGCTCGCGCCGACCTCCTCGTGATCAACAAGACCGACCTCGGTCCCCACGTCGGCGTTGATGTGACTCAGATGGTCGCCGACGCCCGCAGCGCGCGCGACGGGCGGCCAGTTCTGGCCCTGTCGAGGCTCGATCCAGAGTCGGTGTCGTGGCTGCGCGGATGGGTTCTCTCGCTGCTGGGCGCTCATGTTTCGGGCCAGCACGTACCCATCGATCCGGGTCCGATGGCCAGACATAGCCACGTCGGCGACCACTCCCATGGCCACGATGGCGGGCACGAGCACGTGAGTCCCGGCGCGGCCGGACCCCCATGATCGAGAACACCGATCATTGCGGGGTCGTCATCAGCATCGTCGGCGATGGCCCGCGGGCTCGCTGCACGTTGCGATCAGGCCTGCTGCAACCGCGCCTGATCGAGTGCGATGCCACCACCGCCACCGTGTCGCTCGTGGCCACCCAGGCGCTGCTCCTCGGTGGCGATCACGTTCTGGTCACCATCGATGTGGGCCCCGGAATGCTGCTCGAGGTTCTCGAGGCGACCGGCACGGTCGCCTACAACTCAGGTGGAGTGCCATCAAGCTGGGTGGTGGTAGCCCGGGTCGCCTCAGGCGGAGCCCTGCTCTGGCATGGTGAGCCCTTCGTTGTTGCCGACGGCGCTGTAGTCACCCGTGCCTTCGATGTCGATATTCAGAAGGGTGGCATCGCGGGTCTCCGCGAAGTCGTGGTGCTGGGGCGGGAGGGTGAGCGGGGTGGATCACTCCGGATAATCAACGACGTTCGCTACGCCGATGCTGCGCTGCTGCGGGAGGACCTTGACCTACGGGAGTCCACCGAGCGGTCGGCTCCGGGGATTATCGGCACCGCGCGCTGTCTCGACTTCGTGTCAATGCTGGGGCGGCGGCCGACCACCGATGGCCCCGAGCTGCGCCTTGACCTCGAGGGACCGGGAGCCCTGGCACGCCATCTGGGCACCGAAGCCCACACCAGCGACATGCCCGACGTCTGGGAGTCGTGGGCCGGACAGGTTCGGGCCCATCATCGCCGAGTCGATGCACCAGCAGGCTCGCGTCAGTGAGGGTACCTCACGAGCCAGACAGAGGCGCGCGGTGGGCTTAACACGGTGCAATGTCGTCGAACGTGTACACAAGCGATCCTGTGCGTGGTGGTCACCGCCTAGAATCGGGGCGTGCACTTGGTGGTGTTGGTCTCGGGAAGCGGCACACTGCTGCAGGCGCTTCTCGACGCCACCTCGGCCGACGACCACCCCGTGTCGGTGGTGGCGGTCGGATCTGACAGGGGCCAGATCGAGGGCCTCAGTCGGGCCAGTGCGCACGGCCTGCCCACCTTTGTGGTCAACCCTGCCGACTACCCCGACCGCGCGTCGTGGGCGGTGGCCCTTGCCGATCAGGTTGCCTCGCACAATCCCGACTGGGTGCTCAGCGCGGGCTTCATGCGCATCCTCGCGCCGGAGTTCCTCACGCGCTTCCCGGGCCGTGTGCTCAACACCCACCCCGCCCTCCTGCCCGCGTTCCCGGGCGCGCACGGGGTGCGCGACTCCCTCGCCTACGGCGCCAAGGTGTCGGGAGCGACCCTGCACGTGGTCGACGAAGGGGTCGATACCGGACCGGTCGTGGCCCAGCGGGCGGTTGACGTACTCGACAACGACACCGAGGAACTGCTGCACGAGCGCATCAAGGTGGTTGAGCGGGAACTGGTGGTTGACGTGATGACCACGATCGCGGTGCACGGATGCACCATTGATGGCAGGAAGGTGACGATTCCATGAGCGACTCCACCCCCGAGGATCGGCGGCCGATCAGGCGCGCTCTGGTGTCGGTATACGACAAGGAAGGCCTCGAAGGTCTGGCCCGAGCACTCGGCGCGGCCGGGGTTGAGATCGTGTCGACCGGCTCGACCGCGGCCCGCATCGCCGACCTCGGAATCGCGGTCACTGCCGTGCACGACCTCACCGGATTTCCCGAATGCCTCGACGGGAGGGTTAAGACCCTGCACCCTCACGTGCACGCGGGACTGCTCGCCGACGTGCGGCTCGATAGCCACCGCGACCAACTGCTCGAACTCGGCATTGAGCCCTTTGAACTCGTAGTGGTGAACCTCTACCCCTTCGAGAACACCGTGGCATCTGGTGCCTCGCCCGACGAGTGCGTTGAGCAAATCGACATCGGCGGACCCGCTATGGTGCGCGCGTCGGCGAAGAACCACGCGAACGTGGCGGTGATGGTCGACCCCTCGCGCTACCCCGAGGCAATCGAGGCGCTCGCCATGGGTGGCTTCACGCTGGCCCAGCGGCAGAGGCTCGCGGCCGAGGCCTACATTCACACGGCCACCTACGACATCGCCGTGGGCTCGTGGATGGGCAGCGTGGTCGCCACCACCGACGACGGCACCGGATTCCCTGCCTGGATCGGTGCTGCATGGAATCGATCGAACGTGCTGCGCTACGGCGAGAATCCGCATCAGCGGGCGGCGCTCTACACCTCCGCCCACGGGGTAGGGGAGGGACTGGCCACGGCCACCCAGCTACACGGCAAGGAGATGAGCTACAACAACTACGTCGACGGCGAGGCTGCCCGCCGGGCGGCCGGCGACCACGCCGAGCCCTGCGTGGCCATCATTAAGCACGCGAACCCGTGCGGCATTGCGGTGGCGGGCGACATTGAGACGGCCTACCGGCTCGCCTTCGATACCGATCCGGTGTCAGCCTTCGGCGGGGTGGTCGCGGCCAACAGGGTGGTCACCGAGCAGATGGCCTTCGCGATTGGCGACGTGTTCACCGAGGTCGTGATCGCTCCCGGTTTCGACGCGGCCGCCCTTGAGATCTTGCAGCAGAAGAAGAATGTGCGCCTGATGGTGTCTCCGGTCGGACCGGTGGGTGGGGTCGAACTGCGCCCGATCAGCGGGGGAGTGCTCGTGCAGTCGGTCGACGCCGTCGATGCCGAGGGCGACTCGCCGAGTGGGTGGACCCTCGCCTGCGGCGACCCCGCTGACGACGCGACCCTGCGCGACCTCGAGTTTGCGTGGCGCGCGTGCCGATCGGTGAAGAGCAACGCGATCCTGCTGGCCAACGAAGGGGCCACGGTGGGCATCGGCATGGGCCAGGTCAACCGGGTCGACTCCGCGCGACTGGCAGTGGCCCGCGCCGGCGACGAGAGGGCGCGCGGCTCGGTGGCTGCCAGCGACGCCTTCTTCCCGTTCGCCGATGGGTTGCAGGTGCTGCTCGATGCCGGAGTGCGCGCGGTGGTGCAGCCAGGAGGGTCGGTGCGCGACGAGGAAGTCATTGCGGCGGCTGCCGCGGCCGGGGTGACCATGTACCTCACCGGCACCCGCCACTTCTTCCATTGAGGCACTGGCCGGCGATCGCCGTCGCGTTCGTCAGCGGAGCCACCCTGGCTGTTCAAGGACGCATCAATGCCGGCTTCGCGCTGGAAATCAACGATGGGTTGTTCGCCGCCCTAGTCTCCTGCGCCATTGGCATGGCCCTGATGGCGGTGATCGTGCTCGCCTTCCCGTCGAGGCGACGACTGCTAGGCAATGTGCTGCCGGCCATCCGGGAGCGGCGCCTGCGCTGGTGGTTCCTACTCAGCGGTCTGGGCGGGTCATTCTTCGTGGCCAGCCAGGCCCTAGGCGTGCCGGTACTCGGAATCGCGCTCTTCTCGATGACCGTCACGGCGGCGCAGGTGACCTCCTCGCTGGGGGTCGACCGCCTCGGGATCGGTCCGATGGGCCGCACTGCAGTGACGTCGCGCAGAGTGATTGCGGCACTGCTGGGCCTCGGCGCCGTGGCGGTGGCAACTCTGGGCAGGTCGAGCGTCGAGGCGTCGGTGCCCATCGTGGCCGTCCTGATGGTGATGGTGGTGGGAGCCCTCATGGCACCTCAGCAGGCGCTCAATGCGCGCATCGCCCGTGAGACCCATTCGTTGAGTGTGCCCACCCTGATCAACTTCACCGCGTCCACCGTCGGGCTCGTGGTGGCCGTGCTCATCGCCCAGCGAGGCATTCCTCCGCTGCTCTCCGACGGGGTGCCAGCCTGGCTCCTGCTCGGCGGGCCGCTCGGGCTGATCTACATCGGAACGGCAACAGCGGTGGTCAGGGTCGTGGGCGTGCTGCTCTTCTTCCTCACCGCGGTGGCGGGGCAGTTAGCAGCATCGTTGGTGATCGACATCGTGCTGCCTGTTCCCGGCACTGTCATCAGTTGGGGTTTGATCACCGCTCTGATGATCTCGTTGCTGGCGGTGATGGTCGGCGCGCTGCGCCGGTAGCGAATGCGCATGTTGTATCGCGGAACCTAGGTTCGCGACTCGCGCTCGTACGGAATGCCCAGCGCGCGTGGAACGCCGTGGCCGCCGCGGCGCTGCCGTAGCCACACGATCACCAGAGCGAGCAGTGTGATGGCGTAGGGCATCATCCCGAGGAGATCGGTGGAAACCTGAATCCCCAGGGTTTGGAACTGGAAGTTGAGGCTGTCGATGAATCCGAACAGGAGCGCTCCGGGAATGAGCAAGAGTGGTCGCCACGAGGCGAAGATCACCAGGGCAATGGCGATCCATCCTCGGCCTGCGGTGAGCCCGTCTGACCACGTGCGGGAGTAGGCAATGGAGAAGTAGGCGCCAGCCGTTCCGGCGAGAAGTCCGCCGAGCAGCACTGCCGCATAGCGCACCGTGTAGACCGGCACTCCCGCGCTATCGGCTGCTGCAGGAGCTTCGCCCGTTGCCCTCAGCCATTGGCCAACACGAGTCCGGTACAGCACCAGTGAAGCGATGGGCACCATGACGAACGCTGCGTACACGAAGAGGTCCCGGCTAAACAGCGCAGGCCCGATGACTGGAATCTCGCTCAGCAGCGGAATGGGCAGGTTGGGAATCTTCACCGGCATGGGTACTCCGGCGTACTCGCGCCCCAGCACCGCGGCAAGCGCGGCGCCAAGGAGCGCGAGGGTGAGTCCTGACACGATTTGGTTTACCCGCAGCGACACGCACACAAAGGCGTGAACCAAGGCCAGGAGCGCACCAGCTACAGCGGCCGCAGCCACACCAAGCCAGGCGTTCTTGGAGTTGTAGGTGATGGCGAAGCCTGCTGCCGCCCCGACGAGCATCATGCCTTCGACCGACAGATTCAACACGCCACTGCGCTCAGCAATCAACTCACCGAGCGCAGCGAGGATCAGAGGGGCGCCCAGAACGACCGCGGAGGTGAGGGCCACCGTGAGGAAATTCATGGTGCCACCGCTCGCGGCGAGGTGGACCGCTGCTGGGGTCGAGGGCGCCACGCCACCCGAAGTCGGTACGAGGAGGCGGCTCCTGCGATGAGGACGAACAGGATGATCACACATTGGATGATGACCGAGATGGAGTTCGATAACCCGTCTGTCTGAAGGGAGTAGCCACCCTGAATGAGTGCCGAGAAGAGCACCGCCACCACGGGAATCATCAGCAGGTGGCGGCCGGCGAGGAAGGCGAGCAGGATGCCGGTGTACCCGTACCCAGACGCGATGTCCGGCTGCAATCGACCGGTCACGGCGGTCAGTTGCAAGAAGCCGGCCATTCCGGCAATGCCTCCACTCACGAGCATCACCGAGATCACCCTCGACTTCGCGGGCAGTTGAAGATAGATGCCCGCTGAAGGATTGCCGCCGAGAATCTCGGTGCTGAACCCCCAGCGAGTGCGCGCGATGGTGTACCAACTGACAGCCACGAACACCAGTGACAGGGCAACTCCGGTGGTCACGTCAGTGCCCCAGAGGAAGCCCATCAACCCCTGATCGGGAATCGGCTTGGAGTACGCGAATCCCTTGCCCTCGGGATCTTGCCAGGGCCCGTAGACCAGCAGGGAGACGAACCGGAGCGCGATGTAGTTGAGGAAGAGGGTGGTGATGATCTCGTTGAGTCCGATCAGTGCCCGAGGGACGGCGGCGATGGTTGCCCACAGGCCGCCCGCCAGCACGGCTGCCACGGCGGCAAGTGGCATCAGGATCCACCCGGGCAGGGTCGGAAAGGCGAAGTAGACCGCGGTTGCGCCAGTGGCGCCCAGGAGGAGTTGGCCCTCGGCGCCGATATTCCATAGCTGCATGCGCAGGGCGAAGGCGACGGCAAGACCTGTGAGCATCAGCGGAGCGGCGCGCATGAGGGTGGCGGCGATACCTCGTCCGCTGCCGAGCGAAGCCTCGATCATGCTGCTGTAGGCCCCTCCCGGAGAGATCCCGGCGAACCACAGCACGATGGCGCCGACAGCCAAGGCGAGCGTGATGGCCACGATCGGAATCGCGACTCTTCTGGCGGTCGACACGGAGCCTCGACGCTCCCACCACACACTCAGTGGCATCAGGGCGATTCACCTTCCTGGGCTCCGGTCATGAGTTCGCCCAGAAGTGCACGAGAGGCGTCTGCCACGGGCAGGTTGGCGACGAAGCGTCCCTCAACCATCACGTGAATGCGGTCGCAGACCTCCCTCAGCTCGTCGAGGTCCTCGCTGAGGACCAGCACGGCGCCCCCGCGCTCGGCCACCGCGACGATCCGCTCGCGAACGGCGGCGGCCGACACCACATCGAGGCCACGGGTCGGCTGGCTGGCCACCACGACGTCGGGTGTGCGACTCATCTCCCGGGCAGTAACCACTCGCTGCTGGCCTCCGCCCGACAGCCCCCCCGCCTCGACGGCCGGACCGGCCGGAATCTGGTAGTCCTCAATGAGCGGAAGGGCGTCCCTGCGCAGGCGCGAAGGGAGGATCCACCAAGGCGAAATACCCGGTTCGCGGTATCGACGCATCGCCAGGTTCGCAGCAATCGACATCGACCCCACGAGGCCCGTACCCAG
>Ga0114966_10001130_pt1 | contig 24995 bp, 18 predicted proteins | sample M_130207_XF_Meta_FD_87029 | JGI IMG/M metagenome (GOLD analysis project Ga0114966, IMG submission 87029) | Freshwater microbial communities from Lake Montjoie, Canada to study carbon cycling - M_130207_XF_MetaG | ecosystem: Environmental > Aquatic > Freshwater > Lake | place: Lake Montjoie... | reverse complement strand
TCGAAACTACGAACACCTCAAGCAACGACTACTCACCCTCCACCACACCAAGTTCTCGCTGATCGGATAACACTCACATAAATGAATATATGACAGCCCCCCAAAACCTTGGATGAACCGAAAAGGCTTGGCCTCCGACCCCAGAGCGGGAACGCGACCTCAGAGCACTGAGTCCGCTCGTCGCGAACTCTCACGCGAAGACTTCCTCGACCACTTCGCCCTCGTTGACGGTCGGGCGTTCGGGGCGGCCTTGCAGGCGGTAGATCAGTTCGGTGTGGTCGAGACCCAGCGCGGCGAGGATTGTCGCGTGTAGCGAGTGGACGTGGACCTTCCGTTCGATGGCGTGCATGCCGAACTCGTCGGTGGCTCCGATGATCTGGCCCCCTTTGACGCCGCCGCCCGCCATCCAGGTGGTGAAACCGTAGGGATTGTGGTCGCGACCGTCTCCCTTTTCGCTCATCGGCGTGCGGCCGAACTCACCGCCCCACACGACGAGGGTTTCATCGAGCAGGCCGCGTTGTTTGAGGTCACGCAGTAACGCGGCGATCGGGCGGTCGGTCTCGCCGCAGTACTTGGTGTGGTTCTCTTCAAGCTTGGTGTGCGCGTCCCACTTGCTCCCCGCGCCCGAGTACAGCTCGATGAACCGCACGCCCCGCTCGACCAGTCGCCGGGCCATCAGGCAGTTGCGGCCAAACGCCTGCGTGTTCTTGTCGTTCAGTCCGTAAGCCTCTTGAGTCGCAGCAGTCTCTTCGGCGAGATCGACCGCCTCGGGGGCGTGAGCCTGCATCCGGAAGGCAAGTTCATACGAGGCGATGCGGGCTTCGAGTTCGCTGTCGCCGAGTCGCCCTGCGAGATGCTCGCGGTTGATCTGGTTGATGAAGCTCAGTTTGCCTTGCTGCCGCGCGTCGCTGATGCTGTCGGGCGTGTTGAGGTGCAGGATCGGGTTCTTCCCGGCGAGGAACTTTGTTCCCTGATAGGTCGAGGGCATGAAGCCCGATCCCCAGACGCGGTTGCCTCCCGGCGGTTCGCGGTCGCTGTCCATCATCACGACGAACTCGGGCAGGTTGCGGTTCTCGGACCCCAGCCCGTAGTTGACCCACGCACCGAGACTCGGTCGCCCCGCGAGGATGCTTCCCGTGTTCATCTGACAGATGCCGCCGACGTGATTCAGCGCGTCGGACGTACACGACCGGATCACGCACAGGTCGTCGGCGCATTCGCCCACGTTGGGGTACCAGTTCGAAACGGGGATGCCGCTCTCACCGTACTGCTTCCACGTCCGCTTGCACGCGAGCAGCGGGTTCTCGGACACCCCCATCGGCGTGATGACTCGCTTGATCGACGGAGGGAGCGGCCTCCCGGCGTATTCGTTGACCATCGGCTTCGGGTCAAACGTGTCGATCGAACTGCACGCCCCGTCCATGAACAGGAAGATGACACTGCGAGCCTTCCCCACGACATGCGGTCGCCGCACAGGTCGCTCGGCGGCCGAGGCACTTCGACCCTCCGAAGCCATCATCCCCGCCAAGGCCACAGCCCCAAAACCACCGCCCGTTTGGACGAGGAAGTCACGGCGTGAACCGGCGGACTGATGATGAAGTTGCATGGCAGTTTGGATCACTTTATTTATCTCCCCGAGTGAAAGTAAGACCCCTCACCCTAACCCTCTCCCCGTAAAGCCGGGGCGAGGGGACAAGACTCATTCAATGAACAGGAACTCGTTGGCATTGAGTCTCGTAGGGTGCATTGAGTCTTCAAAACGCACCGCTTTCCTTATCCAAAAGGTGCGTTTCGAAGACTCAACGCACCCTACTTCCGGATTCATTCCACAAACAGAAACTCGTTCGCGTTCAGCAGGGCGTGACAGAGATCGACGAAGGCGGCTTCGGTGTCGGCGTCGGTTGGGGTGTGAACAGACTCGCCCGCGCGAGTGGTGTCGGAGTCGGCGATGACCTGTTGTTGAGTCGTCACGAATTTCATGGCGGCTTGGGTTTCGTGATCGTTCGCGGCGCGGCCGAAGGTGATTTGCCAAGCCTTGCCGATGCGGGCGGCCGGGTCGGCGGAACCGGCTTCGGTTTTGGAGCGGCTCGACAGTTGTTTGGCCGCGTCCACGATCAGGCCGCTATTGAGCAGCATCAGCGCCTGCGGAGCGATCGTCGTTTTGGTGCGACAGCCGCACGCTTCGTGCATGTCGGGGAAGTCGAACGCTGCCATCAACGGATACGGCAGGTTGCGTTTCGCGTAGATGTAGACCGACCGGCGGACTCGATCAGGCGGATCGCCGACCTTCCAGTTCGCGGCTCCACTGAAGTTGGGAGGTAACTCGGGACGGACTCCAGTGCCGAACATCGTGTCGTTGAAGTGGCCTGATGAAACCAGCCACGCATCGCGGATTCGCTCGGAGGAGAGGCGTTGGCGGGGAAAGGCTGTGTAGGTTGAGAGTTGAGGGTTGAGGGTTGAGGGCAAAACAGAAGACGCACCAGCAACCTCTCCTTCGGCCCCTTTCGTCACGGCACCGCTTTGTCGATACACCGCCGACAGCACGATCAATCGGTGCAGGTGCTTCGTACGGAACCCGCTGGCGATGAACTCGGACGTGAGCCAGTCGAACAGCTCGGCATACTGCGGCTGGGGCGTTTGGACTCCGAAGTCGTTCGCCGTTTCAACGAACCCGCGGCCGAAGTGACTTTGCCAGATGCGGTTGACCCAGACGCGATGAGTGAGCGGGTGATCGGCCGCCGTCAGCCAGCGAGCCAACTCCGAACGTCGGCCCGATGACCGTTCGTTCGGTGGTGTGATCGCGGGTGGGTTGAGAGTCGTCGAACGTCGCAAGATCGTCGGGAAGTGAGGAGCCAGTTCTTGGAGCGGCTTGTCGTAGCTGCCGGTTTCCATGAGATGCGTCTTTGGCGGCGTGGTCGAGAGTTCGGCGACGGCCATCACACTCGCTTCGCGTGCCGGTTTGGGTTGCTTCTTCTTCGCTTCGGCCAGTAGCGCGATCAACTCGTCGCGTCGAGCTTTTTTATCGTCGGCGATGTGCTTCGGAAGGTCGTCGTTCTTGTACTCCATCTGCCGCTCGGACCAGAACGCGAGCTGTCGTTGCATTGCCGATCGCTCTTCCGGCACGCAGTCGATCGCGGCGAGGACATCAGCCGGAAACTTCATTCGCTTGTCGCCCGCCATTTTGATCCGCGCGGCCTTCTCGATCTCGTGCAACTCATGTCGCAACTCGGCGGTCTCATCGAGCCACTGCTGCTGCTGACGACGGTACTCGGCCAGTTGGTCATGCTTGCCGACGGGAACTTTGTCTTCCAAGACGATTCCCGAGAAGAACGCCTGCAACTGATAGAAGTCGGTCTGCAAGATCGGGTCGAATTTGTGGTCGTGACACTGAGCACAACCGATCGACAGACCGAGTACCGCCGCGCCGACATGTCCCGTCAAATCATCGAGGGCTGTCTGACGAGCAAGATGAATGTTTGAGGCGTTGCTCTCATCGGGCCACATCCGGCAGTAACCGGTCGCGGCGAGAGCTTCGGCATCGTCGGGGAACAACTCGTCTCCCGCCAATTGTTCCTGGAGGAAGCGGTCGTACGGCAGATCGCGATTGAACGCGCGGATCACATAGTCGCGGTACTTGTAAGCGAGCGGCCTAGCCGGGTCGGCGTTGAAGCCGGCGGTCTCGGCGAAGCGCACCACGTCGAGCCACATCCGCCCCCACGCTTCACCGTAGTGAGGACTGGCCAGCAGCCGTTCGACCAACTGTTCGTAAGCCTCGGGCGATTCGTCGGACAAGAATTCAGCCGCCTCTTCCGGAGTCGGCGGCAACCCGACCAGATCGAACTTCACGCGCCGGAGCAACGTCAGCTTGTCAGCCGGTACTGAGAGACTCGCTCCGTCCTTCAGCAGCGCAGTGAGGATGAACGCATCGACCTCGTTCTGCGGAAGTGAACCGCGTGTCGGCGCGACCGCTTTTGCAGTGTCGATCAACGGCACTGCGGGACGGACTACCGGCTGGAAGGCCCAGTGATTCCGCTCGGTCTCGTTGAACTTGTGCGGTTCGGCCGCGAGGCTGAACGACACAACCAACAAGAGCACAACCGAGACGCATCCGCCGAGAAACCGTCTCAGTGAACCAACGGCCGACAATGTGAACGAGGACGACTTGGACCAAAACATCACGGCAGGCTCCCGCACGAAAAAAGCGGCCCGGACAAGGGCTGCCACTATATCGTCAGACTGCCTCGCCTCGAAACGCCAACGTCTGGCGAGACCTGAAAAACCGACCGGTCCGTCAGACGGCTGTGTCGGTTGAGTGAGCTGTTCCGAGCGGCAACAACCCTCAGTTTCGCCCACCGTCGTTCCCACGCGCGGGCACGAAGCCACTTGCATCCGCCTTCATCCGTGCTCCGGCTTTGCCATCCGCGCTTTACGTGTTTCAGAGGAGAAGATTAGAGGAGAAGAATTGGGAACACTGAATCTCCGCTAATCTTCGCCGTTTCGATGGACCGCGTGACTCGAAGCGAACATCTCGGACACCATGTCCGACAGTCGGGTTCGTTCGTGGCTCACATCGAGTATTTTGGTGCCAAACCGGATTGAGCGAACGTGGCCATCTGGTATTGTTGCCGTCCCCGGGAGTGCTTCAGTCAGCCTCCCTCACCATTTTCGAGTGACGCGACGGGGACCGTTCAACACGCTTAGGCAAGAAGGATTCATCATGGGCAAGGGAAACAACAGCCAGAAGAAGGACAAGAAGGACAAGAAACCGAAGAAGGACGCCAAGAAGCCCGAGATCAAGTCGATCGTGAAGAAGGACTGACGTGGACGATGGCAACCGGTCGGTGGGGCGGTGCCAGCCTTGGCTGACAAGTGGCGAGTTGCCCCGGTCAACACGCCCGGCTGTGAATCTCACAAACCGGCACAGTGCGATGTTGGGCCACCCAACACAATTTCCGTTGCGGCGTCTCTCTGAGACGCCGCAATCGTTTTGCGCAAATCAAAATCAAAGGGGTGCAGATACTCAGCGAAGGGCTGTAGCGATACGCCGTGCGGTTGTTCCGTTACCAGTTGATGCCCAATCACTGGCATCGGGTATTGCGTTCCACTCAGGATGGGGAGATGAGTCGCTTCCTGCGTTGAGTCCACGCACACGATGCGCTACCACGCTCATTTCCTGACCGTGTGTCGGTATGTCGCGCGGAACGCGCTGCAAGCGGAACGGACGGCTCGTGCCGAAGACTGGCGTTGGGATTCGCTGCGGCGCTGGCAACAACCCGTTGAGCCGGTTCCGACCTTGCGGTCTTCGTGGCCGATCCCGCGTGCTCCCCATTGGCTGGCGCGCGTCAATGAGCCACTGACAGACCGCGAACTGACAGACCTCCTCAGCTCAGCGAGGCAACCCGTTCGGCGATTCCGACTGGATCGAAACCACCGCGCAGCGCCTCGGGCTTGCTCCCACCATGAACGCGCGCGGCCGTCGGCAGGTCCACTTCAACGACGAGTCAGACAATAACGATTCCCAGCCTCTTTGATTTCCTCTGCTGAAGAAACAACGACAGTTATTTGCGCGCCGGTCCCAAGCCGAAACTGGAATGCGTCAATTGTTTTCGGCCTGCACGACCCGTTGCTGGATGAGGTCGGGGGTTTCGTCGTTGAGGGGGCCGAGGCCGGTGGCGAAGTGCAGGTCGTTCATCGTCTGTTCGGTGTCGAGCAGGCTGCGGGCGACGGTGTCCACCTGGCTGGAGATGTAGTCCGGTTCCTGGCGGTTCACGCCGAGTTCGGCCAGCGACTTGATCTTGTTTTCGAGACGGTCGAGTTCGTGGCCGACGAACTCATAGTTGGCTTGGGCCTTCTCGTAATTCGCGAGACGCTCCTGGCAGGTCTGTGCGTTGTCTTGCAGGGTGCGCCGCATCTTCTGAGCGTGCGGCGATTCGTCCGTCGTGGGGATCGCGCTGAGGCGTGACTGGGCTTGCTTGATGTCGGCCACGATCCGGTCGCGGCTGGTCCGCTCTAGGAATTTCCCGAGCGAGAACTGCGTGAACATCAGCCGCAAGAAAATCCACATCAGCCGATCGAGACCGGCGAGTTGAAAAGATTCCAGTGGTTGGCCGGAGGCGAGGGTTCCGGACTGCTGCAAGTCGTCGGCGATCTGCCGCAGTTCCTGAAGACTTGCCCGGAGCCGTTCATAACGGGTCAGGGCTGGGGCGGGAAGTTGTTTGAGGATCTGGCGGAGTACCCCGTTGGCCGAGTCCGAATTCTTGTCCCGCGCGGCCGCCGCGTCTTGGGCATCCACCGCGCGCTGGAACTTGGGGTGAGTCCCCAGCATCGTCAAGTAGCCGATCTCGACAGCGGCGACCAGCGGCAGCGTGATGTCGGGATGACCGCTCAAGACCGAGAGGCCGACGCCGCCGAAGAGCGCCAACAAATTCCAGCGGTTTTGGAACGCGGTTTGGACGTACTTCAGCAGGCTCACGGATTCGATTCCAGCTTCGTGATCTTGTCGCGGATGTAGTAGACGGCCTCGAGGAACTCCGGCTGACGCTGCATCTCATGCGCCGGACGGTTGGCCGGTTCAATCTTCAACTCTTCCGTGATCGTGCCGGGTGAGTTGCTCATCAGATACACGCGGTCGCCGAGAAACACCGCCTCTTCAATCGAGTGCGTGATGAAGAAGACGGTCGCCTGCACTTCTTTCCACAGCTTGACTAACAAGTCCTGCATGTTCAACCGGGTCAGCGGATCGAGTGCCCCAAACGGTTCGTCCATCAGAATGATTCGCGGTTTCAGGGCCAGCGTGCGGGCGATGGCCACCCGCTGCCTCATGCCGCCGGAAAGTTCGTGCGGGTATTTCTGGGCGTCGTTCTCGACGTTCAGCCCCATCTTCTGAATCCATTCGCGACCGAGTTCGTCCCGCTGCTTGCGTGGCATGTGGAGGCACTCCAATCCGAACGTCACGTTTTCCAACACGGTGCGATGATCGAAGCTGGTGTAGTCCTGAAAGACCATCCCGCGATCGGAGCCGGAGCCGATGACGGGCTTGCCCAGCACAAGGACATCACCGCCCGTGGCCGGATACTGCGGCTCTAATCCGGCGATCAACCGCAGGATCGTGCTCTTGCCGCAGCCACTGGGACCGAGCACACAGATGAATTCTCCTTTGTCGGCGATGTCCTCGACGACGAAGTTCACATCGCGGATCGCGGTGAATTCCTCCGCTTTGCCGACGTTGTATGTCTTCGTCACGTTGCGGAACTCGACGATGTGCGGACGCAAGACTTCGCGCGGTGTCCGCACGTGGTCCAAGACCGTTCCCATTCCGACGACGTGCTCGTGGGATGCGGTTCCCGGCGAGGCGGGTAGCGGCTGGCTCATTTCGGCCCTTCTGCTGTTGCGACCGACGGGAGGCTCGTTGGCGTCCGATAAAACGCCCGCGACTTCATATTCTCCCACGGGATCAGCGTGACCCGCACCAGCGAACGCAGCACGCCGTCGCCGCCGTAGACATGCGGAAACAACTGCCGCTGAACCCAGGCCAGCACCTGATCGATGACGAGCGCCACCATCGGGATCACGAGAATGATCAGGTAGATGTGTTCGCGAAACCCGCGCCGCTGGAAGATCTGAATTTGATAACCCAGCCCACCAACGTCGTCGGCGATTTTGATCGACTCGGCCAGCATGATGTATCCGAACGCCAAGCCGAACATCTGGCGGCAGGCACTGAAAATCGTCGGGGCGGCCAGCGGCACGAGGACTTTGGTGATCGTCTGCCACCGGCTGGCACCGAGCGTGTAGGCGGTGTCGATGTACCGCGCCGACACATCCATGATGGCCCGCGCGGCGTCGGAGATCACGAACGCCACCGAGGCCACGAAGATGAACATCACCTTGTTTTTCTCACCCGCTCCAAAAATGAAGATCATTAGCGGCAGCACGGCCGCCAAGGGGACGTTGCGTCCGAGCATGATCAGCGGTGATAGAAAGGCATGGACTCGCGGAAAGCACCCCGCCGTCACGCCGATCGGAACGCCGACGATCAGCGCCAGTGCGAAGCCGATGCTGACCCGCCGCAACGTCACCAGCACATTGCGGGTCAGGGCGAAGTCATTCCACAGCTCGGGGAATTTGCCAAACGTTTCGGCCGGACTGGGCAATGTCAGCGGACCCACGATCCGCGACTCATACGCCCCCCGCGTGAGGAACCACCACCCGGCTAGGCAAACCAGAACACAGGCCACACCCAAACCGATGGCCTGCAACCTCGACACGGGCTTGCGCAACGTCAGCCAGTTGTGCGACAGCCTGTTCAAAAAAGTGGAGTTCATGCCGCGTGGCTCCAAAACAGCCGAACAACTCGTTCCCAAGCGGAAGCTTGGGAACGAGGGAATCAAAAAGCGTCAACCCATCTCACTCCTGCTCCGCCGTGTAAATCTTGACCTCGACGCGGCGGTTCTTGGCGTGGTTGAGCGGGTCGGTTGAGTCGGCCGGATGTTCCCAGCCATGTCCCACGACGTTGAACTTGTTCTGATCCATCTTGAACTGTTGGACCAGCGATTGCTTCACGGCGTTGGCCCGGTTCTCCGACAGCCCTTTCACCATTTCATCGGGGGCTTTGCCGCGCATTGAACCGTCGGTATGCCCTTCGATGATGACGCGGGCGTTGCCGAACTGACCGGCCAGCTTGGCGATTTCTTCGACGACAAACTTGGCCTTTGGGTCGTAGTCGACTTCAAGCGTCTTGCCGTCTTGATCCTTCGTTACCTTCTTATAGATTTCAAAACTATTGGGATAGAAGTGGATCACGACGGTGTTGGTGAGGATCTCTTCGGCCCCGCGCACTTCGGTCGTTGACTTGGGAACGAATTGCACGACCGACTCATCCGTCTGCGAGCGGTACTTCTCGTCCTGCCCCAACTTGTCGATGACCGTGAAATCCATGACCTGATCGAACGGCACGGGCTGGTTCTTGACCTGCCGAATCGAGCGATAGAGGTAATAGGCTTGGTTCCAGACCCGTGCGAAGTTGGTTGGGTTGTTCTGGTTCTTAAAGAACTGATGGTTCTCGGCCCAGTTGGTGCTGTGCGCATCGCCGAGCATTCCCAGCGCGTCGGCGGGCGGCAGTCCGTATCCGGCGGCCATCAACTCGGACACCTTCTGCTTCTCGGCGTCCAGCTTGAGAGCCGCCATCGAGTCGAAGATGCCGCGCGTCAATCCCTCGATGATCGGCATGTGATCGTGAGCGAAGTCCGCGCGGGCGAACCAGACATCGGCGATCAGCTTGTTCGCGGTGCCCGTGGAAACGAGCAGCCGGTTCCCTTTCACCTCCGACAATTTGTAGATGTCGGGAGCCCACGAGACCGCCGCCGCGATGTTCTTGTCCGCATTGAATGCCGCCGCCGCTTCAAACGCGGTCCCGGTGAAATTCAACTTCACCTCGCCGGGCTGAATCCCACCGGCGACGAGCATGTTCAACAGGAAGTAATGTGATGGTGAGTTCTCGGCAAGGGCGATTGACTTGCCGCGCAGATCGGTCACGGTCTTGATGCTGTCTCGCACTACGATGCCGTCGCCGCCGTTCGACCAGTCGATCTGCTGGAAGACGCGCGGCATGACCCGGCTGTCTTTCGGACGGCCCGACGCATCGACGAAGCCATCCACAATCAGCGGCAACATGTCGAGCGTCGCCCAGCCGATTTGAACGTCACCCGCCGTGTAGGCATCCCGCATTTCGATTGGGTTGTCGATCAGCACCAACTCGACTTTGAAGTCTTTTCCGTCCGCCGACTTCCAAACCTTCTCCGGTTTGAATCCGTTGTTCGCATGAATGATCGGAGCCCAACCGGCCCAGACGTTGAGTGCGAAGCGAACCGTGTTGTCGGCGAGCGGCTGATACGCGGCGGTCCCCTTTACCGGTGGCAGCTTTTCCGACGGCTTGAAGGTGTATTCCTTGAGCGTCGTGACGCTGGAGTCGTCATGCGCCTCGACGGCACCGGGCTTCAAATCGTCTCCGCCCCCGCCGAGCTTTTTCAGATCAATGACCTCGTTGGGCTTGTTCTGATTCCCCTTCGGCGCGAAGACATCCGCCCGAAACATCGCGAACCCGACTAGGCCGAGGACCACGCATCCCACAGCCGCATAAAACGGAGCTTTCGGTTGACCCGCCATGATGTGCTTTCTGTTTTCTGTAGCACAGGCGGCTCGCCTGTGATGCCAATGACAAAATCAACAGGCGAGCCGCCTGCTCTACGGTTCGAATTGCCGTCTATCCTTGGAACTTCGTCTTCGGGCGACCGGACTGCAACGAGTGCAACGTCTGCATGATGTTGAAGGCGGACAGCTCGCACAATAGCCGCGTCACTTTGCCGTGCAGAGCGTCATTGAGCGACGGCTCGACCTCTTTCATCAGCGCGACGAGCCGTTGTTCCTGCGCCGCCAACTCGGCCTCGTCCACGAATCCGTCGGAGATGGCCTCCATGAACGTGATGAGCTTCTGGGTGTATTCGTCGATCAACGTCGTTTGGGATTTGTCATCCAACCAGCTTTGCCGCACCGGGGAGTCAGCCATCACGAAGTCCTTTGAAGTATGAATCTGAAATATCCGATTTCAAATCAGAGATTGAAACCTGATCGGCCTGTATCACACGTTCCGTATCGTTCCGTCCGCAATCGAAAATTAAAAACGGCAATCAAAAATCTTCCCTCAGCGTTCGACCAACTGCCGAATGGCGACCATCCGTTCTTGCAGTTTCGCACGCGCTTCGGGCGAGCCGACTTGTTCCCGCCACTTCGTCGGCAGGAAATTGCGTTCGGTGCATTCGAGCACGGCGGCGATTTCTTGCATTTCTTTTTCCAAGCCTTCCGACGACGGGATGAACTCGGCGACCGCCTGTTCGAGGTCCGTTTTTTCGACGGTATCCCGCCCGTCGGCCAACGCCCCGCGACGTGCCGCGAGGAGTATGCTCTCCAAATCTGCGCCGCTCAACTGACGGTCGGGCGAGACCTCGGGGATCGCATCCGCCGCCAGCGGCACTTTGTTTTTCTTCGACATCGACCGAAACATGGCGGCGATGTCTTCACTGGTCGTCGGTGCGAACAGCGGGATGTGGACCTCGCAACGCCCCTGCCGCTTCAAGTCGATCGGCAACAGATCGGGACGGCACGTCAGCAGCATCCAGATGATCTTGCCGCGATATTTTGTGTCTCCCATCTGCTGCGCGATCATCGAAAAGACACGGCCGGATGTCCCCGAGTCGCCGTCTTGATTTCGATTACCGAGCGTCGCATCCGCCTCATCGACGATGACCACGACCGGGCCGAGCGACTTCAAGACTGTCAGCACCTGTTCCAAGTTACCTTCGGTTTCACCGACGAACTTTGAGCGAAAGTTGCGGAGCTTCAAGCAGGGGATGCCCATCGAACCCGCATAACACTCGGCCAGAAACGTCTTGCCCGTGCCGACCGAACCGCAGAACAAGTATCCCATCGGAGCCGTGTCGAGTTTGCCCTCGGCAATCCATTTCGCGTCTTGCTCCAAACGCGCTTTTGCTTCGGGCGAACCGACAATTAGGTCCAGCGTGTGCGGCGGCTCGACGAATTCGACCAGCCCCTGACACTGCCGCTCGATCATGTTCTTCTTGAGTTTGCGGAACTGCTTCGGGTCGAGACCGCGTGTGCTGGCGTTCGACAGCAGCACGTTCAAATTGACGAGATTCAGCCCGGCGGAATTCTGAACGAGTCCTTCCGGCGTCAGGCCGCCCGGTGCGATGCTCGTGGCCGTCGATGCCACGAACTGACGACGGTCCTCAACACTCGGCAGCGGGATCTCCAGCGAGGCGACATACGGATTGTTGACCAGCCGCTCGCTGATCTCGGACTGCTTGTCCGTGATCAAACAGAAGGCCATGTTCAGCCGCTTGAGGTACGGATTCGAAGCCCAACTCATGAACCGCACCAACCGCGACGCTTGTCCTCGCGCCACCGAGGCCAAGTCGCCAGTCGGCACTAAAAACTGAGCGTGCTCGAAGACCAAGCCGATTCGTTTGCGGTTGGCAAGGTTGTCTTCCAACAGATTCCGTTGCAGCAGCGAATCGAGTTGGTCGAGCACTTTGTCCGGATCGCGGGTCCACGTATTCGGCGCTCCGAGTTGCGCGGTGACATGCTGCATCATCTGCTGCAATCGTTTCGAGTCGGCTCCCGCCAGTGGCCTCAATCCCCGACCGAGATCGTAGCTCAACACAATCTCCCACGAGCCGAAGATCTGCGAGGCCACGAAGTCGCTCAGCGAAGTGAATTTGTCCTTGCCGTCTGCCGCAGGCTGCCGCACCAAATCATGCACGTTGCCGTGCAGCACAAACGTGTTGATCGTGCCGGAGAAATACAGCTCAGCCAACTCCTTCGCCCACGCCGGATACCAACTGGGGAGCGAAGGCAACGGGTTCGCTGTGAAGTTCTTGCTGTCAGGTTCGCTCATGGACTCTTTCGTTTCGCAAGCTTACCAGCGTTGTGGCAAGTTCTGGCTTCCGACGAATTCTAATTCGTCGTCCCCCTCAATTCGCCGAACCATTTTTGATTTGAAGTGTGAGGGTTCGGCGAATTGAAGGAGACGACTAATGCAGGTACGCGAATGCGATGAGCCTACTTCCCCGCTTGCGACACGGTTGCCGGGCCGAGTTCCTTTTGATCTTCCGTCACGCCCGCTGTCTCTGGCGTGACGAGTCCCATCTCCGTCTCGAACTGCCGCAGCGCCTGGTCAGCCAGAACCTTCTCGACCGCCTGCTCGCGTTTAATATCGACGACGCCTTCCTGCGACAGATCGGACGCGACGCGGACCTTCGCCCGGTTCAAACCGATCTTGTCTTGGATGACCTGTTCGATCTGACCAAAGTCAGTGGTGACATCGAAATTGAAGGTCTGGGCGAGTTGAGCGATCTCCGATTCCGCCTTGCTCATTTTCAGCTCGGCGTCGTATTTCTGAATCTTCTCGCGAATCTTGGCGAGCTTGCTGGTGGCGTGTTTGATCTTCTCCAGGCTGTTGCCGTACGACTCCTCGTGCAACTTGAGCTGGGCCTGATTCTCTTCCAGTTCCGACTTGGCCTTCTGCATTTCGAGTGCGAACTTGGCGGCGGTCTCGCGTTCCCCCGCTTGCAGATACGCCTTCACTTTGGCTTCCAAGTTGATGGCATGTTTCTGCGCGTTGACGACTTGAAGTGACACCCGCTCGACCAGCGCCCGATACTGTTCCAACCCCTTGCGCCCGTCTTGCATCTGCGCCACGGCCGTGTCGTACTCGTACTGCATCTGTGCGATCGGATCGGCCGTCCAAAAGAAGTTGGCAACCTTGTTGACCTGTGCCCGCAGGGAAGCCCAAAGTTTCTTGAAGATCATTCCAAAACCTTTAATTGAGACGGAGGCATGAGGGACAACGACGACCCAGTCGCAGAAACCACCGACGCAGTTCGGGGTATTGCGACGGTGACCAATTGGCTCAGCGAACGGACGCGGGCTTGATATCCCTCACCCTTCCGGCTGTCAATCAGCTCAGTTGAATCGAATCTTTAGGGGGTGCAGTCGCCAATCCGTACCGCCGCGGACGGGAAATCTTCAACAGTTGCTGCCCGAAATTTCGGGCACTCCACATCGAACGGCCAACATTCCAGTCGCGGTCGGTGATGGTGGTGTCGATGTCCGCAAACAGAAATTCTTCGACGTGACGGCGGCTGCGAACGACGATCTCGCCGTTCGGATCAATCTCGATTTGTGGTCGTGCCAGTGGTCCTCTGAGGCAATGCAGGGCCATCACGTTTTTCAATGTAGGGTGGGACCAACGGCGCTTCGAACGCCGGCCCACCATCCGGAAACGTCGAGAAATCGTGGTGGGCCGGCGCGGCGAAGCGCCGCTGGTCCCGCTCTACAGCTTACGCAGACCCAACAAGGCTCTGGTCCCGGAGGCAATTTCACTTCGCTTGCCGATCCCGGTCGCGTAACGCAAACTCCACTCGTCGGTCGCGCCGGATTGTGATGGCGCCGGTCAGATCTGGTCGCTGCTCGCCCCATCGACGAAATTCGTGTTTGATCTATATCGCGACCATCGAAATGGACAGGAGTCATCCCATGGTCAGTGCTGTTGATACCAACGACGTGGCTCGCCGAGCGGAGATTATCTACGCCGATCGGCTTCGTTCCGATTTGGAACGCGATCATCGGAACGAGTTCGTAGCGATTGAGCCGGATTCGGGAGACTACTACCTTGGCAAGACGCCGACGGAGGCGATTGGCCAGTCGCGCGCAGCGCACCCTGGCTGTCTGTCTTTCATCATCCGTGTCGGACACAGGCACGCGATCCAGTTGTTGCTGTTGCTCGGCTGCTGTTGGAAGGTCGATTACGCTGCGATGAATCTCACCATAGAGTGCGTGACCTGAACAACGCGTGTCGCCGGAACTGCTCGCCACAAACGTTCACACTCGTACAGATGATCTACTTCAGAAGGAATTCACGGCATGTTGAAATCGTATTGGATGATGGCCATCGCGTTCGTCGGACTGGTCGTTTCACAGTCTCTCGCCGCCGACTTTCCCGACTTCGCGTCGCTTCCGTCTCGGCCCGAGACGCCCGATCCGTTGGTGATGTTGGACGGGACGAAGGTCTCGACGATGGAGGCTTGGAATGCGAAGCGGAAGCCGGAGCTGAAGGGATTGTTCCAGAACTTCATGTACGGCTACTTGCCTCCCAAGCCGCAGCGGTCGGTCGTGGAGGAAGTGATCTTCACGGACAACACGTTTCTCGATGGGAAGGCGACGCTGAGCGAAAGCCGGCTGGCGTTCTTCGGGCCGGATTTGAAGCACCGTCTGCATGTGTTGCTCGTCGTGCCGAACAAGAAGTCCGGGCCGGTGCCGGTGTTTGTCGGGATGAACTTCTGCGGGAACCATGCTTTAGCGAGCCATCCGAAAATTCATCTCGTCGAGAGCTGGGTCTACAAGTCGTGCGTCGGTTCGGAAATGGAACGGGCGACCGAGAAGAGTCGCGGGACGCAGGCCGAGGCGTGGAACCTCGATCTGATCATCGAGCGCGGTTATGGGCTGGCCTGCTTCTATAGCGGAGACCTCGACCCCGACACGGCCGACTTCAGTGATGGCATCGAACCGTCGTACTACAAGCCGGGGCAAACCGGTCCCGCGCCGAGCGATGCTGGAGCGATTGCGACGTGGGCGTGGGGCTATCACCGCGTCGTCGATTTCCTGTTCGAGCAGCACTCGAAAGAGATCGACCTCAAGCGGATCGCGGCCGTCGGCCATTCGCGGAACGGCAAGACGACGTTGCTCGCCGCCGCACTGGACGATCGGATCGCTCTGGCCATCCCACACCAAGCCGGTTGCGGCGGGACGGCACCGAGCCGCGTGGCCATCGATCGAAAAGATGTCGAGACGATCCGCCGCATCAACACGGCCTTCCCGCACTGGTTCTGTGACAACTTCCCGTTATTCAACGAGACGCCTGACAAGCTGCCGTTCGATCAGAATTGCCTTGTTGCGCTCTGTGCTCCGCGACCGGTCTTGTTCTCCAACGCGACTGAGGATCAGTGGGCCAACCCCGATGGTCAGATCGACATGCTGCGCGGAGCCGACGCGGTGTACGGCCTCTTCGGCGCGGGCGGGTTCAACGTGAAGGAGCGTCCGGAACTAGGCCAGCTTGTCGGCACGAAGCTCGGCTACTTCATTCGCGACGGCAAGCACTCGATGGAACGCCGCGACTGGACCGCGTTCCTCGACTTCGCCGACAAGCAGCTTCCGAGTGGTCGCTGAAGTTCTTGGGTGTCAACTTGTCTCTGGTTGCCAAGGACTCGGAGTCCCGTGCCTCCGAAGGTTTCCCCACGGCTTACGCCGTGGGCTATTACCTGTCGCCCTCCGGGCTCGGGGAACAAGACCTCGGCGGCGCATTGGTCAGATAACGGTATATAGGACTGAAACTGGGATGCCTCGCGCCCTACGGCATTGATGGAGTACGCGAATGATGGACGAACAGATGCGATGGATGCTCGTGCCGTATCGAGGTCGAGTGGCTCGGAGTTTGACTTGTCTGCGACACTTCGCCGTTGGCTTGTGTCTGGTCACCGCGTCCGCGTCGGCCGACGAGATCGACTTTGCGCATGAGGTCGTTCCCGTGCTCAAGCAGCACTGCGGGAAGTGTCATACCGGCGACCAGAAGAAGGGAGGCTTATCCCTCAACACGCGCGAGACGACCCTCGCCGGCGGAGAGTCGGGCAAGGTGGTCGTCTCGGGGAAGAGTGCCGAGAGCGAGTTGATCAAGCGGCTGACGAGCGACGATCCCGACGTGAAGATGCCTCCCGAGGGACCGCGCGTTCCGGCTGAGAAGGTTGCGCTGCTCAAGGCGTGGATCGACGCGGGGCTGCCGTGGGAGCGGGGCTTCACGTTCGGGCCGCGACCATATGAGCCGCCGCTCAAACCGAGACGGCCCGAGTTGCCCGCCGCCACTGACGGGCGGACTCATCCGGTCGATCGGATCATTGACGCGCATCTCGCCGTGAAGAAGACCGCGCGGCCGAAGGCGATCGACGACGCGACGTTTGCACGGCGGGTTCATCTCGATCTGATCGGCCTGCTGCCGGATCCGGAAGAGCTGGGCAAGTTCCTCGCCGACAGCAGTGCCGACAGCAGTGCCGACAAACGAACGCGGCTCGTGCGCGAGTTGCTCGGCCGCGACGTCCAGTACGCCGAGCATTGGCTCGCGTTCTGGAACGACCTGCTCCGTAACGACTACACCGGGACCGGCTTCATCACTGGCGGACGGAAGCAGATCACGAAGTGGCTCTACAACGCGCTCGTCACGAACCTGCCGTACGATCAGTTTGCGAGAGAACTGATCGCACCGCCGACTCAGGACAGCGTCGGCTTTGGCGAGGGGATTCGCTGGCGCGGAGAGGTCAGTGCCGGACAGACCGTCGAGATTCAGTTCGCTCAAAGCGTCGGCCAGTCGTTCCTCGGGATCAACCTGAAGTGCGCGTCGTGTCACGACAGCTTCATCGACCGCTGGACGCTCGACGAATCGTATGGCTTGGCCGCCGTGTTCTCGCAGCGCCCGCTGGAGATTCACCGCTGCGACAAGCCCGTCGGCAGGCAGGCTCAGGCGGCGTGGCTCTTCCCCGAACTGGGCCAGATCGACGCGAAGGCTCCGCAGCCCGAACGGCTCAAACAACTCGCGGCCCTGATGACGCATCCCGAGAACGGCCGCTTCCCGCGTACGATCGTCAACCGGCTGTGGCATCGGCTCATGGGACGCGGACTCGTCCATCCGACCGACGCGATGCAGACCGAACCGTGGAACACCGACCTGCTCGATCACCTCGCCAGTGATCTCGTCGAGAAGAAGTTTGACCTCAAGCAGACGCTGGAGTTGATCGTCACGTCGCAGGCGTATCAGTCGCAAACGCAGGTCGTCACGCAATCGACCGACGACGCGGGCTATGTCTACGCCGGGCCACGCGCCAAGCGAATGACGGCCGAGCAATTCATCGACGCCGTTTGGCAACTGACCGAATCGGCACCGACTCGTACCGATGCGCAGATCGTTCGTGGTAAACCGGTCGTCCTCTCAACGACCACCGCCGCGACAGCGCCTTCGGCCCTGACCGGCAAGTGGATCTGGGGCTACGCTGATTCGTCCGGATCCCCTGCCAACGAAGCCTTCGCGTTCAAGACAACGTGGGATTTGAAGGCCGTCCCGAAGCAGGCGATCGCCGTCGTCACCTGCGACAACAGCTATGTCCTGACGATCAACGGAGCCCGTGTCGAGGCAGGCGACAACTGGGAGCAGCCGCAGTCGGCCCTGATCACCTCGCGCCTCAAAGCCGGGCCGAACGAGATCGTCATCGTCGCGAAGAACGGCGGCGCGGGACCGAACCCCGCCGGGTTGATCTGCGAACTCCGAGCCACGACCGCCGACGGACAGATTCTTTCGTTGGGGACGGACGAGACGTGGACCTGCTCAACGTCGCTCCCCGATGGAAACGGCAAGTACAAGAAGCCACCGACCGACTGGCAACCGGCGGCCCTCGTCAAACAACACGCCGTCTGGTCGGAGCGGCTGAACCCGGTGATCGCCGCGATGGCCAATCAGGGGGCGCAGTCGAGCAACCTCATGGTGCGCGCGTCTCTCGTGAAGAATGATTTTCTGATGAAGTCGCTCGGCCGTCCGAACCGCGACCAGATCGTCAGCGTCCGCCCCGAGATGCTCACCACGCTCGAAGCGATCGACCTGTCGAACGGCCAGACGCTGGCTGACTATCTGTCTCGCGGAGCATCGCGTCTGCAATCTCGCTCGTGGGACTCGCCGACCGACTTCGCGAAGTGGCTCTGGCGCCACGCCGTCAGCCGCGACCCGACGCCCCAAGAATTGGAGACCCTCACCGCCGCCCTCGGTGATAAACTGACCGAGCAGGGAATCGAAGACATCCTGTGGGTCGCCATCATGCTGCCCGAATTTCAATTGGTGAGATGAATACATTTCATGACAAGCCCGACGCGCAAGCGAGGGCTGCGTATGGATCAAATGTTCAGCCCTCGCTTGCGCGTCGGGCTTGTTTTTAAGAACACGACGCAAACACATGTCGGAGGTCAGCCATGAACACAACAACCTTGCGTGAGCGATTCAACGAACGCGAATCGCGCCGCCAGTTCCTGCAACAACTCGCCGCTGCGAGCACCGCATCGTTGATGGCGGGCGAGCCGCAGCTGCTCACTGCCGCTCCGTCGGGCGAGAAGATCGAGCATCCGAAAGCGACCGCCGACGCCTGCATCCTGCTCTGGATGGGTGGAGGGATGGGTGCGCCCGACACCTGGGATCCGAAAACCTATCTGCCGTTTGAGGTCGGTCTGCCGATCGATCGGCTCCTCAGCACGTTCCCCGCGATCGACACGGTGGTCGATAACATCAAGATCACGGCAGGAATGGAAAGCCTCGCGACAATCATGGACCGCGCGACGCTGATCCGCTCGCACGTGCAGCCCGACCTGGGGAGCATCCTGCATTCGCGACATCAGTATCACTGGCACACTGGGTATGTGCCGCCTCAGACGGTGGCCTGCCCTCACCTCGGAGCGTGGATGGCGCGAGTCCTCGGTCCACAGAACCCCGTCATCCCGCCGTTCATCAACATTGGACAACGTCTCGAGGGAGTCGGTGAGCAGGAGGAACTGAAGGCCTTCACGACGGCCGGCTTCTTCGGGTCCGAGTTCGGGCCGATGAACCTGCCGTTCCCCGAGGAGGCCGCTCAATCGGTGAAGCCGCCCAAGGGAATGGTCCCCGACCGCTTCGAGAACCGCTACAGGCTCTATCAGCAACTGATCGACCGCACGCCGCAGCGCGACATCCTCAGCGATCATCAGCGCGAGTCGATGGTCCGGGCGATGGACAAGGCTCACCGGCTGCTAAGCTCACCGGAACGAACGGCGTTCGACATCTCCCAGGAACCGAAGGAGAGCTACGAGAAGTACGACACAGGCCGCTTCGGTCGCGGCTGCCTGCTCGCGCGGCGGCTCGTCGAATCGGGGGCGCGGTTCGTCGAAGTGACCACCGAGTATGTGCCGTTCTTCAACTGGGATACTCATGCCAACGGGCACACGACGCTCGTCGAGATGAAGAAACAGATCGACCGGCCGATCACTCAACTCATCCTCGACTTGGAAGCGCGCGGGCTGCTGAACCGGACGCTCGTCATCATCGCCAGCGAGTTCAGCCGCGACATGATGATCGAGGGCAAACCCGGCTCGAACGCCAACGACCAGACGACCGAGAAGGTCGATGCCTTCAAGGAGCTGAAGCACTACGGTCTGCACCGCCATTTCACGGGAGGCTCGTCCGTCGTGATGTTCGGCGGCGGCATGAAGCGCGGCCTCCTCTACGGCAAGACGAACCCCGAACGTCCGTGCGTCGCCATAGAGAACCCAGTCAGTGTGAGCGACCTTCACGCGACCATCTTCACCGCACTGGGTATCAGCCCCAAGACCGCCTTCGATGTTGAGAAGCGCCCGTTCTATGCGACTGAAGACGGCACTGGAAAAGCGGTGATGGACCTGTTCGCGTGATGTATTTCGCCTTGTTCCCTCGCCCCGGCTCGGGCACCGCCGCTTCGGTGGTCGGGAGAGGGCTAGAGTGAGGGGTCTTCTACTCTTGTAGGATGGGCACTCCTGCCCGTCCTCTTCTCTCATCAGACAAAGCCGGACGGGCAAGAGTGCCCATCCTACAAGCTTCCTTCCTGATCCGAATCGTATCCCCTGCCGTTGTGCTGCCCGTCATCAGCCACTCACCAACTCATCACCTTCAATCACGAGGTTCATCATGGACCAGGAATTCGCCGGATCACCCAAGACTTGGCCACCACTCGGTCTGCCGACCGGCAGCGTTCGCGCGTTGCTGACATTGATCGTCGTCGCGGTCGTCGTGACGAAGATGGTCTTCCACCATCCACCCGATTCGATTTGGATCGAGACGTTACTCATCGCGCTGGCGCACTACTTCACGTCCCGCCGGTTTGTGGCACTGTCGCCCGAGATCATGCGGCGGTTGGAGGATGACGGTGCGATCGACCGCGAGCGGCATCCGCTCTACCTGCCGAAGAACACGATCCGCTTCATCATCATCGCGGCGTTCGTCGGCTTGGGGGCACACCTGTATCGCGAAGAGCGGCTGTTCGAGCCGAAGACGATTTCGTTGTTGAGCATGGTCTTCGCGTACCTGCTCGGAGCCATCGTGGGCGGCATCTCAAACTGGCTCAGCCGCCGCCGCAGTCAGCCCGCATCGGGAACGTGGGGCGACATCAAAGCCCTCGTTGTGCTGGCTGGAATGCTGACGATTGCCGTGGTCGAACTGCTCGATGCGGGCGCGATGCTGCATCCACTCGTCGAACGAGTCTCGCTCGGCCTGACGCTGTTCTACTTCGGGTCGAGGTAGGGAGCGTACTCAACGGCGCAAGCAGAGCTACTCCACAGGATCACGCAGCCGCTCTCGTGCGCTTTCAACCAGCGACTTGTAGCTCGGATCGAAAATCTCGACCAACTGTTTTTCGAGGAGACCGTGCAAAATCCATAGAGTTTTCTCCTCGGCTTGGTCTTCTAGAGTCAATTTCTCATTCTCATCGAAGCGAGCGAGAAACTCGAACAGGACGAGCGCTTCGTCACCGGTCAGTTCCAGTTGAACTGAATCACTCATAACAACGGTCCTCCAAACAGTTGAATAGCCAGTGTGACGGCAGATGTCCGGCTAACAAAGCTGAGCCGGACATCTGCCGTCGCTCAGCGCCCCACGCTTTCGATCATCTTTTTGAAGATCGCTTTGTAGGCGCTGAACTCGTGCTGCTACGAAGTTTAGCAGGCGACGTTCCACTGGAAGTTTGTTGAAAGCAGCGTGGCTCGGTAGCCGAAAAGCCTGCCGCCGAAACTGCCCGACGCGACGAACGTGGAGCGGCGACCTTCGCCAAGTCCCGTCTCGATCTTTTCGACGGGGCCGAGTTCGGTGTAGCCGGGCATCTCCTCGCTGAACTTGGCCTTCTGAAAGTCGTGGACGCGGGCGACCGGCTTCAGTTCGTCGGGCAATTCTCCCGCCTGACCACTCATCGCCTGAGACAGATCTTGGATGGCGGCTCCCGAATTACTGGCGCGGAACGAGACCTTGATGTTCCCTTGCTCGAAACGAATGGACGGCGGGAAGTTGCCCGAACCGCCGCGTGCAATCGGCGTCCAACCTTTCGGGTGCTGGAACAGGACGCTGATATCGTTGTCGGTGTACTTCTCAAATTCCTGCGGCACCTTGACCTTGCCCGCTTCCTTGCCCGCCGCAAGCATCGGCGGAGTGGCGAAGTAGCCAATCGTGCCGAGCAACAGCGTCCCCACGACGACGATGCCGACGGTTAGCAGAACGGTTCCCTTTTTTGAGCCGCTTTGCTTCGACTTCTTCTCGGACTCTTCCTCATCCTCCCGCTTCTTGTTCGATGTTCGTCGGCGTCGCGTCGGCGTGAATTCGGGCAGCTCCTCTTCAGACTCTTCCGGAGCTTCCATCGGTCCCAAGGCTTCAAGCAGACTGCTTTCGTCTACTTCGACCGGCTTCTCGGGAGCGGCAGGCGGCGATTGCTTCAGAGTGGACTTGCTGGAGTTCGAGTGCCGCTTTGCCACCTCAGCCGATTTTCGTGAGGGGTTCTTCACCTGTGTCACAGGTGGCGTGTCCACTCTCATTGATCGGAAGGGCGTTTCGGAATCGACGGCAGGTGATGCGGTGGTAGCCGGAATCGGAACGTAAAGCTTGGCGGTGCAATTGGGGCAAACAATCGGCATCCCGGCGTTCTCGCCCTGGGTGCGAAAGTTGTGACCGCACTCGCAAGCAAACTCGATCAACATGCGGAAGTTCCCGTATGATGAACGTGTGTTTGGCGACGCCCGCCGCCGTCGTGTTGAGTACGGACTCTGACTGAAGCCGCCGCCGATTTTTATAACCGTGACGGTGATTGACCGGAAGAACTACCGAGCACTAGTGACTCGAAGATCCCGGTCTACTATGAGATCGGTCCACTCTCATTTTGCGGCTCGAATTGCCAGTAGCTTCGCAAACTTGCGGCCGGTGACGGAGAGCGGGTAGTCGTCGAAATCTTGCGGCGACACCCAGAGCCACTCAGCCGTCGAGAGGAGTTCGCCTGAGACGGCTGTCGCGGTGAAGCACTTCAGTGTGATGCGATAGCGCGTGACGCTGTGCTTCAACTCCGCGATCAGATCGCCCAGCGTGATGCTCAATCCGGAACGATCTCGCGCGAGGAGGGCGATCCGTTCGTGATGATGAGACTCGCGCGAAGCGGCTTTCGCGACGGAGGGCGGCTTTGTCACGGCAATCTCATCCAGCGGGAACCTCACGAAATCCCACAAGCCCGCCCAACGCTCTCCCGTAGGACAGCGGCGTAACAAGTATTTCCCGCGTTGATGCACTGCGATTGATGCCTCGACAACTTCTGTGATCGCCGGGCGAGTCGCGGGTTGCGGAATGCTGGCTTGAGTCCCGTCGGCAAACGCGCGGCAATGAGCCTGCACCGGACATTGCTCGCAGTTCGGGTTCTTCGGTGAGCAAACAGTCGCTCCGAGTTCCATCAGGGCTTGGTTGAATCGGCCGGGTTGAGTCTTCGGCAGCACGGCCTCCGCGAACGACCACAACACTTGCTGACCGGCCTTCGATCGTGGGTCGCCGTCGAAACCGAGCAGCCGACAATCGAGTCTCAGTGTGTTCGCTTCGACGATCGGCGCACGGAGGTTGAACGCGAATGAAGCGATCGCTCCGGCGGTGTAGCGTCCGATCCCCGGCAGCTTTTGAAGCGTCTCCACATCGGCGGGAAACTCGCCACCGTACTCGCGCACGACGACTTCGGCTGCCTTGCGCAGGTTGCGGGCGCGGCTGTAATAACCGAGGCCCTCCCACAACCGCAGCACGTCGCTTTCGTTGGATTCCGCGAGATCGCGCACCGTCGGGAACCGAGCGAGGAACCGTTCAAAGTACGGCACGACGGCCACGACCGTCGTCTGTTGCAGCATGATCTCACTGATCCAGACTCGGTACGGATCGGTCGTCCGCCGCCAAGGAAGATCGCGCGCATGTTGCTCGTACCAGCGAATGAGTTGGCGACGAAACGAGGAGAATTGAGAAGCGTCCAGAGCGGTGTGTCCTAGCGGCGTGTAGGTGATCTCGTATCACGGGCGGCTTGCCTGTGCTTTTGCCGTCAGGAACTGCCAGCAAATTGCGTGATGAGCAGGCGAGCCGTTTCCTTGTGCGGTTGAACAACCCGTCGGATGGACGTTCTACCACAAGCCGTTCATTGACTCCCGCTGATCGCTACCGAGGTCGATTGGTGTCGGATAGGTTGTCGCCCGCCGATCAACGGGAGTGGTCGGACATTTTCCAACCTCACATCGCGTCTGGGGCCTTCCATGCGAAATCTGTTTGTCATCGCGTCGCTGTTCAGCCTGATCGCGTCGGCCACCGCCGCCGAACCGAAGCTGGATAAATTCGACCTGTTCACCGCCAATCAGGGTGGCTATCCGCTGTATCGCATCCCCGGCATCGTCATCACGGCGAAGGGATCGCTCGTTGCGTACTGTGAGGCGCGGAGGAGTCGCGGTGACTGGGGGCACATCGACATTCTCGTTCGGCGCAGTACCGACGACGGCGCGACGTGGTCGCCTGCGCTGAAGATGCCGCTGCCGGACGGGCCGCTCGAACGGAACCCGGCCGCCGTCGCGCAGGGGTTAGGCAAGCCCGGTGAGATCACGCTGAACAACCCCGTCGCCATCGTCGATCAGCGCCGAGGAACCGTCGTCCTGTTGTATTGCGTCGAGTACGGGCGTTGCTTCGTCACAACGAGTGCCGATGACGGCCTGACGTTTTCGAAGCCGGTCGAGATCACCGGCACGTTCAACCAGTTCCGTCCCGAGTACTCGTGGAAGGTGCTGGCGGTAGGACCGGGGCACGGCATCCAACTTCAAAACGGCAGGCTCGTCGCGGCGGTCTGGCTCTCAACGGGAACGGGCGGTCACGCTCATCGTCCGTCCGTCACGACGACGATCTTCAGCGATGACGGTGGCCAGACGTGGCAGCGCGGTGAGATCGCGGCTCAGGAGAAGGAGCCGCTCATCAACCCGAACGAATCATCCCTGGTCGAACTGCTTGACGGACGGGTGCTGTTAAACCTTCGTCACGAATCGAAGCAGCAACGTCGTGCAATCAGCTTCAGCCGTGACGGTGCCACAAACTGGACGACGCCCGCGCTGCACGACGAATTGCTTGAACCGATCTGCATGGCGAGCATCGTGAAACTCAACGGCCCCGCGCCGGACGGGAAGACTCGACTCGTCTTCTCGAACCCGCACAACCTTGACCGTGCCGACGGAAAGCTCACGCCGGGAACAGGCCGCGACCGCAAGAACGTGACGATCAAGCTGAGCCTTGATGACGG
>Ga0114966_10001129_pt1 | contig 24996 bp, 16 predicted proteins | sample M_130207_XF_Meta_FD_87029 | JGI IMG/M metagenome (GOLD analysis project Ga0114966, IMG submission 87029) | Freshwater microbial communities from Lake Montjoie, Canada to study carbon cycling - M_130207_XF_MetaG | ecosystem: Environmental > Aquatic > Freshwater > Lake | place: Lake Montjoie... | reverse complement strand
TCTTCTCCGCTTGGTCCTTTAATTCTAACTATAGCAGAGGGTTGTTCTTGTGCTTTTTCTGAGGCATTTCCAAGTCTCTCGGAAGTGGCTCCTCCCCTGTCTTGATATTCAGAAATTACTTCTTTTGGATATCCTGCTTCTATATTAGTAAAAGCTTTTTTAAGTCCTTCTTTAAATCGCTTCATTGCCTTTAATTTTTCTTCTTCTGTGTTAAACTTACCTTCACTAAATTCTCTTTTTAAGTTTTTTAATTCAGGAGGAGTTACAGCAACCCCAGATCTATTTTTTAATTCTACGTTAAAAAGTTTGCTCATAGTATCATCTAAATTCCTAGCTGCAGTAGAATAGAATGTAGTTCTTCCAATACCCGGAATAGAAACTCCCGGAATATCCACTGCTTCTCCTTTAACCTTACCTTCTTTATCTATATCGTCTAAGTTAAATCCTAATTCTTTCTCAATACTTTCAACAGTAGTAGCTACATTTTGAGAGTCCTTTAAATCTGCTTGTAATCTTTGAGCCTTTTTATCTAATAATTCTGTTTTTTTACTTTCGTAAGTTAGTTCTTGATATGGAGTTAATCCTTTAACTGCACCAGCTGCTCTAATTCCAGCTGCTTGCAACATGGCTTTATTTCTATCTTCTGCAATTGAAGCCGCAGATTCTCTTTTATTTTTGGACATTTGCTCCATTGATGCTTGTTTATACTGATTCATTAGAGCTTCTCTTCTTTGAGCTAAGTCACTTTGTATCTCTGGAGCTGTAGCAAACATATCAGCTACCTTGCCTAATCCAGCACCTTGTTGAACTTGTACTCCCGGAGCTTTAACATTCATTTGGCTTTGTGCATTTAGATATGTAGCAAGAGTATCTCCAATAGATCCTCCTATTTTTAACATTCTATCGCGCTTTCTAGCGTCTGCAAGATCTGTTTCACCTTTTCCAAGTAGTTTATTATACTCGGATATTAGAGCCTCTGATCTTGACATCGAAGGTTCTGGAGGAGGAGGTAGATTTTTATCTTCAACTAAGTCCTCTTCTTTTTTTGGAGAAGTTTGTTTCACAACTGGTTGAATTGGAGCTTGAATTTCAGAAGCCTGTGGTTGTGGTAAAGCTACTAGTTCTTCTGGAGTTAATGGAGCATTATCTTGATTAATTCCAAAAGCATCCATTAATTCTATATTATTTAACTTATCAGTAAATATATTATTTGCCATATTATTTTCCTATGAAATATTTCCGTAAGGGTCTTTTCCGGGTTGCCAATTTACAGCATAATTTTTATTTATAGGTGCAGGTGCTACTGTACTTGCAACTGTAGATCCCACAGCTGGTCCCGCAGGGCCGCCTATTGCAGCACCTCCCAGAGTTCCTGCTAGGTTAAGTAATGCTCCTGTTTGAGCTTGTTGAGCTTGTTGAGCAGCACTGCCTTGCGCAGTATACTGATTAGCTAAATTAGTCTGCTGTCCAGTAATCCCACCTACTTTAGCCATCTTATTTTGGAATTCTTGTTGAAGAAGTCCTTTATTATAAATCTCTTGTTGATTTCTTGCAGCTTCCCCGCCTCTCTGTGTTGCGATTCTATTTTGAGCATTGAATTGATTTACGCCTTGTCTGCCTTGTGTATTAAACTGATTAATTACATCAGCTGCTGAAGCTTTCTGTCCAGCTAAGGCTAACTGTTGTTGAGACATTTGAGTTGCCATGCTACCCTGTTGTCCTAAAGCAGCCATGCGAGCTTGTTGTGCTTGAGCTGCAGTTTGTAAAGCTATATCTTTTTGAGATTGACCAGCTCCTTGTATAGCTTGCATCTGTAACGCTAATTTTTGACCTTGACCAAGAGTCGGATCTTCTCTAAGAGTCTGCAATCTTGCTTGTTCAGCACCTGCTACTCGTCCTAGTCCTTGCTCTAAATTAAGTCTAGCAGTAGCATCTAGTCCTCCAGATTTAGCAATATTTGAAATATCCTCTAAAGCTGACATTTGTGCTGCTTTTAATCTAGGATCTTCTTGAACTCCCTGCATAGCAGATGGACCTAAAACTTCTGCTTCTAATAGTCCCACAAGTTCTGGAGTTTGTAAAGAAATTCTTTGAGCTTCAATTGATGGAATACCAATTGCTTCTAAGCGTGCAATATTATCTTGCATAAGCCTATTGGCTTTCTCCATTTCGCTTTTACCAGCGTCTCCTCCACCAAATATCCCTGCCATTATATGCTCCTACTAAAAATTATAATTTGAGAATCTTCATATGTACTTTTCATTCCATATAGTCTACATATGTGAGTAGTTCTTTGTTGAATAAACTCACTAGTTGCTTTATTAATCTGAGCAGATAAACAAGTGCAATTTTTGCTATGTGCTATCTCTTTCATTTTATCAAGCAAATCTATTGACTTATTCTTTCCTCTAGACCTTTTATTAATATACATATTTAATACTTTTAAACATGTTACATTTCCTGCTTTTTGAATTTCATATGTAACGAAGCTATCTTCATCTTCTAAAGTTTTTAGGTCTAATATTTCTTCTACAAACTGCGCATATAAGCTAGACATAATTATCCTTGCCTACGTAGTAGCTCTTGTAAAGCTGCGGATCTAGCAGTTGTTGCTTGTGTATCTTCTATATTAGCCCTGTTTGAAAATCCTGTATCTTTTAAATACTTCGCATACCTTCTTTGAAGATCTTTTCTAGCAAATCTTGCAGCATCTGACTTAGATTCTTTAGAGGAAGTTCCTCCTCCAAAAATACTAGTTCCTGCAATGTTATCTATCCCACTCATTAAACCACCTGTAACATCTAATCCAAGTGCTCGTAATCCTGCTGTTATTCCCATAGACCCATAGTCTGCAGCAGCATATCCGGCTTTTTTAGCTAAAGTTGAGTCGTCTAGATATACTCCCCCTATTTGATCCGGTGTAAATTGAGGAGTGAGAGCTTCTTCTGCAATGCTTCCTAGTGTATCCGGATCTTGATACCGAGATTGTGATCCGTAAATATCAAGATTTCCTACTTGTTGATTTACTGGAGTATTAAAGTCATATCCTGCTCTTGATAGCACATCTTTTACATTAGCTTTTTCTGAAGCATAATATCTTTTTCCACTTGTTTTATTCTTTTTAGATCCTGTTCCTGTTATTTTTTTTGCAGTAGCTTCTTCTCTAAATTTGGCTTCTTGTTCATTTAAAGCATCTCTTACAGCTTTAGTGTTCAAAGAACTCTTCAATGTTTGGGTTCCTGCTTTTTCAGCATCCGTGTATTGTAAATCTTTTTGTAAAGCTTTTGAAGTATCAAGTCCTGCTAATCTAGCGAGTGCTTGTTGTCTAGCAAATTGATCTTTTGTTACTAGCCTGTCTCTTTCTGCATTAACATCTTGAATTAAGTTTTGACCTACATTATATAAGCCTTCTCCAGAACTGATTCCTAATACTGCGGCTTCTTCTGGGGATAGGCTCAATTGATTCATATTCATTTGGTCAGCAGCCTTCTTCTGTTGAGTGTACTGCTGATACTCAGGACTCTTTTGAATTGCAGCAGCTTGAGCTTTTTGAGTAGCAGCTTGCTGTTGAAGAGTCTGTAGTCTGTCTTGTGCTCTAGCTCTGGCTTCAAGTGTTTTTTCACCGGGGTTACTATACCCTCCCCCGAACGTATTACTGCCCATATTCAAGCTTATGGATTCCTGCTGTGCTTTTTTTAACTCAGCATTAGTTGCTGCTATTTGACTATTAATATCAGCAAGCTGCTTCAATTGCGGATCATACGTAGTAGCTAAAGTATTCAACTTCTCAGATTGTATAGCTTTATTTGTAGCTTCTTTATTCCGTATAGCTTCTCTATAATACTCTGGAAGTTGATCCCACTTAGTTTGATAAACTGGTTTTCCAGTTAGATCTACCATAGGTTTTCCAGTAGAATCTAGTTTAGGAATAGGACTTCCTGAAGCATCCAAAGCAGGATCTTTTATTAAAGCATCTATGCCTTGCTCTGTTTTTGTTTCTTCTTCAGTTCTTCCTTCTAAGAACTTTCTTCTAGCTTCTTGCTGAATATTAGAAATTTCACTAGCTCTACCAGTTGCTGTGTTAGCGGATTCTGTTTGAGCCTGTTGAAGTTTTTGTTGTAGATCTCCCGCTTGCTGCGCTTGTTGCTGTAATTGTCCAAGTCCTTGTTGAGAGGTATTTAAAAGTAATGAATCGAGTTTAGATTGACCTCTAGAGTAATCCCTACCTTGGCTAAATATATTTCTAAGAAGTTGCTCTCTTCCAGCTTCTGTCTGAGTTTGTTTAACAGCTTCCTGAGCTGTTCTTGCTTTTTCTGCTGCTCTATTGTACAATCCAGCTTCTTGAATAGATCCCGGACCTGCGTATCTAGCATTGATGATGTCTTGAAATCTCTGTGCTTGTTCTGGGGTTACTTCAGCTGGAGGAGGAGAAACTGTCATTTGCGGTGTAGTAGAAGGTTCCTGTGTAGGCTGTATTTCTGGAGAAACTGGAGCTGGTTGTGGAGCTTGATAAACTGTTTCTCTAGCAGCTTTTATTGCGGCTTCGGCATCCCCTGCAGCGGTATTCATGTTAGCTAAAGTTCCCGCCTCTACCTGTTTTCCAAAAGTTTTTTGTGATTGAGAAATTTCTTTTTGAGCACCAGATGCTACGTTTTGAACTTTCTGAGTTGCAGCTTGTGCAATCTTTTGTTGTCCTCCACCTTGAGCAGCTTGAATATAACTTTTAAGATTAGAGAATGTCCCTGTTCCAGCAGCTTGTTGTTTCGGAGCTGCTTTAGGTGCTGCAGCCTGTGCTACATTTGCTTGAGATGATGGAGATGCTAGTTGGGTAGGTTCTTGTGCTTGTTGTTCTTGTTGCTTTTTCTTCTCTTCTTCGGATAAAGCAGTATTCATCCCTTGTCCGGGTGCCTGATTTCCTGCTTGATTAAGTCTCATTCCCATAGAGTTCTCCTGTAATATAAGGGTGTTAAATAGAACTTTTCATTCCTATAAAAAATCAACACCTTATACCTAGTTGCGAATATAGCAAAGTTATGTTATATTATCAAGGAAGATTAATTTCTTCTCTTTTTGCTCTTTTGGACCGTGAAATAGAGGACTTACAAGCGAGTCCGATATACGAGCCGGTGTAGGAAACGAAATACTCGACTAGGTGTCGCAAAACCACTAAGTACCTAGCGGAAAGCCAGAGAGTCAAGCAAAGTTATTGGAAGTTTGGAACTTTGTAGAAAAGATACATTCAGGTTAAAAGCCCACACCCTTTCCCCAAATAGCTAAAAGCACATTAAGGATCTGGTTTTACCAAATTGAGATCCATGCTCTATATAAGTAAAACTATGTGAATTATTTGATTATTTCCAAAGTAAGTCTGTATTTAACGCCTACTGTAAATCCGATCCCATATAAAATCTTTATAGCCCCAGAGCCAGTATAAGACCAGTCTATAAAAGGAATTTGAGTAAGCTTAGCAGATGCATTGGTAAGGTTTTGAACTTTTCCCAAATGAATCATAGATACGTAAGATAGCTTGGTAGTAATAGTAGAATTACCTACTATATTCCCTGAAGCATCAAACACTACGTCTATCGAGCCTATTGATCTAGCCAAGTTATCAAAATCTAATCCACCATTAACTACTTGATAAATTTCATCAGCAAACTCATTATAAGATCCAGCAATCATAATAGCTGATTCTTGAAAATCATCAGGGTAATCTTCTGGAACAATACGTCTAATATCTGATAATTTAGGCATTATCTATATCCTCTACTAGACACTTCTCTAGGCTCTAAAGATACTCCAATTAGTTTCCATTGCTCTCTTGCATTAATATGTGTAAACTGAACATGTAGGTATCTACATCTAGCTTTATCAGATGGAACAAAGGTTCTAAAAGGGACTTCATTACCCCCTCCTCCAAACGTAGCATTAGCCCAATTATATCCATCCCAATATCCCGGACCTCTTCCTTGAACATCTATACTCTTAAAGTCATATGATCTATCTGAAGAATATGCAATAGATCCACCCCAGAAGTTATTTTGATCAAATATAAAAGTACCTTCTGATATTTGTTTAGTTGATTCTGGTTTTCCGAAGTGTTGTGGAGCATATTGAACAATACACTTGATACCTTTAAATATAGAAACATTTCCAGCTATAAACTTATTCTCTGACTTTACTGTAATTGTATTCAGTGCAGTATTGACACCTATAATAAGTACTTCATAAGTTAAAGGATCTGTTACCAGCTTATAATCTTTAAAGTTAGTTGAAGTTGCAGGTAGATTAAGGATCGAGACTATTGCGTTAAAGTTAGTTGCAATATCTATTGCGATATCTGATCCAGAGCTAGGTGGTATTATAATTCCATCAGATAATAGCTTTACCTCGACTTCTTGTAATTTTACTCCTAAACTGTCTCCAGCAGATGCTTTCAATGTTATATACTTTTCTGTCTCACTAGTATGAGAGGAAAATCCATCTCTATCTAATTTCTTAAGAAATCTATTAAATTTATTTATATCTAAGTACTGTAATTGAGTTAGTACATCTCCGGCGGATAATTCTGTGGATGAAGATAATGTATAGGTTGTTCCATTTGTAGAATTTGCTACAATGTTTCTAATTATTTCTCTATCAGAATGATCCTGTCTTTCAAAGTTTTTTCTTTCTTGTAGTACATATGGTCTTCCAGAGGAGTCTCCTAGATACATCTTATCATCTAGAGGATTGATCACACCGCAGTTCGCAGGTTTAGTCCACCTAGTCCAAGCTCTTGTGAAAGTATTATATCTAAAAGCTTGTGTAGCATATCCATCGGTAGTCTTCTCAGGAAGCCAAAGAAGGTAGCACCTGTCTGATTCAGAGGACATTCCCCAGCTCATAAGCTTATAATCAAATTTGGAGTTGGTAACTTCTTGAATTTTATTTTCAATATTTCTAGACATTACCTGAACTCCAGTCTCAGATACTGTAACTACCCCTTGACTTGTTAATACATACACTAGATTATTTAAGTTAACAGCCGTATCTGGAGCAAAAGTTAATGCAGATGAATCACAGAGACGAACAGAAAAGTTAGGAGCAGATTGTCCAGATATGATGTAAACACCCTCTTCTTTGAGTACTGCAAGACTATCTCTTAATGCAATGATTCTTTGTATTTTCTTGTCTCTTGGTCCAATATCAATGTAGTTAACTAGCGGCACAGCTTCTGGTTGGTATATCTTAGAGAAGTATACCCTGTTTGGGTTTATCGAGTTATCTGAAACAACATCAGCTGGAAATACAATAGCTGTATCAAAAGAAGAGTATGAGCTAGACGATACTCCAGATAATTTAAATGATGTGGTAGATGTTACGTTAGATATAAATCTTTTGCCGACTACGGTAGGAGTTATTAAAGTTGGGTCAATATAAGTATATAACTCTTGACCTAATGTAAATCCATGTAGAACAGGAGACGTGTATAATACTGCTTCCGGACTGGAGGATACTACGCTAGTTATCGTTTTCGTTACTGGAATATTAGGCTGGAATACAGCTATTGGATTTCCGAATCCATCTAGAAACTGCTCACTAAATCCAAGATAAAAGGGATCATCTATTAAAGATCTAGATTCCAAAAGTAAAATACCCGGTAGGTCGTTAAGACCGGAAAGGTAATAAGCATTAACTGGAGAGTTGGGATCTTTATTTATAACTCTTTCTAAAGATCTAGCAGTGTCTTCTATAGACAAAGCTTGGGAAGATAAGCCAGATAGTAGCACTTGGTTTAAAGAAGAATCTTCTCCATCACCTTGTTGTAATACTACAGGTTCTGACCACCCTGTAGCAGGAGATGATTGGACCACTGGGGATACGTCACCATTATCAGCATATACTAATTTTACAGTAGACTGAGCTACTCTAGATGTTCCAGCAATAGCAGTTATATTTAATGGAGACCCTCCAAGAGATGTGGATATTTGAAAGCCGTTAGTAGTTTTATTTATGATATAGTACGTTAAATCGTTTGTAATGCCAGTGGGAGATGTTCCTGAAAAAGTAATTGTATTATTATTTTCAAATCCATGATTAAGTATGGTAATTGTTTCTAAAGAATTATTAACAGAAGTTAGTGAGTCAAATTCGTGACTTATATTTTGTATTGAAAAATCATTTATGTTAAAAAATGCATCAATGAATGCATCGACAGACCCTTGTACCGTATTGTCGTAACTAGGAGATGCTAACGGTATCTTTAGTAATATGCAAGTATCCTGACTAGGAGGAATAGCTCCTCCTATGTCAAACCATGCTCGATATTTAATTTTATTTTGTGCGGATAGAATGTCAAAATAAGATCCACCCAATGTTTCGGATCTTTTCTTTGCTGTAAATTCAATTATTTCATTCTGACCTATAAATGTATATGTACTCATTTTTGTAGAATTTCCTACATATAACTTAGACAACCCTGAATTATATGGAAATACTGAAAGCATACTAAATTGAAGTCTATGAACTTCCTTAGTGTTGGCATAAAAAGCAGATCCTTTAAAAATAGCAACATCATGGGCTATTGGAGGAGCTTCATTAGCTTGAAGAGCACTCTCTCCTGTAACAGGATTTATATATAGATACATCCCACCTTCTCTAAAAGCTTCAGGAATATAATCATCAAAAGTAACTTCTAATGGAATAATATCTGTTAAACTTACAGGAGATTCATATATTTTTTGAAATTCTTCTCCCGGATCTATATCATTAAGAGTTAGTCCAGTAGAAACGGTTGTTATAGCAGTTCTATAAACTTCGTAAAAGAAGTCTTTACTATTTATTCCACTTGGTACGGTAGTAATGACTTGAGTATTAGAAGGAATTCCAATAGATGTTTGACCATCGTATACGGTAGATATTATACTATAAGTAGCATCTAAGCTACCTTGATTAGCATCTAATACATCTCCTCCGTCTACGTTGGTAATTGTTACTACTTCAGAAGCTACTTCTACTTGTATATCTGATATAGAAAATAATCTTTCAGCTATTTTTGAAGCATAGTTTATTTTATTTTTTATTGTTATATTATATATTGGGATTTCTATTAACTGTCTTCCTAGTAATAAACTACTTGTAGGAGATGGATCAATTCCAGAAATATTAAACCATACCGCAAACTTATTAGTTAAACTATCGAATAAGAAAAAATCATTATTAGATATTCCACTATAAATCTCAGAAGTTCCGACTTTCTTAGTTAGCGTAATAATGACACCGGCAGGTTCTAATGACAATTGAAAAGTATTAGTACTTTTATTTCTAATATAGTAAGTTTGTGCTTTATCTAATTCATTAGCTAAAGTACCAAATAATCTAACTTTAGTACCATCTGTATAACCATGAGACGCTACAGTTATGGTCTTACCCGTAGTTGTATTTTCTACAATACCTCCAGTACCTGTAGTAGTTATATCAACTTCAGTTCCAGTGGTTGTAGTTTTTAATTTAATCTTATTTGTATCTACTCGTATTACATAATAGTTACCAGCTGTTAGTCCAGTAGGTAGAGTGAATGTCCCAGCTAACAATTTAATTAAATCATTTGTTTGATAGTTATGGTCAATTGCACCAGTAGTTAGATTTATTGTATTGTTAATTATACTCACATCAGCAGCTACAAATGTTATTTGAGAGCCGTCAGATATGCTAGAAGTTGCATCAAAGGATTTATGTATACCAGCTCCAGCATCTAATATAGTGGCTGTGAAACTCTCACCTACATTTATATCTTGAGACACGTTTGTTATCACATGTCTTGAGCTAGGAACCCCTCGAATAATATTACCGTTTACATCTTTCTTAGCCCATAATACTTTATAAGCTACCTTAGACTGTGCAGGAAGAAATCCTGAAGTGGACGGGACTAAGTTTAACTCTAAACCAGTAGCTTTAACTCCACCAGCATTAGTTATATATCCTGTAGCAACAGAAAGATCATCTGCAGATTTTGCAGAAATCTTCTTGATTCCCTCGTTAGTAGTAAAGTATAAATTTGAATTAAGTTCAAAATATCTAATTCTAAGTCTAGATACTAATTCGCTATAAGTTCCAGAAAAATTTAAAAAAGATCCATTACCAGTTGAGTCAAAACTTAATTTATTTGCAAAATGTCTTAATACTCTACCTTTATACGTTAATAGTTGCTTAACAACAGATTGATCATCTGTAGCATTTCCAAATTCTGCAAAACCTCTTCTAGGCTCTACCACGTTATCAGAATCAATTACACAATTATCCAATACATCAGCAGCACCATCGGGTCTCGCCAACTCATTTGGAGAGGTTACTAGCCCGCGATTTATAGTTAATATGGGCACTGATTACCACCTTCTATTTCGTCTTCCTAGCGTATTTAATGTATTTACTAAAGGAGAATGTCTCGATTTAATTTTTATCTGCGCACCTTCAACCCTATTATCTAAGAAAGTTCCTGCGTCCTTTTCCATAGCCGCTAGCTTTCTTTCAGCCGATTGCTTATTCTGCTCATCTCCCATAGCTTCTAAACAGGCAATAGCAACTCTTTGTGCTAATATTGGATGTAACTCTGATGGAATATTGGGTACAATAGTTTCTTCCGCAGCAGTAGCATAATCACCTATTTGAATATCAGGGATGCTAGAAGCAGGAAAGCTCATAGTATTTAGCGAAGGACTTACGTCATTTTTTATAATGTCATAATATAGAATTTTATTTGGAGATACATGCTGAACAAAATCAAATAAGTCGTCTGCTATCATATGACTTGGCAATATTTTAAATTTAATACTTTTTACATCAAGCATTAATGAAAGACTTCCACCAGTTCCAGATAAAGAAACAGAAGATACAATACTAAAACTATTTGAATTAATAACATAAATTTCATAAATACCACTAAAAATACTTAGGTCAGATAGAGTAATTCCAGATAGGGATACTTTTCTTCCATTACTTATTCCATGATCTGGACATAATATGATAGCTTTAGATCCACTTGGAGTAAGAGAAGTTATACTTTTAGTTATAGGAGTAATTTTATCTACTTCTACCAAATCGGTTATAGTTTCAATTACTGCACCATTAGATTCTAATATTAAACAATTTGGACGCATGTAAAAATACATACGTAAATTCTGACCTATATTTGTTTGAAAATTTGTTAGAATAACATCATTGTTTTCTAAATAGAAACCACGAGCATTAATATATGCTGTAGTATTGGAAAAATCAGATAATTCATTTAATGAATACCTATGCATTTCAAAAACATTTTCATTTTCATCAATTAAAGCAACATCTCTTAGTTTATTACCATGTGCCCTAGATGGAATGGGGTATCTTTTTTTACCTATTTCAAGTTTAATATCAATATAATACACTAAATGTTCTTCATGCATTCTTTGAATTAAGGGAATTAGACCTAGATTAATCTCTTCTGTAGCCATTTCTAATAAGTCAGTGTCTGTAAATGTTTCTTGACTTGTAGGTATCATAGCTCTACGCTTGATACTTCGTATCAAATCTGCAGTCTTTAAAATACTACTCATTTTAAACCTTAATTATTTGCCGAGTTTTTTCTTAAGCATCTCGTAGGCAGCTTCCATTTCTGAAGGAGACATTTCTGGAAGTTCGTGAGAAATACCTTCTCCAGATTCATCTGAAGAGCTTTCTTCTCCACCTTCACACATGTCACAACCCTCTCCTTTACAACTGGAGCAAGATTGTTCTTCGGATTCTGTTTCTCCATCTTCTGAAGGAGATTGATCTTTTTTAAGTTTCATAAGCTTTTCAGCTACCGATAAACCTTTTTTAAGACCTTCAGGAGAATCAGACATAACGGATACTTTCTTAAGACCTTTTTTGCCAATCATATCTTTCATTGGGGAGTACATATCGTCAGACATCTCCTTTGAAAGTTCTTTTAGCATTGCAGACTTAGCTTTTGCTTTCTTTTCCATAGTTTACAGCTCCTTATTGCTACATATTATAAGGGTGTTATAGCTAAAGAATGTAATTTAGATTTTAATGTAATAAAATTAAGTAGTTATAAAATATAAAAGGGGTGGATAAACCACCCCTTCGTTGGGTAAGATACTAAAATTAGTAGTCTATATTTCTAATCCAATATCCTACATTGATTAAGTTTAGAAGTAATAAGAGTAGATCTAGGAATTTTAAAAATCAAATAAAGGACAGGGCTTTTACACCCTGTCCTTGTTAAGTTTTTAAGACCTAGTACATCCAACAATTCCATACCCTGCATTAGTATAGATCATTAAAGCTAGATAAACTGGTGCTTTTGTTAAAATTGACATACTTACCTTTATAGTTTAATAAGTTGCGGTGATAATCGCATTAATGAAACTATCACCTCTATACTTGTTTTTGATACTGTTCTGTAACTAAATTACGGGACCAACGTCAATGCAGCGGAATCAATTCTCCCACCCATACCGTAGAAGACAGAAGTTAAAAATAATTCCCCTGCATACTCATCTGTAAATATTGTAAACCCGTTAGCCTTGGCAGTAATAGTTGAACCTACTCTTGTAAATTCAAAAGTATTTGATGCTTGCATAACTGAACCACTCACAGCTACATCTGTACCACCATAGCCAATTGCTCTAGTGATTGACCCATGAAAATAAATACCGCTAGTAAGTGCCTCTGCAATATTTCCCGAAAGGAGAGGTGCAACAGGGATTGTTTTTCTATAGCCAACCATCATATCGTCTGGGCTTGATACATAAAGCTGAACACCTGTAAAACTAAAGTCGCCGTTTATAGGTGTTGTTCTCCATGCAGCGTTTTTCCAAGTACCGTCAGAGGTTGCAAGATGTACCTTTCCAGCACTAGGACTAACTACCCCACCAAAGAGAGCATCCCAAACAACTCCTGAAGCAGGTGGAGTTGGCGCACTTGGACCATCAGCAAGCAAGCTAAAATCAAATCCTGAAGCTCCAGAAATTTCACTTCTCTTAATAACCAAGTTAGACCTGTCAGATTTAGAAATGATAATTTTATGAAGCTGAAACCCATCACCAATTTTCATGTTGGTTTTAAGTTTAGTTTTTTTAGAAGATTCAAAATTAGACCTAAACGAAGCAACAAGCCTTCTAGAAGATGAGCTATGTTTAAACACAAAGTTTACCAATTTCCAATTAGCTTCATTGGAAAAAACAGCGTCAGAAGATACTTTAGAAATCGACTTTAAAACATCCTTGCCCATTTCAGAACTGATAAACGAATTAGCAGCGGCTTGCGTAACTGCAATTAACAATTTGGTAATTGTAATGTTTGTTCCAGAATTAGCTTGATAGTTAGCTTTGCCATTCTGAATCAATAAAGCTGCAATTTGATCCGCAGTACCAGTAAGTTCAGTCCAGTAAGATGCCCAAGAAGCACCTGAAACTGGAGTTTTATCTGCAGCGTAAAGATGTGCTTGAGTACATTTAAAGTATCGACTAGAGTTGGTTACAACTTCGCCTACGGGAATAGTCTTACCAGACAAGTTTGTGTAAGTCGGAAGAATCAAGTATCCATAAGTTGTAAAACCATTAAAACCCTGAATTGAGTTATTACTAACAGTAGCATTTCCTCCTCTCATTCTGAGGGCAAGTCCTGCTAAGTTGAAATACACACCAGAGGCATTTATAGCTCTACCCTTGAAACTGTTTCCAGTTACAACCGAGCCATAAGCATCAATAGTTACAATCTGGTTCCCAGAATAGGCATTAGCTGTAGTCATACCGCCACAAACCATATCTAATGTATTGTTTGTGAAAGTAATAGGTAAGTTAGCACTTTGGAAAACGACACCTTGACGAACACCGCCAGCAACAGAGTTCACACCTGAAAAAGTTTTCCCAGAAAATAAACAATTTGTTACAGATCCGTTACCAACAGTATTATTTGCTTCCGATAACATCGCATAATCGCCAACAGCAACAAATTCACAATCTGAAATATTGAAGCCAGTAGATGATGTTCCTGAAACTTTACTTGCGCCTTGATTCGGTTGAGATGCTCCAATAAATATTGCAGACAATTCAACTGAGGCAGAACTAGCAGAGTCGTCAATTACTTTAATTTTTGACATCGTAAAGCCAGATGCTCTCAATTCAATCGCCGCAACCTTTCCCCAGTGCTTCATAATTCTGTTAGAAAGAGTTGTTGTGAAATTTTTATTAATATAGATTTTTCTATTGGCAACATCAATTGACGTAACTTGTGCCCCAGATGGGGAACTTGTCGCATTTACAGTGTCACTGATAGACATTCCCACTGTGAAAGCAGGAAGTGCAGCGGTTCCAGTTACAGTAAAGTAGTTATTACCTGAAGTCCAAGAACATACTGAACCCGATTGCAAGGCAGCAAAAGGTATACCTTGAATGATTGTTGTTGCTTTACTAGCACCAACAAAGGTTAAGTTGTTTTTAAAAACTTCTAATGATTCTGTAAAAGTACCCTCACCAATATCAATTGTATCGCCTGAGGATGCTGCCATGTAAGCAGCTGTTATGGTCGTGTGCGTTCCCGACCCGTTTTTCCGCACATAAAATGTAGACATAATTCCCTCCAAGGGATTTTAAAAAAGAACGAGGAGAAATTCCTCGCTCTGTATAACAAGCTATTCTAGTTAATTAAAATTAATATCAAATTGGCTTGTATTTAAACTTGACCTGTGAATTGTAAAGATACCACCATCGAAATCAACAATGTTAATTAATTGAACTTCAAAAACGTCTTTAGCGCGAGTTGAAACCAAAAAACTAGCCGTAGGATCTGGTAAGGTAGCATTGAATTCTACTGACTCATACTGTCTTCCCACTGAGCTTTTGTAAACAACCATAACCTCGCTCCAGTTTTCCATATCTGAAAAGTAATCGTCTGCAGCTACTTCAGGTAGTGCAGCAAGAGCAGACTTAGAAAGAGAGAAAGAGGCTGAAACACCTTTTTGAATTGAATTCGGTTTTGTAAGTATAGACATAATGACTCCTAGTAATTATATTTTTTAATTATTCTTTTAAAATAGAAACCCATTCGTTTTCTATAAAAGCCAAAGTATAAAAATCTGTCATCTCTGGAAGATCTCCCGCCACAGAATTATCTGGCCGTTCTTCTGCCTCAACAGATTCTGTGTATATTTTAGTGCCTGAATCGTATTTATGAAATGTCATAATTTCTCCTAAGTTTTAATAATGTAGTTTATAGATATGTTTTTAGGTCTAGTTTCATTTCCACCAGAAGCAACGGTACTTCTAGCAGTAACAGCCGAAGCCCCTGAAATAAAAGGAACTGTGCCACCTGAATTGGTACTACTACCCCAGTTACCTAGAGAATGTGTATGACTTGCAAAAGCATCTGCTTGCAGCGATCCTACCGACATACCGCCGTTTGCGCCAGTTGCAGCCTTCTCCCTTGACGATGCGTCAGGATCTTCCCACTGGGTTATTACGGCATTGTTTGTTCCACCTAAAACAATTTTAGTTGGAGTTCCTGCAGTAGCATTTGCTAAAGTCGCAGCAAAGGCCAATGTGCTTGAGTCAACAACTATAGCGTAATAATCAGTATTAATAACCACGCCAGTCAATGTGCCCACACTAGTAAATCTGACCTTGAAACCATTTCTTTTAATACCGTGACCAGTAAAGGTTGCATTGTTAGTAGTAGGCGTACCCGTTCCACTTACAGATGTTGGTGTGTCTACTCGCCCTCTTAAAAACATACCTTGATAATCTGGTACGTTAAAAGTTGTACTGTTATCACCCTGACCATATTGAGTACCAATTGCAGCATATAAGTTGAAATAAGTCGTTCTACTTACTGCCTGACCATTACACAATAGGTATCCAGTAGGTGTGCCAGATGGCGCATAAGGCATGACTATACCAGCAGGAACTAGCGATGGGGCATTGTTTACTGGTGGGTTAATTATCATTTCCGAAGAGGATATTGCCAAACCTATTGGTGGCGTATTTGAAGCAGGTGTCGAGACTGTAATACCGCCTATGGTTGCTACTGATGGGTAGTATAAAGACCCGACTGATAAGCCACTTAAGCCGCTCATTAAACCGGAATACTGAATATTTGCAGATGGAGCATCCAATATTTGAATATTATCTACTGCAAAAGATGGCTGAGTGCCGCCGTTAGTATCATTTACCCATCCAAATATTACTCGCACAGTAGTGTTTTTGTATGCAGAAAGGTCTACAGTTTTGTCAGTCCATACAGTAGTGTTAGTGTAAGTGCTTCTTATACCGCCAGCAGGAGCAGAGGTAATTGCTGTGCCGGCGGTCGGTGTAGCTAGATTAGGGTCGACTATTACCATACCATAATCATACACAGAACCTGCCACTTCCCCAGCTACTTTAACAGAGAACTTTAATTGAACAGAAGCTAAAGAATTAGGAACCACAATATCTTTATAGAAATACACAGCAGATGCAACAGTATTTGTGTAAGCATTGGTTGTGCCGTTGTCGTTAGATATGTATGCTGAAAATCCTGATCCGTTAGATGTTGCAGAACCAACAGACCACTTGTTTGTTTGAGAACCATTTACAGTCGTCCAACCGTTTTGAGTGAAATTTGCGCTAGAAAAATCTTCAGCAAAATGAACAGTTGAACCAGAATTGAAGCTTTTAACAATACCAGCGAATCTAGTTCTAGTTGCGGTAGCTATATCCAGTTTGTATGCTTGACCGGACACTCTTGAACTATCTAGTCCAGTTCCAGAAGAAACATAAACCAGATTTCCAACTTCTAAGACCTCGCCACCCACAAGGGCAGTTAAAGAATCCCCACCGCCCGAACCAGCTTCACCTTGTAAACCTTGTTCACCTTGTAAACCAGCTTCACCTTGAATACCTTGCTCACCTTGAATACCTTGAGTACCTTGTGCACCTTGGTCACCTTTCACACCTTGTGAACCTTGAGCTCCTTGAGCACCTTGGTCACCTTGAATACCTTGCTCGCCTTGAATACCTTGTGGACCAATTTCTCCTTGGTCGCCCTTATCACCTTGAGGCCCTTGAGTTAAAGACGAATCAACTTCAGCTTTGGTGTAAACTTCAGATTTTGTATATACATCAGAAGCGTTAGCTTTCAAAACATGTAAATCTGAAACCTGAGCCATAGCACGATCTTGCTCAGTAATAACTGCGGCACTTGCAGTTTCAATAGCGTCAGCGATCATCCCCAAAAGAAGGTCATGATTAGCGGTTTCAGTAGCCTGAGCACGAGAAGCTTCAGCATCAATTGCAGCATTTGCATAAGCAAATTGCAAATCACTGTACGACTTGGCTTCGTCTAGCGTACCTGCATCAACTGAACCAGCTTCACCTTGAATTCCCTGCAAACCTTGCTCACCTTGTAAGCCTTGCTCACCTGCTTCTCCCTGATCACCTTTCTCGCCCTGTATTCCCTGAGTTCCTTGCGCTCCATCTTGTCCATCTAATCCTACTCCTCCTTGTATCCCTTGAGGCCCTTGAGTTAAGGACAGTGAGTCAATTTGAGAATCAGTGTACGACTTGGCTGAGTCTAGCGTAGCTGCATCACCTGATGACCTTGCATTTTGTTCTGCTGAAAGTGCAGATAAAATTGAAGATGATGTAGATGAAATGCTTGATGCTAAACTTGAATCTGCCGCTACGGATCTAGAAACTTCTTCTGATAAAGCAATATTAAGTGAATTCTCAATTGATTCTGCTCTTGAAACTTCGCTTATTTGCGATGCTCTTAAAATAGCTTCAGCAGCCATTGCCCTTGATTCTTCTAAATCAACTTTATAATCAGTGTAGGCTTTGAGAGGGGCTTCGACTGTGCTAGCCTTAACAGATTTTGAATTTCCGTTTATACTGACAAGCAACAAGTCATCGGCAGAAAGTGCCGTAGTCTTTTCGGGTAATTGGTATAATTTTTTACTCATAAATTTCCTTCTTGGTTAAATATTTAAATTAAAGGGATAGTAGTTCATCAGAGTCAAGCATAAAAGTATCCCCATCGTCTAACAATAGAAGTGATTCAGTTACATTTCCAGATAGATCCAAATCAAATTCTTCAACATTTAAATTACTTCTTGAAATAGTAAAAATTTGATTATCAAAATCTATAATATGAATTGAGTCAACTTCAAAATGGTCTCTGACTCTTTCTGATGTTGAAAAAACAGAAGACGTAGAAATATCAGAAGCGTCAAATGTTAGTACTTTGTACTGATTACCGACTGTGCTTTTATAATTGAGAACAACTTTGTCCCAATTATTTGTATCTCGAAAATAGCTGTCATTATTTAATATTTGCAAGTTAGCAAGTTCCGATTTTGATAAAGTAAAATCAAAACTTTCTCCTTTTAATATTAAATTTGATTTTGTGATTATGGCCATGGCTTAACCTCTGCATTGTTTTAGAAGGAAGGGAGGATTTCTCCTCCCTATCCCTTGATTTATATTAATTAAAAAATTAAACATCAACCGCATAAGTTACGAAAATGAAGTCACCTTCAACAATCTCTTCCGTTCCACCTGCTGCAAAGTCACCAATCCATGTAAGACGAGTTACACCATTGACAACCGATACAGTAAAGTCTTCATCTTGGTGAACCATTAGACGACCTACTGCTACAACAAGAGAATTACTAACTGCTAAAAACTCAAGATCAACTGAAACAAGTTCAGAAGCTTGATCCATTTCAATTTTCATCTTATGAAATGTTGGACCATCAACTTGAGCTTCGATAGCATCAAGTCTTGAATCAAGAGAAACAAGGTCTGAATTAATATTCATAATTTGTGACTTGATAATGGTAACATCTGACTCAATTGAGTTCTCTTTGCTTGTTGCACGAGTAATCTCTGACTGCAGGTTACTACTAACAGAATCAATAGATAATTGTAGTGCTGAGCCTTGTTCTTCAACTTGAATTTCAAGATCCGAAACGCTACCTTCAAGACTTTGCTCAACACCCGTTGCGCGCTCCATTTCAGCTTCAATGCTAGACTGAAGACTTTCGTGAGCAGCACCATTGTTCTCTTCGTTTGTTTGAATCAAATCATTAATAGAATTAAGATTAATATCATTCTGAAGAACATAAGCATCAAGACTGGATTGAATCGTTTCATCTCCAGAAATTCTAGCAGCTTGTTCAGTACTGTCAGCAGCGGCACGAGCAGATGCTTCAGCAGAATCGCCAGCAATACGAGCAGACTCTTCAGTAGCAAGTGCAGACGAAGCTGTTGCTGCTAAATCAGTTATTGACTGATTTAAGTTGCCATCAGCATTTTGGAAAGCTGTTACAACTTCAACTAATGAATCAAGAGCTTCTGTATCTAAATTGCTCATTACAAGAGAAATCTTTCCATCAGTATAATCTTTAGAAGATTGTAAAGTAGAAGCATCTCCGGCAATACGAGCAGCTTGCTCAGTAGATTCAGCAGATTGAGCACGACTAATTTCTGAACTTAGGCTAGACTGTAAGCTAGAATCAGCAGATTGTCTAGCAGAAGCTTCAGAAGAAACTGCAGCAGCTCTATCAACAATTTCCTGATCTAAATCACCGCGGATATCTTGAGCATACCCATCAAGATCATCATGTTGAGCTTGAAGATCAGCATCTGCAGCAATACGAGCAGCTTGTTCAGTAGAATCAGCAGCTTGACGAGCAGTTTGCTCAGTAGAGTCAGCAACTTGACGAGCAGAAACTTCAGAATTTAAGCTAGATTGTAAGCTAGAATCAGCAGATTGTCTAGCAGAAGCCTCAGAAGAAATAGCAGACTCACGAGCAGAAGCCTCAGAAGAAATAGCAGATTGTCTATCAGAAACTTCTTGAGTAATCTGAGATTGAAGAGAAGAGTCAGCAGATTGACGAGCAGATGCTTCGCTAGAATCAGCAGATTGTCTATCAGAAACTTCTTGAGTAAGCTGAGATTGTAAGCTAGACTCTACACCCATAGCACGAGTTTGCTCAGCAGAGTCGCCAGCAATACGAGCAGCCTCTTCAGAAGCCATCATACCATCAAACTTAGACTCAATACGAGATTCTTCGTCACTAGCGCGAGATTCTTCAGCATCAATGTCAGACTGGAGATCTTGATCCCCTTGTTGACGAGAAGAAACTTCAGAAGCTAAAGCTGCGTTATTTGAAAGAGCGTAAGAAGCAAATGCAGAATCATTCTCAGTATCAACAGAGTTAATCAATTGAACAATTTCAGCAAATGAATCTTTATCAGCATCAGAAGCTAAAAGGATAGCGTCAACGCGACCTTTTTCTGTGTTAATTTGAGACTGTAAACCTTGATCAGCACTTTCACGAGAAGATTCTTCAGAAGTAATCATGCTATCAAATTTAGATTCAATGCGAGATTCTTCACCCGTAGCACGAGTTTGCTCAGCAGAGTCGCCAGCAATACGAGCAGTTTCTTCTTCATCGATGAAAGATTGTAAGCTAGACTCTACACCCATAGCACGAGACTCTTCAGAACTAATCGAAGATTGAAGATCTTGATCAGCTTGCTCTCTAGCAGACTGCTCAGTATCTAAATTTGATTGAAGAGTTTCATCTCCAGAAATACGAGAAGCTTCTTCAGAATCAAGTTTACCTTGAAGATCTAAAACTTGAGAATCTACGACTTCTTTGAAAGCAAGCTCTTCTCCACCAGATACTAATTTGTTACTTTCATCTAATTTTAATAATTCGACTTCCGATCCATCCTGTCTCTGACCACGAATTGATTGGTCTTTTTGAAGTTTAAGTTTTTGTCCATCGACCGCATCGTTTTGGATAAACTTCTTTTTAATTTGCTGGGCCATGATTTCTCCTTGTTTTTGTTATGGCGAGGTCAGTACTGAATTATCAGTACATCTGTATTATCTAAAAAATCATCTAATCCTAAATTTTCCCATGATAATTTACTACCGACAATACTGTAATCAATCCCGTTGACTTGAGCTATCCCACCCTCCGGAGTAACAATTACAGCACTAGAAATTAAGGGTGTTTGCGCAAGCGTCACAAACTTATCATTTATATTTTGTTGCGTTAATTCAATTGTTTCAACAATAAAGCCGGATGTAGAACCAACTAAAAAGCCACCAGATACAGAGCCATCTCCACCGTAGAATGCTTTTTGATCTAAATCATATACAAGTTCACTAACCTCCAGAACGAGGTTATTCCTTTGAGCACTAGTTAATTTGGGAGCTTTAAAAATCGCCATCGTATACTCTTAATCCTTGATCAATTCCAGAAGGACTATCCTCTCTAGAACCCATATCAATTATAATATCGCTATCCAGTGTACCCATATCAATATCCCCCACATCCTCTACGATAGAAATTGGAGCTACCCAAATTAGATTCATAATAAATGGATCAAATTTCCAAGACATTTAATACCTTGTCTTTTGAATAGATACTATTGCTTTTTTTGTCGCATCAATATAGGTTACTAGCATTTCTTGAACTAAATTAGAATTATATTTATAAGAATATAGCTCTTGATTTTCAAGTGGAAATGTTGTTGCAATTTCATCCCAGACCACTTCTTGGATGGATGTTGAAAGCTCTTCTTTAATTTCAAACTGTCCAGAAAATACATTAAAGATGTAATTCTTTAAAACTTGTCCTTTATATACAGGATGTAGATCCTGATATCCTATTTGAATATAATTAGCTAATTCCTGTTCTCCCCTAGAGTTTACTAACGCAAACCCAGTTCCCTCATCTGATGAATCGAGTATCTCACCCATTCCAACAGCTGTAATCTCAACAACCGAATTAGATCTAGATACTGAAAAATCAGATTTAAACAAAGAGTTTATGATCAAACCTACAGCCATAGCTATAACGGAAGATCCCTCATTTTTATTTATAGGAATCTCAATTGGCGTAGATCCGGGAATTGTTGGAGGAACTCCTAGATTATCTACATTAAACCAGATATGGAATGGAGTATTATCTGGACAGGAGTATATTTTAATGTATGAATTTTGAAGGGAGGCTTCAACATCAGCAATACAGCCTATTATAGTTGTATGAGATCTTGTTCCTCTAAAATAAGAAACTTCTGATGGTAAATTTAGCTCAGTGTATAAAACCCTAAAATGAGTATAAAACTTATCTACTACGGATCTAGTATCGGATACCCTAATAGACTTAGCATGTAAGTCATGGATTTCCTTGACAATTAAGCCCGGATCATAGAATGAATTTGGATTAGGCTTTACCTGTGCCATGTTACCTCTGTATTATAAGGGTGCTTTCTATGCCATATTTAAATAGCCGAAATTACGTTATACTGAGGTTGTAATTGCCCTAAATTTAATAATCCCAGATACAAATCCAGCAATGTTCTGAGAAGTATATTGAATTTGCCCCGAAGAGGTTATACTCAATGAAACTCCAGAAATATCCCCAGTAGAAATAATAGTTATATCCCAGTCAGATCCTTTTTGAATGCCAGATACTCTGACTGTTTCAAATAAAGAAGCAGTCGCATTAATTTCAATGGACACTAAAGATTCAAAAGATCTAGTAACTGAATTTGAAAATACAAAGTTGGAAATATTACTTGGGAGTGCCTGTGAATTTGAAATACTAAATAACTTCTCATCAATGTCTCCCGGAGATGTTATTCCAGTTATTAGGGTATCTACCTGAGCTTTTGTATAGTATCTAATATCTCCTCTAGCATCAGTATGGTATTGAATATGATCATCATCAGCTAGACCCGAAAGTAATCCGTGATCAGTTGCAGTGCCCGCTGGGCTGTATAATTGAGTTCCTCTGAAGTCTACATAGGAAGATCCTGTGTCAGTTGATACAACTCGACCTTTAACTGTATTTGTGTATCCTGTAGCAGTTTGAAAAATAACGCTACCAATTGCAACAAATTCAGTAAACGGAAGTCCCGTTAATTGAGATATTTCTGAATTAGCACTTGTTCTTGCGGCACTAATTGAATTATACTTAGAGATCCCTTGGATACCAACAACTGGGGTTTCTTTATCATTTGTAGCAAAAAAATGAACTAATACAAAATCAGTAGAAGTAACTTCTGTTAACTGCCATGATCCGCCTCCATTAAGTTGATTATATGGAAGCCTTCCTGCAGATCCTATATATCCTGCTGTTCCACTATAAATTATAGGGTAAGCATCTGCCGTTTTCTTATTCCATAATTGACCAATTCTATATAAAATAGGAATTTGAGTTTGAGCCGACATAGTATGATATATATCTTCATCCCTAATAGCTCCAGAATCCGATGTAAATTGAGCATCACTGTTTACATCTCCCGTACCATTAACACTAAATCCTTGAAGTGCTAATCCTAAAATATATTGAGCACCAAATACGGTATGTAGGTACAAATGAGTTGCCCCATCCATTGTAATACCATGTCTTTCATCACCAAAATACGTATGAGAACTGTTAACAGCATTCCAATATATAACAGAAACAAAAGAATAAATTTCTATAATATCGGGAGTAAATACTTGAGTCGATTGTAAAGTTCCTGCTGTATCAAAATAAATATAATGATTTCCTGATAAATTAGGAATAACTATAGTTTGAGCAATACTTTTTGTAAACTTAGTTCCTTTAATATAAAAATTAAATGAAGTTGTAACTGGTTGAATTGTAAAAGTACGAGTTCCATCAACAAAAGAAATAGTAGAATCTGTTCTATTTAAAAATCCCGTAGGCTCTTTTGTATCTTGATAAATAGCTGTCCCTGATGATGCAGCTTGCACTTCAACAATTGCAGATTGTACATCAGTTGATAAAATAGTTGCTGTAGGAGAAAATGGAACATCTATCGCGTTTAGAGTAACCGCATTAGTTTTTCCATTAACAGAAGTAACTGGAGCTGTAGATAGCTCAGTATAAACTGTTGTATTCCATCTGTATATTTTATTAGTATCTAACGCTACATATACAATTCCCGCTACTCCGGGTATAGGAAATGCTGCTAAATTAGCAAACTCTAATACATCAGCTGCAAATGCAGATGCAGGAAGCTGAGAAAGAGGAACTTTACCAGTTCCATCAAGAGAAGCTACTCCATTTATTGCAGCTTTTTGAGTTACAGCAATTTTGTTAGCAGCTAAACTATCTAAAGCTCCGGCAACATTTGATACTGCAGCGGGCCAGTTTCCTGATGTTCCCATTTTATATCCTGCATCAGTAGCAGTCGGGCCATACACAACTCTTGTTCCAGTTAAAACATCAGCAGTTTCTCCGCGATGCACGTTCATTAATTGATAAAAACATGTTCCTGTTTTATTTAAAGCAACAAAACTTAAATCTGGTTTTTGTAATGAAACATTTGAAAGACTTAATACGTTAGTAGCAGTTAGCGTTGCAGTTGAGTTAAAAAATCCAGACTGAGCAATCCCCCACAATCCGGTAATTGCTAATGCTCCAGCAGTATGAGTAAGACCGTATATGCCATAGGTATCATATATTCCCACAGCAATATTAGCACTATTTACAATAACATTTGCATAGCTGAGTTTACAACGATACATTAACACCGATGTTCCAGCTACTGGAGTTCCTGCAATATTTAAAGTACCTTCAATTGTACAATCAACAAACTCGATAAAATTTCTATAAGTGCTGGTTAAATTTACCCCAGTACCAGCTAACCCTGCTATAGATCCATTTACAAAACCACAGTTTTCAAATAAATGTCTGCCCGGAGTATCATTGATAACTAAAGCATATCCAGAGGTGGGAGCAAACTCGATATCCTGAACACGAACTCGATTTGTCTGAGATCCGCTAATTGTTAAGCTACCAATAATTTTAAAAGGCGCAGACGAGGTGTTATTCCTAACCGCTGGCATAATATATAAATTAGATACGGCATTACTTACCGTGATATTTTCTACCATGGTAATATCATTTTTCAAATGAATTAAAATAGCAGTGTTACCACCTATATTCTGCAATTGAGCAGC
>Ga0114966_10001127_pt1 | contig 24998 bp, 47 predicted proteins | sample M_130207_XF_Meta_FD_87029 | JGI IMG/M metagenome (GOLD analysis project Ga0114966, IMG submission 87029) | Freshwater microbial communities from Lake Montjoie, Canada to study carbon cycling - M_130207_XF_MetaG | ecosystem: Environmental > Aquatic > Freshwater > Lake | place: Lake Montjoie... | reverse complement strand
TTATAGGCAGCTCCAGAGTCGTGCAGGTACTGCCAGGCGGCAAGTACTTCTTCCTCGTTACTGATCTCTCTATCGCCTTCGATAATTGAAACTGCTGAAAAAAGATCCATTTTATATTCTGCGAACACGCTAGTCTCCTTGGTCTGATTGGCAATCTGTACAAAGGTATTGAAATCTAAGTTCCTGCTGTTCGTACGCGGCGCGTAGATCCCGAACATGCTGAAGAATGACTGCGTCGTCCGGGCAAACAGTACTCCACTCAATACCCAGTGCCACAAGTACGCCTACTCGCAGGTTGCCGGTTTCCACAGCACAACCTTCGGCATAACTGCTTGCCGTATCCAGCTGCTTCTGGCAGCGGAGCAGATCGTTCTGGATTTCCTTGTTAATGGACTTGAGGCGTACCACTTCGTCGCACAGGGCAAGCACATCGGCTGCCGCTCGTGACAGGTCGGCTGACGGACCACAGTACATTTGACGAATGCACTTTTCATCTAGTTTCATATCTTCCTTATCAGGATGCCCCTGATGCTGCGCCCTCCCGGATCTGGGGCGACCGGGTTTAGGCCGGACCCCGCCTAGTAAAAAGCCCCGCTGTGGGCGGGGCTTTGAGATTCAGTCTTCGCTTTCGGATTGCACTGCCGCTAACCTATCTGACATATAAGCTTTAAGCCATTTGACCAGACTGGCCGTGCTATCGCGCGAGCCGCTAGGATCATTCTTGATTTGCTTTGCTAGGTAAGCTAGCTCCTCGGCTTTGCGATGCAGGGCATCCTCTGGCCCGCGCTGTGGCGGTAGATTCTCGAGCTTATCTAATAGATCTAGAAAAGAACTCACTTTGTACTTTGCTGCATCAGCCGGATCGTAATCCATGCCTATGATGCGCGACCAAAGGGACAGGACTTCGCGCTCATCTTCTTGAACAGCATCAGACCGGGCCATCGTCGCCGCTCTGGCAGAACTTTCTAGTGCATCAATCTCGCTTTGTAAAAGCTTAATCAGCTGAGTGTAGTTCTTATAGTCTACTCCTGGCTTCCAGGGGAAAGAAAGATTAATTGCGGTCCATGTCCGGGGGTCGCCAGTTTTTCCATTCTCAGGAATACTCCCTCCCCATGAACCAAGCTGCTTTGGCGCCGGACGGCCAATGGTTTCCGCTGTATCAAGATATTTATTAAGCAGCCGCTGTACCTGTCGCATTTGCTGTGACTCTGCTTTGCGCTTAGCGGCTGATCCAGCCGGCTCATCGCTAACCTTAGCCTTGTCCTCAGACATTTCAATACCGTCTGCGCCCGCGTCAGTCATAGCTAGGACGATCTTATCCAGCCTATCTGCCAGGCCGGTATGGCCGCGGGTATCCAGCTCATTAGCGATCTTTATCAAGCTCTTAGCAATGCTCTTCATGGCGCCTCCTATAACTTTAAAGTTATCAAATAGTAATAGGCCGGCCCCATTATATGACTGGCTGCCAATGAATCGGCACTACTTAGCTGGGATTGCAAACATAAGGGCGCAAGTGCCGGGCTGCCTCGCAGGCGGCAATGTGCTGGATTAACTGCCCCTCGAACTCTTCAATTAGTCGAATACATTCCTCAGGCAGCCGGGACATATCAAGCTCGCTCACGACAAGCTGGCCGTGAGATGGGGAATACCATGTGGTCACATGTCGTACATCGCCTGGCCCAAAGTCAAGTACCCAGCCAAAGTCAGGAACGCTCGGCAGCAAAGTAAGAGTGATACTCATGTCCATCCTCGTAAGTTTCTATTCCCTTTTACAGGCAAGTCATCGTGGCGGAGCATAGGCGCGGACAACAATCTTTTTACCAGGCAGCGCCGCTAGGATGCTTCGCATTGCAGAGGCTCCCACAGGATTATGTGAGTGAATAAGAATGTTGTCTGGACAGTGATTCGGGTTGTTAACTAACCAGCGGGCGGCGTCCTGACCAGTCAGCTCGCGCACTGTCCCGTCCTCCCGGACAGTGTCGGGGTCATGCTCAAAGCCCAGATCGTGATCCAGGCAAACCATATCATAGGCGCCGGATCGGGCCAGCCCTACGAACTCGCTATAGGTGTATGCGTGGGCAAGCTCATTGCCTGCCAGAATCTTTTGGAATCCGGCATGGCGCTCCGCGTCATCATCGAGAATCAGTATCTTCATTTTTTTCCACTCGTAGTGATCGAGAATATCTTGCCAATGCACCCGCAGCGTTTAACTCATCTTGCTCGGGCATGATACCACGAGTAAGAAGGTCGACAGTAGCATCGCTAACCTGGATAGAACCGTAGCCGTACAAGTAGTTACCGCCTAGCGAAGAAACCCAGCTGCAAATGTCTAAGGTGTTCCAATACAGCGACACCCTGAGTTTTCCGCTGCCAGGGAAATTATAAGACACTACTATGCGACTACCATGATCGAGTATGAGCCAACCTGCGCCGGTCGGAGCAGGGTAACGCAATAATATTTCAGCATCTTTTAACTTCATAGCACAGCCGTCCGTCCGTTACTGTTTACCGCTAAGGGCGTAGTATCCCTCGGGATCGTCAGGCACATCTATCTGCTCTGCCTCGCCCAGCACGTTGATGGCGTAGACGCCAATTGGCTCGCGATTCTTTCGGAAGCTGTGGTTATACTGCGCCAGCACAATGCTGAGTATGGCTGTATCCTGCGGGTAGGGCATCCGCATAATGCATGTCCCCCATCGGTCGCGGAACTCGTATGCCTTGATAAGCTTCATGGCAATTCTTACCACGGAACGCTTAGCCCGTTAAACCAGCCGGGCAGATCCCACCACGCCTCCCACAAGGGCCCTCCGCCCATTATAGCCTCGCGTTCTACCAGGCGATGCCAGTCAGAGAAAGGTGCAGCGGGGGTGCAGAAACAGTAATTACTTTTCCCGGTCGAAGGCGCCACAAGAGCAGTCATGCCAATCCTTCCACCAGTCGCAATCAGGAGCGTGTTCCGCCTCAGGCCTTGACTCCCCTAGACTACAAGGAATCCTCGTGTCATCTGTGCCACAAGCAACGCAATAGCCATCTTTAGTCCAGCCGGCATGATTGTTCACGAGCACCCTACCAGCAAGTAATTATTGCGTTATTATTTGGGTTTACAGTCGAGGTAATATATGAATTGCAGGAGGGCAGTGACAGCATATAGCACATGCCATTAACAGTTATCCGAATGCAGGCTGGTGCCATCAGCCCGTGCAGTACGTTGTCCGTTATTATTAACCGCGCTGGCAGCGCTATGCTGAACTCACGCGCAGCTATGGCCGCCGCCTCTTCCCAGCGGCGACCGTTGATTACTTCTGCCATTTCAAACTTCAACAATTTCATATCAATTACCCGCATCTTTATCTGGGGCTCAGTAACGCCGGCTTCTAGCGCAACAATCCTTATCATGAGGCGGGAGTTGCCACGGGTTGCCGCATCATCAAGCAGAAGCCTTAGTAGCTTCATTTGCAATACTTGCTAGGGCAAGTCTGGCAATCTCGGCTGACCACGGCTCAACAATATCACCGCCTTGCTCGGCGATTAGCTTTAGTGCTCGCACGGCTTCGGCTAGTGCGGCTTTTTGTTTGCTTTCCATCGGCTACCTCGTCAAGTATTCTTATAAGCTGGCTTAACATTACGCCCTGGCAGCCCTTGGTAAGAGGGTAGCTGCCGAGCAAACTGCGGCCACTATAAACGGCAAGCATGTTTGTGTGTGTGCCGTAGGGATAGTCTGATAATATTTCTCTGTAAATAATATTCATTTATATCAATTTGTGGTCATATATCTCATGAAGCTATCTGACTGGGCAAGGAAAGAAGGAATTTCTTATCAAACGGCTTGGCGAATGTGGAAGCAGAACAAGCTGCCACACCCCGCTAGGCAGCTACCAACAGATACGATCCTGATCGACGTACCCGATAATATAAGCGCCTCTTCAAAACAGATTGTATTTACCTATAGTCGAGTAAGTAGCGCAGCCAAAAAAGATGATTTGAGGAGACAAAAAGAACGCTGCGCAAACTTCGCAGAAGCAAACGGGTGGACAGTCGACAAGCAGTTTTCCGAAGTTGCGTCTGGACTCAATGACAAACGCAAAGAACTCAGCAAGATACTCAACAGCCCTCCACGCAAGCTAATTGTGGAACACAAGGATCGCCTGACCAGGTTCGGTTTTAATTACCTGGAGCTGCTACTGGCAAAGCTTGGCTGTGAAGTAGTTGTGATCAATCGAGATGCCGAAGAAGAAGCGGATCTCATAAAGGACATGATTGCCATAGTAACCAGCTTCTGCTGTCGCCTATATGGAATGAGGAGAGGCTTGTCCAAACGCAAGGGCATCGAGAAACTAGTCAAGATATGATTCGCTCTACTCGCCACTCAACTAAGTTTGCCAATGCTGCCAAACGGCAGCTGCTGGCAAATTTCATTGACTTGTGCAGGGAAGCGGCTCAGCACTATGTCGACCATCTTTGGGAAAAAGGCTATAGCTATAACTCTTCTGGAAAAGAGGTCAAGTTCTCTGTAGCAGAAGGTCTACTATCTTGCCCTCGCATAATTGACTATAAAGTCATCTCCTTTCCGACCACATTATCTGCACGAGCATTGTCCAGCATATCTACGCAGGCTTGCGGTATTGTTGCAGCAGCCACCGAGAAGCAGGCAAGGCGCCTGTGGAAGCTGCAAAAGTTGCGAGAGGCCGGGCAAGACACTCGCCATCTAGAGGCAAAGATTGCGGCAATAAAGCTAGTAAAGCCGACTCTGCCGGCAGATTTTGCCGTAGAGCTAAGCAGCAAATGTGCTGACTTGCAACAGGTAGCTGGGCGCTTTAACTGGTTCCTGCGCCTAAAGTGCCTCGGAGGTACCGCTGCAATAAAGATACCAGTCAAGTCTCATGCTGGCGACACAAAGTGGAAGGACGGACAGCTCCTAGGATCATTCCTAATATCTAAGAAGCATATAGATTTTAGATACAAGAGGGATGTGCCCAAGAAGACATCAGGCGGCACGGTTGGTGCTGACCAGGGGATGAGGACGCTGCTTACGTTATCAAATGGCCAGTCTACCGACAACATCTTGGACCCGCACCTTCATACCTCGAAGTCAATCTATGACAAGCTTGTGCGGCAAAAGCGTGGTAGCAAGGCCAATCGCCGCACACAGCAACATCTAAAGAATCATATCGGATATTGCCTAAATAGATTAGATTTTTCAGACATATCCAAAATAAATCTCGAAGACATTACGGAGGTCCGCAGGGGCCGCCGTCAGTCTCGACGTACGTCCTATTTTAATCCTGGCGTAATAAATGAACGATTAGCACAGAAGGCAGAGTCACTTGGGGTCCAAGTTGAGCTGACCAGTTGTACTTATCGTAGCCAGCGGTGTCATAAATGTGGATGGGTCCAAAAAGCCAATAGGTCGGGGAAAAAGATTACCTGTAAAAAATGCGGCGCAATAGAAGATGCAGATCTTAATGCTGCCCGCAATCTTGCAGAGGATCTTATTCCAATACCTACCCGGATGCGGCGGCAACAGTTAAACCTGAAAGGGTTTTACTGGATTGTCGGTCAGGAGCCAGAGTCCCTGATACCTCCAAATGAAGTTGATTGAGACAAATGAATATCAACTTCTTAACTCTAGATTAGCAGAAAATACTTTTGCGAAAAGAGACCGGTAAGAAGCTACCGTTTGTATGCGACCGTTGTCATCCGTCCACTCGCCCAAACACAGCTCGCCATTAGGATGAGATGCTTTTACTGCCTCTGTATCTTCAAGCTCTGCGATTGCTTTTGCAAAGAGGGCCAATGCCCTGTTTACCGGCAAGGATCGCGAACACACTCCTTCAAGCCTTGCCTTATGGAAGCGCTTGCGGGCGGGCTTGCTCATTCTGCAACTGCCGCTCCACCATCCACCGCAGGCGGCGCCGTAGATGGTTACGCCGTCTGTGCCATGCCAGTGTGTTTGAGCCAGAGACGTATCTTTGCCGGCTGAGATCCTCAGCAGCCCCCTGGAATCCTCGGCGATATAAAGTGTATTTGTTTTTGACATCTACCCTATCCTTTGTGGCAGGCTGCTGCCGATTACCTAGAAAAAGAAGCGCCGCAACCACAGGTGCGCCGCACTTCATCCGATCTGAACTTGAAGCCGCTTTCCAGCAGGGTGCGCAAGTAATCTACGGTCGTCCCTTTCAGATAGGGCTCACTAAAGCAGTCGATTACGAAATGCAGCCCGCCCACAAGATAAACCGAATCTTCTTCCGGGTCAACCGCATCTTGCTTAATGAACTCGAGGATGTGCATAAAGCCAGAGCAGCCACCGCCCTTTACGCCAATCCTAATCCCGAACATATCGGGGTCGGGGTCGTCTGAGTACGCTGCCCGGAATTGCAGCAGGGCTTCTTCAGTGATTGTCACCGGGCAAAGCTCGGCACTCTTGATATCTTGTGTTGTCATGTGATCACCTCATTGGCGCGTTAGAGAGGATTGTTGCCTCAGGAGCTTGGGAGTTAGATGACTAACTAGCGCACAAACAATTACTAGGGGCTAGGTAAAAAGCCTTTGGACTACATAAGTATCCGTCTTGCCCTCATCATCCCCTGAAGCCTCTAGCATACGGTATGCCAGCTCTATTGATTTTTTTGTAATCTTGGTAAGATTTGGAGAGAAGTAGGCGCTGACAACGCCTTGCCCGCCTATGCTTATCTGCTCGCCGAAATGATATATGTTAAAGCCAGGCTTAACAACCCAAGCATACATCGTGCTGCCACCATAGATTTCAGGTAAGGCGTCATCGTATTCGCCGATAACTTCCTGCAGATGTTGGCGAATTTCCCACTCTCTAAGCTTCACTGCAGTACTCCGCCCATAACTCGGCGTAACGGTAATACGTGACAGACTTAGCCGTAGTAAATCCCGAGACGCTATTCCAGCACCAATATTTACCTCGGTAGCCAACAATAAGAGACGCGGCAACGTAAAGGCGATTTGACTCCCGTATATTGTGTGCCCCGAAAGGTGGCGGCCAGTCAACTATATCAAAGTGACGGGCTAGGCATTGAGTAGCGGCGCGCCAATCGCGGGCGCGCAGCGCTTCCCGTATCTCGTAACTTTCGAGCTTCACTGGGACTCCAATAAGAAAGAGGCCGGCACTCCTGGTGGGCTACGGCCATCGCCCCATAACACTGCGAGTAGTGCTCTCGCCACCGAAGGATCTAGTCCTTTTTGCGGGCAGTAACTTTTTCTAGAATTGTTACTAGTGCTATCGGATAAGCGCCCGCAAGCGCTTGTTTGAAAATTGGTGTTTTGGTTACTAGAGGAAGAACACCTAACCTCGTGGCACCCCGTGAGAGACTCGAACTCCCAACTCTTCCGGTAGAAACGGAAAACTCTATCCTATTGAGTTAACGGGGCACGATTAAAATGCAGTGATGATTATCATCATACTAAGCTTACATCGGAGAACAAATGAAGACATCGTCCCACGTAAAAAATGGTGCCTCTATGTATTGCTTGATACTCTGACCCGTAGTCTCCGGCAGCTTTATGCCGAAGTGCTCTTGGAGTATTGCATAACAAGCAGGGCCATCTCCTGCCCGGAAGGCTGCTGTCATGAGATAAGAATGCAATTTCATTGTTTAACCTGAAACATTATCCGCAGCATCGGGTCAATGGCGGTGTTAAAGGTGTTGTAATAGAAACCTTCCCAATCGTTCCAACTGTAGAAATCTTTGGATAGGTATAGGATAATCTCATCGCTAGAGTAAGGATCATCAACTACGACTTCCGCATGTGCCGTGTCAAAGTCAATCTTGAACTGCGCTTTGAATAATCTATATATCTCTTCAATGTCACGGCGCTGGAATGCATCTAGCATCTGGTAGTGAGCGAGTTTCATCTTATATTCTTAGTGTAATGGCAAGAGATGTGCGACGCTCCCACAGGCCAAAAGAAGTGCCGAAGCCGGCTTCCGGTGACCAGCTGTAGTATCCGGTTCCGTGCCAAAGGTGAACTTTATCTCCGTTATAATGAGCGGGGTAAACCTCTACAGGTAAGTCTCGAATGTCTAGGCCGAAGTGCTCTTGAAAAATTCGCACGGCAGTATTTGTGTCGGCTTGCCGGAGTGCATCTAGCATCTGGTAGTGAGCGAGTTTCATAGCTACACCCTGCTCAATCCCAGAACCGATCAAGGGTTTCGATAATGCCAATGAAGTCGGATATGGGCGAGCCTGATCGGAAGCATCCGATCTGATCAGGATGCTTGCCCCACCGGCAATGGCCGCGGTCAATATCATCCTTCATCTGTACCAGTTGCTTAACAGCCGCTTCCGTAATATAGTTGTGACTAATGTATTGACGGTAGCTATATGTGCCGTCCTCTTCGGAGTTGATATTGTCGCAGCCAACAACGCTTACCTGCTTGCAAAGACCAAGGTCATAAACATTTGGCCCGCGCCACTTGATAGTTGAAAACCCACCGCCCGCCGGTTCAAGGTCATAGGCAGTGTTTTCCGGATTGGCGTAGTGGGCCTCGTAGGCAGCGACGTCAGGGACCGCTAGTGCCTTGTAGTACTTGCCAAGTATGCCAAAGAAAGCGACATCATCCTGCGAGCAGGAGAAGTTGACGTAAATCGTAAAGCAGTCGCCATCAGCAACTGGAGGGCTGTAGTCAATCTTGTTGATCTTCATTTTGTGAGTCCTGCTTTCTTATGACAACTAGTTGCGGCACTATGTCGCCTAACCAGATTGAGTAAGGGTATGAGTAAAAGCCAGTGTCTCGGCTCCATGCGTAACACTTGTCGCAAATGCGCAGACAGACGTAGCTATCATCTACTGGGCTATTTAGCAGTCCCACCTTTGCCCTTGCCAGAAGGGGGCAGCCGTGATACCTGGCGATTGCAGCAGCCACGCCATCCCAGTCGCTATTCTCAATCAGCAATAGAAGCTCGTAATCTATAAGCTTCAAGTCAAATTCCCTTGGAATAAATAATTGCCATCGGAGTACGGTAGTATACCGGGTACCACTCAGAGCCGGTCTGCCCTCGCCTCCAATAGTATATGTAGAACTGCCAGCGTATCTGTACCTCTTCCATGTCCCAACAAGGCATGACAGATGTACGCATGCCATGAGCGACAATAGCATCTTCGAGGCCATCAGATTGAAACAAGGATGCCAGCAGCCGCACGGCTACATCCCAATCCTTTTCTACAAGAGCTAATTTAATGGCGATGCTATCCAGCTTCATTGTTCGCCTTAAACATATCTGCAATGTCTTCACAGACCGATGCCCAACGCAGCGGCCCCGGCAAGCCAGCGATGCGGACAATCATATTTACAGCCGCATTTACACCGTAGTCACTGATCTTGTCAAGGCACGGTTCGAAGTAGGCGGACACACCGCCGTGGATAGATACTGCGATCATATTGCCGCGCTGTAGGAAGGCAAGCCCGTCCCTGTATGGCCAGAGCAATAGAGCGCGGCTTCTGCTGCTGCCCGCCCAGAAGACCTCGGGCTCGCTGCCTAGCAGCGCGGTAAAATGCTGCTCGATCTCCCATTGTCGCAGCTTCATAATGCCTCAGCGGTTATAATCAAAAACAGTTACAAGTAGTTTATCACGCGGAACTATCCAGCCGGAGTAAAGTCCAATTATCTTGTCCCAGCCATACATTGTGCAGCCGGTTGTGATTACTACTTCGGGATGGTGATCTCGATCCAGCATAACCTCAAGGTCGTATCCATCAGGAAGAGTAACCCCGTAATGATCTGCAAGAGCGGCCACTACCAGCTCGTAGTCGGCTGCTAGGAACGCGTCTGATATAACAACAGAGACCAGCTTCATGCGTCACCTGCCGACTACGAAGAATGCCGGGTCGAACTTGTCATGGCCGCCTTTAAACCGATCAAGGAAACGCTCCGTGATCTTACTAGGAGCGCCAATCAATTCCACCATGTCCCTGTTCTTGAGGGCACACACTTCACCCGCATTATCTACATAGTGGACGCGAGAAACGCCAGCGCTCTTGAGGCAATGCTGGCAGAGCAAGCATGGCTTGCCGTTCTTGTTCTGCCGGGACTCCTTGCCCGCGGCATTGTTAAAGCGGTAGATGAAAATCTTGCTGCCGTTCGACTTGGGGCCGAGCTTGCGGAGCAGGTCCATCTCAGCGTGCATCGAGCACCGGAATATAGATGTATTCCGGGAGTAGCGGAGCTTGTTGACGCCAAAGTCAACGACCACTCCGCCTTTTATTGCAAAGGCAACGATCTGATGCTGGAGTTCGTCATCCCTGAATTGGGTAGCGAGAGATTCAGCGAGGTACTACAAAATCAAGATAACGCATTTATCAGGCTCCTGTGGTTGTGATTTTTTGCCGGAAAATTTCTAGAACTGGCCGGTCACGTAGTTGAGCGCGAGGGTTGGTCTTTCCATCAGAGTAATATCTCTGAGCGGATAGTGATGCTACAAAGCCCATATCGCTGTGCCACTCGAACCGATAACCGTAAATCGGATACAGCAAAAGGGAGTCTGCTGCTCGCGAAAATGGAATCTGGACACCAGATATATTGTAAGTCTGAAGATTATCCAGGCTTACACTTGCTCCGAAATGGCGAGCAATAATGCCAGCCGCAGTCGTCCAGTCCTCATCCTCAATAGCTACTAGCATCGCAGCGGTTTCTAGTTTCATGCCGATGCTAGTAGCTTACATCAAAGCGCCATCACTGCCAGCTTTGTTGTAACGTGCCCGCGCTCCTTGATCGGGGGCAGGTTTGCCATCAGGACGCGGAGGCTTTCCTCGCAATCAGCAATCTCTGGATAATTTCCCAAGAGAGTTTCCCGGGAGCTCTTGTCCATCGAAATGGCATCATGCATACAGCTAAGCAGAATGGCGGTGGCCTGCTCCCGCTGGATGCCCATGCGCTGAATGAAAAGCGCCATGACTGCGAGATGGGGCATGCGAGCGGTAGGAGCCTTCTCGGTATCTTCACCCACCTTGACCTTGCCATGCACCCGGACGGTAAAGTCTACTGCGTGTTCGCCGGGTTGTACCTCGTCACGAGCACCCCCAGACTTAATAGAGCCAAGGGCAATAATTTCAATCGGGGAAAGTTCGCTAATGCTTTGAGCCATGATTACTCCGTGTGTGGTTTGTGCGCTGTGTCGCCGGTCGGGATCGGGCCGCACCGGGTTTAGGGCCGGCCCGACCTAGCTGCTGACGTAGTCGTCTGCTTCGTCATCCCAATGCCTGCAATCATAAATGCAGGCCCCTAGATATAACCCAAGCAAATCAATATGCAGCGCAAGCCCCGCGTGATGCCTGCGGATAGTCCAGCGGAACGCGAAGTTAAATAGTGAGCGGGACTCGCGAATTCCAAAGTGGGATACCTGCAACTCGAACATTTTGTTTTTGCTGAGCTGCTTGTTAAGCAAAAGAAAGTCCATGCTAAGCCCCTCTCTTGCCCTTGCCTGAGTAGGCCTGCGCCGCTCCTACCTTAATCAGATGCTCGCTAAGGTTTTCGCCATTTAGCCAGATGGTGGCAAGAAATCGCCCGAACTTTTCCGTAGCATCAGGCTTTTCAGTGCGCATAATGATGGAGGTACCAGGTGGCAGCAAACTCTGGACAAGAGCTTTGCTAGCCAAACCCGCAGCAGCGGTCGCCCCTGACTTCTCCGGCGCGTCAATGCCTGTCATGCGCACTTGTTTCTTGAAGCGCACTACTACGTCAAAACCTACATCTTTCTCAATAAAAACCTCTACTGTGTCCCCGTCAATTACGCGGATCACTTCCGCCGCATACTCATACGCCGGCTTCAGTGACGGCACTGAGGCGGCTTTCTTTTTAGTTGCCATTTGTATCCCGCTCAGATGATAGTTGAAATACTATATGATCAAAAGCTTCTTGACGGGGAGATCCCGCGGTCAAGAGGGCATTTTCATATTGTGGAAAATGGCCAAGAGCTTCAGCGTCACCTTCGCTCTTGGCAATCATGATACCTAGTTTTGTAAAGGTAAATGCGTCGTAGAAATAGACTACAGACGTCTTAACCATTTTTCTCTGAAGTAATTGCAGCTAACCGACCCACCGGGTCGGGGCCAGCCCGACCTATCAGGTCATCTGGCGAATGTCACGATCATCAACCTGCTCCCACGCAACGTTCCGGGGATTCAAGTGGCGATTAAAGTAATCCAACGCTGATTCGTATGTGATGCGGTCAATGTTCTTCAGGAACGAAACCTTTTCATTGGAAGAGTTCAGGTGCTTGCGGAATCCCGAAGATGCCAGGTTCTGCTCTGCAATCCGGATTGCAATGCGGCGATTCGCCATCATCATATCAAAGCGTTCCCGAGTAAAGTGCTTCTCGGGATTAGACATCACATCGAGAGTCAGGCCCTTGATGCGATCAACATTGGAATCCTTTGTAGACGTAGAGACTACCATGATGTGATCGTCGTTCATCTTATAGGCACTGGCCGAAACCCAGTAGCAGAGGCTGGCCTTTTCCCGTAGCTCCTGGTACAGCGGACTCTTTAGTCCATAGCCAAGAGTAGCCTGGATAATCTGGAGGTGATAAACACCATCCAGCGGCAGGATGGGCGAGGCGCTCAGAACATTAATACTGCTAGGCACCACAGGCGCATCGTGGTTGACGTGACGGAACCCGGTATAGGTCGAGGCGCTCGTATCGGCGAACTCGGCCTGCACGTCGAAGTCATCACGGTCAATGACAATAATCTTTGAAGGCTTTGCGAATGCACGAGCGTGCAGATCGCAGATCTGCTCAAATGTCACAGACTCAATCGCAGCCCGCACACCGATTGGACCGACATAGCCAAACTTCAGGCTGGAGTAGTTGGCGAAGCTAGAGAATCCGCTCTCGCTATAGGCGTCATCATACTCCTGGAGTACGATATTCTTTTCCTTGTTGAAGTGCTCAGCCTGGGGCTTGTAGTTTAGAATCCGCTCTACAAACAGATCACGGAACTTGGCCAGCTCGCTGCTAAGTCCTGACAGGTAGAAGACCACCTCGTCGCCGCCGGTATAGGCATTGTAAGTCAGACAATGCTCATCCAGCTTTTCTTCAACGTCGTCCAGTGAGCAGCAAATCATATGCTCAAGCAGGTGCGACATGCCTTTGAGATGCGGGTCTTCGTTCTTGACCGGGGACTCGAAGGCAATATAGATCGCGCCCAGCTCGTTGTTGGACTTCTCGAAAATCTTCATTTAGTTCCTTTTATCAGGGGTTGTAGGAAAGGGTGGCGCAGCACCTACAGTGCCGCACTCTTGATTTATCTTGTACGGGCGACAGCAGCGTGGCGACGTCTATGTGCGCGCCGCATGTAATTGAAAGCTGATTAGGCGAACCTTCGTGGCCGTATAACGTTAATCGCCCAGCGATCCTGCCCGATATATATTCGGCCAGGATTATGTGGTTGCGTTGCCACACAATCTCTTCTATGTCACTGGAGGCCAGCCGGCTGGCAATTGCGTGCCAGGCAGGCGGAAATGGTAGTTCAATGGCAGTGTGCCATTCGGCGGGCGCGAGAACGGCAAAGATCTGATCCGTGAGCTTCACTTGTTATCCATCTTCAAGGATATATCCTGCCTTGGCCAGGGCGGATATGACGTCATCGACCTCGTTGTCATTAAACTTTAAAAAGATTCCTGGAGTCATTATATATAGCTCGTGAGTGTATTGCCTGCCCAGACCGAACTGGCCATAGACATTTTCTACATTTAATTTCTTTGCGTAGAACAGGCTAGCGGTAGTCTGCACACCATTACCAGTAGTGATATCGGCGTGCTCGGTCCATGGCGAAACCCATGATCGGCTATTTAGTTTGTAGAAGACTATGCTGTCTAGCTTCATATGACCACTCGCTATCTGCCCTGGCGAACAAGCTCATAACTAAAAAAAGCAGCCCCGCTGCTGGTACAGCGGGGCTGCCGGTAGTCAGCTCGGTGCTGACGTGATCAGGTTGCAGTCTGCATCGAGCATCACGTCAGTCGTGCGCTCGAAGTCTACAGCCTTACCTTGAGGAACAAGTCCGCGAAGCGTATTCACCTCAGTAAAAATACGAACGGGAGCGCCGCGATAAATAAGGGTTTCCCCGGCGCCCATCTGTACGTGGTTAGAAGGACGGGTAGTCAGATCACCACGAGCAAGCATTTCACGAATAATACCATAGAGAGTCATTTTATCAGTCCTTCCACTTCACATTGACAACATCACCGAACGGAGCCTTGAAACCATCGTTGTTGACCACAACCCACAGGGTGGTGATCGGACACACTGGTTCGCGGAACAGATAGCCGTCCGTAAAGCACACGACACCACGATAACCATCTGCAATAGCCAGGTCAAAGCCGGGCTGCATGTCAGTACCGCCACGACCGGGGAAAGCAAGTTGCGCCGAGGGGCGGAACTTCTTGATCTTGCCATGCACATCGGCATCGCAAAACACAACATCAATCTGCATGATGCGAGTCATCAGATTGAGCTGGCCACCGACATGAGCGAGGTATGTATCGCTCATTGAACCCGAGGTGTCAACAATCGCAAGAATCTTGTTCTTGACGGTTGTCTTCTCACCCTGGAACGGGAAGCCGAACCGCTTGCTGAAGCGCTTCCAAGTAAGGCGGCGCTTGGGATCAGCGATGCGAGCCATCCACATGCGAGCCTTGGCACGCCAGTCGATGTCATGCGATTCCACTGAAAGAATTTCTTCAATCATGGAGTCGGCCATGCTACCAGCCTTGAGCGTGCGGCCTCGGTCAGCCTTGCGACCCATCAGGTAGCGGCGAGCCATCTCCTTGACGACTCGCGTGCCCGTTGTGTCATCTTCCTCGGACCAACCACTGTGGTCGTCCATGCCGTCACCGAACTGGTCGGCAACCTCCTGCTCGGAGAACTTTTCTTTCATAAGAGCATAGTACTCTTCTGAAGAAAGGCCGGCAGGAAAGTTGAAGCGCGGATCAGTGTGCGAGATACAGCCTTCCGGCAGATCCCAGTTGCCATGCTGCGGGTCGGTGATCAGCTGATTGATCGCCATGTCCTTAGCAATGTTTTCTGTGCGGCGACGATCTGGCTCCATAGTCAGCCGCGTCGTACAGTGCGAAAGCGCAACGTGCAGATACTCGTGCACGATAACGCCAATCTTCTCCCGGACAGAGAAGGAGTTCATCATCTTGGGATTCATAAGCAGCGTGGGCTTACCATGCTTTACGAAAACACCGGCTGCGAACTTCATCTCCTCGTCTTCGATAATCGTCGACTGGTGGAAGAAGTAAGCGATGAATGGCTCCTGATCGGTCATCTCCACGATTTCGCCCGTGGAAAGGGACTTAAGATTCAAGAGAGAGGTCATATATATCCTTGGGTTATGGGGTTCGGAACGCCTGGTCCAACCAGGAAAGGCGCGGAGATTTGACCCTCCGCGCCGATTGTATCAGACACTCTTCTTCTTGCGACCGCGCTTGGGCGACTCCTCGCTGTCAGCCGAGTCGGCTGGCGCCTCGGTAGAAGCAGCAGCGTCAGTGCCATCGGCGGCAGGCTTAGCGTAGATCTTAGCCTTCGCATCAAGCAGCGCTCGGACGGCAGCCTTCAGGTCAGGGCTCTTGTTGATGATGTCACCGTGACGATCATCAAGCGCCTCGAAGAAGGCCGAGAAGGGCTCATGACCCATGCGGCTGTAGAACAGGGCAGCGTTGATGCGCTGCTCGTCCTTGATGTCATCCCGGTTCATTACCTCCATGACATCTCGCAGAGCCTGGATAACCTGGGTAAGCTGAAAGCCCTTGGGGCTCTTGAGCTTGCCGCTGAAGATCTCCATGATGTCCAGCGGCTTGAAGTTATCACGAACCCAGCTGGAGAACGTGTTGGCTGCAACCTCGCCTACAAACGGCGCGGAGTAAACCATCAGGCGGTTGTCGCGGCCAGCAACCTCCGACAGCGAATCACGAGTATCCTCGCGATTCATCAGGGTGCGACCGAGGAAGGTCCAGCTACGGCGGCTGGTAACAGCCTCGTTCGGGACACCACGCTTGCCCTCGGGAATATCCAGAAGGCTCTTGTGCTGCGTGATGAACTGCACAACGGCAGAGTGAACGCCGTTAGCAGGATCGCTGGCCCAGCTAACCCACTCGGAAGAAGTGGGAGTAAAGTCAACAATCGCAAAACGATTGCAGAGAGCCTGGTCGAGCGTAGCAGTCTGGTACTTCAGACCGTTACCGGCAGCGTACACAATCGTGCTTTCCGGGAGGGTACGACCGCCTGCACGACGATCAAGGGTGAGCTGCATGGCGAGGGGCTGCATGTCCTCACGAGCACGGTCGATCTCGTCGAGGAACAGAACAGCGTTCTCGAGATCGTACCACCAGGTCGGAGCAGCGTAACGGGTAACTACGGTGCCGTCTGCGAGCTTATCGACGAAAGGCATACCGACAAGATCGGCGGGCTCCATCTCCGACAGGCGGAGGTCAACGACCCTCATACCGCGCTTCTGGGCAATCATTCGCACTACGCTGGACTTACCAAGGCCAGCGTCACCAGTCAGCAGGCGAGCCTGCGTGGTGGAGAGGATCGAATCGAAATCAACGAGCTGCGAGATGTCCATCTGACTATCCTTGTTTAGGGGTTAACACGCGTCCTCTTGGACGGTCGGGTTTTGTAGGACTCTGTGCTACCGACACAACACAGAGCTGTTGAAAAGAACTGGGTACGACCCAGACTCAGGGAGCCAGCCATGCTGGTCTTTCCATACTGCCGTTTGAGCGGTCGGCTCGGCGGCTCGACCTTCAGGATCGGGCGGGGCCGGGTTTAGGCCCGCCCCGGCCTGCCTATTGCTTAGTGAACCTCTTTATGCAAATTCTTTCTGACGGGCTAACTGGATCGAAGTCATAATCCGAAAGATCGTAATCGCCATAACCATGTAGGTCGTCCCAGTACCAGCAACGGGGGCCTATCCATATCTCAACCTGGAGCGGCACAAGCGCATTGCTGCTTGCGATACTGAAGGTGAAAACAGGAAATGCTGCAACATTACGATTGACAATCTCACCCGTGCAGTTGCGGCGAATTAACTCGGCAGCAGCGGGGTAATCGTTTGCAGCACAGGCCTCAGCTATTTCATAATCTGATAGTTTCATCGCAGTATATCCTAATAGCTGGTGGCAAGATTGGCCTTCTAAGTACTACACATCCTATGTAGCCCTCTGTGGATGACCAAACGGCATACTGCCCATTAAGGCAAATAGAAATAGACTCTTCTTCGCCTGACACGTCAGATACGGAATAGTCTTTATCTTTAGCCATGTTGCTGGGGTCAGCAATGGCGAGGCCATAGTACTGAGCCAGATTAGCTATTGCGGCAGGCCAATCTCTGCTGCGAAAAGCTTGTCTCATTAGGTAGTCATCCAGCTTCATCGAATAGGGCCAGGGCTTCTGTTAGCTGGGCATGGGCCCGCTGATGTGACTGAGCTAGAATCCTTAGTCCGGCGTTGGGCCATGGGAATGTCGGATCACTTAGATAGCTAGGAAGAGTGCTCAGTTCATATAGTGCATCCCGCGCAGCTCTACGCAAGGCAGAGACTCTCTTGCCCTCTGCTTCCCATTCTCGCCGCGAAACGCAGCCGGGGCACTCGGGGGCAGCCCAATTATAGTCAGCATCACATTCTTGGCAGAACTTAGTATCCATGTAAGACATATGCGCACCTCAGTTGAGCGTACCTGTCACTGTGCAATCCACAATAGGAGATTGCAAAGATGTCAGTTCAATCTCGGCCTGCTCGCGGAAAGAGTCGACCATGGCATCTCTGATAGCCCGGACCTCCTCAGGAGAAAGGCCGTCATCAAGGCGGAAGTCAAGTACGACCGTTACGTTCTTGCTCATCTGGATCTCTTCTTTCTTTTGCGGCCAGCCCGCATGGTTACAGTACCGGGATTGCTGAACTTGAAAAAATCACCAATGTAGATAAAGCTAAAGGCCGGTGACCAGGCAATGAAGCCTCCTCCGATTAACGCAATTACGATTTCGGGATCGTGCTTGTAATCGTAGGTGCCGTCAATATACTGGAACTGACTAAGGTCTAGGTTTGTTCCGGTTTGACGTGCCACTATGGCAGCAGCAGCGAACGGGTCGCCGCTGCCAATTGCCATTAGAATCTCGGCGTCATCTAGCTTCACTATACCCACCATGCCCAATGAATGACAATAAAATCCTCGAGTGCTTCCTCGTCGCTACTGTACTGGAAGTTGGGGCGAGCAAGAAGTGACGAGGCCACGGAGGCACGCTGCCGCGCAATAGCCTCTGCAACCGTCAGGGTAACTGTGACCGGCTCGTCATCATCTTCGCCCATCTCGTTGTAAGTCAGCATGTCAGACAGTGGCCTCATTGTTCACCTCTGTTGCTTATTACCGCTGTGAGCAGTAGGTATTGTGAGAATGGCGTTTGGCCCGTTGCGGCGGGTCGGTCGACCTTCAGGATCGGGCGGGGCCGGGTTTAGGGCGGGGCGGGCCTGGTAGAAAAACAAGGCGCTATGATATTAATCCATCTGCCATTGAAGTGGTCAGCGACTGTAAGTAAGCGTGTCGTAAGGAGATCGAATGAAAATCTCGGTAATCATGCAGTCCTACTTGGGCGAATATCCAGGTGCCCGCAGCAACCCGCAGTATAAATTCGTCCGGGCAGTCAACAGCTTCCTGCTCCAGAAGCATCCCGATAAAGAGCTCGTCATAGTCTCTGACGGCTGCGAAGATACCAAGTCGTTGTACGAGAGCTGCTTCTCGTCTTTTTCTAATATCAAACTCGCTTATGTCGGGCGCGGCAATCTGCCGCGGACTTATGAAGTAAAGGACAACAAGAAGCACTTCCGCGGCATACCTCGCGAGGTTGGCAGGACGCTCGCTGACGCCGACCTGATCACCTACATGGATGCCGATGATATCATGATGCCATCGCGGCTGTCGCATATAGATGCAGGCTGGCAAAGTGCAGATGCGTCCAAGCTGTGGTCATATAGTACAATTGTTCTTGAGCCCAAGAACGAAGCATTCAGTGCCGTCTCAAACGATGAGATAGATCTGCGGCTGTTTGGTTTCCCAATCGATACGCCCGTGTCTATACACTCGCTTTGTCCTCCGGGACAAATGACGTCAGCTCCATGGCTGATAGTTCACAGGCCGCAGGTTAAAGCCAGGTGGCAGGATACATTTGATCTTCTAGATGATAATGGCAAGAAGATTTCTGGCAGCAGCGAAGACGTATGCTTCGTAGATGACCTATACAAGGAGTCCAGCGGCCACAAGTACGACTCACCTACATACATTCTTTGTCACCGTAAAGCTGGGCCATCGGGCAAGGCATCCTGGGATATATAGCGAGGGGAAATGAAGATCTCAGTAATAATGCAATCTTACCTAGGCGACTATCCGGGTGCCCGCAGCAATCCCAAGTACAAGTTTGTGCGGGCCGTAAATAGTTTTCTACTCCAAAGGCACCCGGACAAAGAGCTGGTAATTGTATCTGACGGCTGCGAGGATACCAAGGCGCTTTACGAAAACTGCTTCTCGGAGTTCGACAATATAAAGTTTGCCTATGTCGGACGTGGCAATGTGCCGCGCATGAGACAGGTAAAGGACAACAAGAGATACTTCCGTGGCCTGCCGCGGCAAGTGGGCCGGACCCTGGCATCAGGAGACATTATCACCTACATGGATGCCGACGACCTAATGCTGCCAAATAGATTGTCTCAGCTCAATAGCGCGTGGCTGCAAGCCGGCCCCGACAAGATATGGGCATACAATACAATGGTTGTTCAGCCAAAGACACCTAGCTTTATACTAGCCGCGGACTCAGCTATTGATCTGCGGCTATTTGGTTTTCCTATAAACGAGCCGGTGTATGCCGGTTATATGACCAAGCCGGGCTACATGATTGCTTCGCCACCAGCCATATCTCATAGACCCGACGTCAAGAGCAAATGGAAAGATACTTACGAAGAGTCTGATGCAAATGGCAATAAGATATATGGGGGTAGCGAAGACGCAGCCTTTGTAGACGGACTTCAAGCAGAAGCGCCCGGCTGCAAACACGACTCGCCCACATACGTGGTTTGCCATTACAAAGGCGATCCATCATGCCCAAGCGGCTGGGATATTTAATCAAGGATGTAATTGAAACTTATGACAAAAACAAACTCGAGAAAAGTTCGCATCGCCATAACCATAAATCTTACCGATCCAAATGCCTCTTTCTTTGGGAACGGACTACGCCAGAACGTAGTAACCCTGCGGGACCTTTTTGAGAAGTGCGAGAATGTTTCAGACTCCTACATAGTAAACTTTTCCAATACGGTGTTTCCCCCAGACTACAACGGTCCGTGGAAGCCATACCTCCGGCATCTAATCTCTTTTGAAGAAGCGCTGGAGAAATGCGACATGCTAGTGCTGGCAACCGCCAAACCTAATCCTGCCCAGGATGCCAAGATAAAGGCAGCCGGCATCAAGACTGTCAACCATATCATGGGGCCTGAGTTTGCCATAATGACCGAGCAGATCCTCTTTAAGGATGAGAAGCGCGGACTATACGGCAGAGATCGCGGTAGCGTATCAGCTACCTGGATATCACCACACTTCTTTGAGCGAGATCGCTGCCTATTTGAAACAGTTAATGATTGCCCTTCATACGAGGCCCCTTATGTCTGGAGCCCTACTTTTATTGAAGATGATGCTCAGCGACTCAAGGATGGCGATCCTGCTAAGTATCCTGGCAAATATGTTCCGGGCCGCAGCGCAAAGCGCATCTCTGTGTTCGAGCCCAACATAAACGTTATTAAGACAAGCCTGGTTTCGGTCATGGCTATTGAGCGCGCCTACCGCCAATGGCCGGAGGTAATCGAAACATCAAGCATCTTCTGCACATCTGGCATCGCAACCAAGCAGGATACGATAGACTTTGTAGGCGGCCTTGATGTTTATCGCGCGAAGAAAATGTTTTTCAATAAGCGCTATCCAATTACCTGGGCGCTACAAACACACACAGACATAGTGCTCAGCCACCAGAACCAGTGCGAACTTAATTACTTGTGGCTAGATGCCGCTTGGCTAGGCTACCCCGTAGTTCACAACAGCCCAATGATGCAAGACCTTGGCTGGTACTACAGGGACAATGACATTGCTACGGCTGCCAAGCACATCAAAGATATTGCAGATTCTTTTGATGCGACACACGAGGAGTATCTCCATGCTTCGCGCGGATATGCCAAGCGCTTCATGATCGGCAATCATGCCAACGTGCGCGGCTACGAGAAGCTCATATCTCAGGTCATGGATTCCTGATCGGGCAGATGTAAAGGGAATGCTCAAGAAACGAGGTCAACATTGAAACTGATAGCCATCTATAATGTGCCAGATCTTCCTAACCTAGAGTTCAACCATCGCAAGTATGCCGACCGCCATGGCCTGCAATTCGAGCGTATTGTGCTAGGCACCGATAGTCTAGCAGAGAGGTACTCCGCCTATCTAGAGGCCCTACAGAAGAATGTTGGCGAAACAATCCTGTTCGTTGACAATCACACATACTTCGCCAACTTTGACTTCTTGCCACAACCCGAAGGGGATTGCCTGCTTCAGAAACACGAAGACACCTACATCAATGGGCTTATGCTAGTCAAGAGCAATGACGCGACGGTACTTTGCTTTGAGCGAATGCTTACTGTGATAAATACTAAAGGCTTTCTTATGGGTGGCTGGCAAGATATCAAAGTAAATAAAATGCTATTCCCCAAAGGATTCTCAAGGGAGTATCCGCACAAGCAATCCGGCGTATACCTGTGTGCAAGCGTCTACGCTCACAACAACATACTGGTTGTTGCCGATCAAAAGGCTGTGCTCGCGGTGACATTCGCGCACGCAAAAATGAAAGCAGACGAGTGCGATTATTACGCGGAGGCTATGTGCAGCAGGCAGGATGCAGCTCCGGCTATTCCAGCCGAAAGCTTCGAGTGCTTCAACCCTGGCGGCAAGCACGCCTTTGTTACTATGTACACGCCCAATATCGCTGAGATGGGTATCTTGTCTGAGGAAAACCTCAAGCTTTATTGCGCCAAGAACGACATCACATACTATATCTACCGCGGCGTTCCAGCCGATCTGGCTGCTGCCGGTGTAGCAGATGCATGGGTCAAGCCCTGGCTAATCCTAAAGCATTTCGATCCACACGTCACCGTGTCGTGGATCGACTCAGATATCCTTATCGGCCCAGACTGGAAACTGGACTTCACACGCGAAGTAGCCTGCTTCAAAGATCCGCTGTTTACTTTCAATTCTGGCTTTATGATGTTTGCCACTACAGATAAAAATCGTGCGCTGCTGGACGACGTGATCGCTAGTATCCGCGCAATCAACGGCAAGCTGGAAGGAGTATATAACCATGGTGGCGACCAGCCACGGTTTATTGATGCCGTGCTCAAGCACTATCCGGGATATGCTCCGCTGAGTGCGCGCCTCGGCAATACTCACCCGGGCTTTCCAAGCTCGATACCTCCGGCAGCAACAGATAAAATGTTGCACTTCATGGGGTATGCAAAGCCGATACGAACGGCGCTAATGGCAGGCTACTCCAGTGTGATGAACCGCAAGTATAAATGCTAAAGAGAAACCCGCAGCTAACTACTGCGGGTTTCAAATATTTTAGCAGGAGATAGCACGGGACTATTCTCGTCGGCAGAGATACCAATACTGGCGAGGGCCTTGATAAAATCCTGCGTCTCCGGCAGGTCGCCTACGTTGAACACCGGATATATACCGGTCATAGTAGCTATGGTATTGCGGCCAGCGTACGCGTGATAGGCATACCACTGTCCGTCTGAGTGGCTACCAGGAATACATATCGTGTGGTGATAAGCCCAATTACCATCTAGGCCGGCCCAGCCAATAAAGATGCCAGCGCCATACCTCTGGGCAGACGTCCGTGGTAATAACTCTAGGGCAGCCAGAAGCTGCTCTAGGCGCGGCCACCTGGTATTGGGAGGCAGCACTTTGTTTATCTCCAGTATATGAAACTGCATTGCCCACTTATCAAGTTTCATTTGCACCACCCTTTATAGCAGGTACCCAGGGCACATCGGCTTCGTGAATTGCCCGATGCAGTTCGGCTATCAGATCGGGCGGAGTAGGATAATCCACCCAGTCCTTTAGCCGGGCAAGCAGGTGGATCAGTCGCACATACTCCGCATAAGAAACGGTACAGTTGCACCCAGCCAAGGGTCCGCAAGCGCTACACTGCAAGTTCATATCAGCCTCCTTCGCTCTGCTGCTCCATGATCCATGCAACCGCATCTGCCTCTGAATCAAATCGAAGATTGACAGTGTCGGCCCTATTAGACACCAGCCATTTGCCAGTAGGATCTACGCACGACCCGCACAGGCAACCCGGAATTGCCACGTATTCCATTTCAACAGTGAAGCGATAATCAAGCAGTTCCTCTACGGCTGCCTGCGCGTCAATGCGATCAGTGGCGCTACCACTGGCCAAAACAGGCCCGCCCTCAAGATTGAAAACTTCCCAGGAGTAATTCCGAGTACCCTGCGCTCGAACCGAACCGAGGCGGACGCCATTTGTAAGCGACCACAAATTGCCTTGTTTTCGCCAGTCGGCATTATACAAACACGCCATAGCACCTGCCCTAAAATCTCAAGTAGTAAATATAGTGAGTAGCGGCAAAGCATGATAACCTAGGCTATCCTCGATCTTTACTCCACCCATTGGCGACCAGCGCCAGCGGGTGTTGCCGTGATCTACGATAACTTCCGGGATATTTCTCAAGTCCCGATAAAGCCGGATCTGCCATTCAAACAACTCAAGGTGCGGTTCTCCGCATACAAGCCTGGCTGTCTCCAGCCAACGCCGCTTGTCATATGCTTCCAGGATCAAATAGTTGGTTAGCTTCATTCGGCGTCACTCGGGAGTGCGCCTAGAACAATAGCACAGGTACCGCAATAACTAGTGCGACTACACCCGAACTTACAAGAAGAAACAATATCTCTTAGAGCATCACGCATGGCGGGGGCTGCCGCAATCAGTCGAGCATCCTCTAGCTCGCCTGCGTAGCCGCCCCAAACTTCCCCGCTGCTGACGCCCATGGTGGCAACAGTAATCTCAAAACCATCCGGTGTATCCTGAATGATCTTTATCCAAGGCGAGCCGTCATCTGCGGCAATGACTTCTGCTCGCCAAGGGCCAGGTGTATGCTTTCCCATTATTTTTCCAAGGCAGCTTCCACAGCTGCAATAATATCTTCCACCCTGTCCATCTGGCCATCTGACGAATCCCACCGGCCTAGCACCCGGCAACATGCCGCTAGCAGCGCGGGGGCAGCCGCCATCAGGCGCGCGTTAGCAGCGCCGGTATCGGTATGGGGATCGCTCACAACGGCAATCCGCCCGGTAGCAGAACTGATGGTGCCGTCACTGTCTGACTTCCAAGGGCCAGGCTCATGACCGGTTTCGTATTCCCATTCGGGCATATAGCCAAAAAAGAAATCACTCATCGCCTCCTCATCTGACTGAGGAGCAAGGGTTGGGTCCGATGCGCAGTCTTTTAGCGCAATCGTAATAGCTTCTTCGCGAGTAACACGGACCCGCTCGAACCCGCTGCCATCTGGCAGATGACGATTGTAAACCAGGTGCCTCATAAGAACTCCTACTTGTAGCGTGGCGGCATTGCATTCCACTTAGCAATCGCAGCTCGCTTGACTTCTGCGTCAGTGTCTTGCGGAGCGTAATCTTCCACAGGAAAAGTTCCCATGAATGTTTTTACTTTGTACTTGCGTGTTACTCGTGGACTAGGTATGTCCAAGCGAGATACAGAACCCCCTCGCAATCCGCAATCGGGACAGGCAATATGGAACCGGGAAAACAGTCCGGGGCCGTGGCTCCACTCGTACTCTGGCTGCACCTCGACATACTCTACATTAGGATTACCACAGTAGTGGCAGGGTGCGGGATTGTTTTCTGTC
>Ga0114966_10001125_pt1 | contig 25009 bp, 19 predicted proteins | sample M_130207_XF_Meta_FD_87029 | JGI IMG/M metagenome (GOLD analysis project Ga0114966, IMG submission 87029) | Freshwater microbial communities from Lake Montjoie, Canada to study carbon cycling - M_130207_XF_MetaG | ecosystem: Environmental > Aquatic > Freshwater > Lake | place: Lake Montjoie... | reverse complement strand
GCGTATCGGTGGCGTGGCGCCAGGCCTGCTGGTGTCTGTCGGGGTCTACCTGCTGCTGCGCCGCCGTTCGACGCGCGAGGCGTGACAGCAACGACCGCGCGGGCACTGGCTGTCGGTCCGGCTTCAGCCGGACCACTGTCGCGCTCAGGCCTGACCGGCCGCTGCGTCGAGCATCTGTCGCACCTTGCGTGTGAGCACCGTGACGGTGAACGGCTTGGGGAGGAAGTTCGCGCCATGCAACGTGAGCACTGTGCTCAGCGTGTCGTCCGTGTAGCCGGAAACGAACAGCACCTTCAGGCCAGGGCGTGCCGTCGAGAGTTTTTCCGCCAGGTCAGCCCCGCTCATACCGGGCATCACCACGTCGGTGATGACCAGGTCGACCGCGGGATAGTCGTGCAGTAGTTCGAGCGCGTCCTCGCCGTTGCGCGTCGTCACCACGCGGTAGCCGGCCGACTCCAGCATGCGCGCGGTCATGTCGCGCAGCGAGGGTTCGTCCTCGACCAGCAGGATCAGCTCCGAGCCTGGTGCGTGGTTCAGGTGCGGAGCCGAGGCCGTGTCTGGCGCGCCGAGCACCTCCGGGAAGTACACCGTGAAGCACGAGCCCTGCCCGGGCTCGCTCGTCACCTCGATGGTGCCGCCGCTCTGGTGCACCACGCCGTACACCGCCGCCAGGCCGAGGCCGGTACCCTTGCCAGGGCCCTTGGTCGTGAAGAAGGGCTCGAAGATGCGCTCAGCCACCTCCCGTGTCATGCCCGCGCCGGTGTCGGCCACGCGCAGCGCCACGAAGGGACCGGGCGTCACTTCGTGAAGCGCGGCGAACTCCGGCGTAACCGTCACCGCGGCCACGCCGATGGTGAGCGTACCGCCGACCGGCATCGCGTCACGTGCGTTCACCGCCAGGGAGAGCATCACCTGTTCGAGCTGGTTGGGGTCGGCGAACACATGCAACTGCACATCCTCGGGGGCGTCGAGCACCAGCGTGATGTCTTTGCCGACAACGCGCCGCAGCATCGCGGTCGACTGGGTGACGTGCGCGCCGACGTTCACCACGGCCGGTAGCAGGATCTGCTTGCGGCTGAAGGCGAGCAGTTGCGTGGTGAGGCGTGCCGCCCGATCGCCCGCACTCTGGATCTCCTCGAACTCCGAGCGCAGGGGGTGGTCGATGGGCAGTTCGATCAACGCGAGTTCGCAGGTGCCGTTGATGATCGTCAGCAGGTTGTTGAAGTCGTGCGCTACGCCGCCTGCCAGCCGGCCGATTCCTTCCATCTTCTGCGCCTGCAGGAACCGCTGCTCGAGGCGCTTCTGCTCGGTGAGGTCGCGCTTCACGCCGACGAAGTGCGTGATGGCGCCGTCGGCGTTGCGCACCGGAGTAATCGTCTGCTCCTCGAGGTGAAGCGATCCGTTCTTCTTCCGGTTCGTCATCTCGCCGGTCCAGACGTGGCCCTGCAGGATGGTGCTCCACAGCTGGCGGTAGAACGTCTCGTCCTGGACACCTGATTTCAGCAGGTCGCGCGGGTTCCTGCCGACCGCCTCCTCGAGGGTGTAGCCAGAGACCGCCGTGAACGCAGGGTTGACCCACTCGATCGTGCCGTTGCGGTCGGTGAGGACCACGCCGTCGGCCGACGAGTTCAGCGCGGCACCCTGCAACCGGAGCAGTTCCTCCGCGCGGTGCTGCTCGGTAACGTCCTGCAGCGTGCCCGAGGCGCGCACCGGCGTGCCCTGCTCGTCGAAGTAGGTCTTGCAGCGTCCGCGGACGAACGTTGTCGAGCCGTCCGGCCACAGGACACGGAACTCGACCTCGACGGTCATCCGCTTCGTGATCGACTGCTGGAACATCCTGTCGACCAGATGCCGGTCCTCGGGGTGTACCGCCGCGACGAACAGCTCGAACGTGATCGGCGTGCCGACGGGCATCGTGCCCATGACGGCGTAGGACTCGTCGGACCAGTGAGCCTGGCCCGTCGCGATGTCGAGCTCCCAGCCACCGATGTGCGCGATGCGCTGCGCCTCGGCAAGGACGGCCTGGCTGCGGCGCAGCTGCCGGTCCAGCCTGTCCTTGTTGAGTGCGATCTCGATCGTCGTGCGTAGGATCTGCGCATCGAACGGCTTGATGATGTAGCCGGACGGGTCGGCCTGCTTCGCTCGCTCAACCACGTCGTTGGTGGCGTACGCCGTGAGGAACACGCACGGGATCTGCAGTTCGTGCCGGATGGTCGTGGCCGCCTCGATGCCGTCCATCTCCCCAGCGAGATGGATGTCCATCAGCACCAGTTCGGGCCGCAGCTGTCTCGCGGTGTCCACCGCTTCTTCACCGTCGATGGCCATATCGACGGGGCCGTAGCCAAGGTCCATCAGCTGGCGCTGGATGTCTCTGGCGATAATGCCTTCGTCTTCGACGATCAGGATGCGCGTCATGTTGGAGGCCTATAGGTGCGGTGCGGACGGATGCTGAGGGACGAATGTCAGCGTGAACGAGGCACCCGGACCGGTCGTGCCGATCCGAAGCGTGGCGCGAAGCTGACGTGCCAGGTCCGACACCAGTTGCAGGCCGAGCGACGGCGCTCGCTCGAGCTCGAAGTTCGCCGGCAGGCCGATGCCCGTGTCGCGCACCGCCAGCCGCAGCGTCCCGCCCTCCAGGGAGGCCAGTTCCACTGCCACCGTGCCCGATGCCTGCTCCGGGAATGCGTGCTTGAGGCTGTTCGAGATCAGTTCGTTCACGAGCAGGCCGCACGGCACGGCGAGGTCGATCTCGACCCTGGTCGGGGCGAGCGTCAGCGACAGTTCGATGCGACGACCGGGCGGTGCCAGCGATCCGAAGATGCGATGCGCCAGGGCGTCGAGGTAGGCAGCCAGATCGACCTCGACGACGTTGCCAGAGCGATACAGCAGTTCGTGCAGCACCGCCATCGAGAGGATGCGGTTCTGCATGTCGCCCAGCACGGCCTTCACCTCGGTGGAGTCGCGCCGGCTCGCCTCGAGCCGGAGCAGGCTGCTCATGATCTGCAGGTTGTTCTTCACCCGGTGGTGCACTTCGAGCAGCAGGGCTTCCTTCTCCCGCAGTGATGCGCGCAGGGCGACCTCGGCCTTCCGCCGGTCGCCGGTGATGTCTTCGAAGGCGCCGACCAGGCACACCACTGCGCCGTGCTCGTCGGTGACAAGCACGGCTGAGACGACGAGGCGAAGCTGCGCGCCGCTGGTGGACCGGGCCAACATCTCGCCCGTCCACGTCCGGCGCTCGCGCAGGGCCGCCGTAACCTCCGTCACGTCGGCCGGATCGGCCCAGAACTCCGAGGCGTGGCGCCCGAGCACCTCGGCCGTGGTGTCGAAACCCCAGAGCCGCAGGAACGCGCGATTCACGTAGGTGACGCGTCCCTCGAGCGTCGTGATGGCCATCGCGGCCGGGGCCGCCTCGATGGCGAGGTCCTTGAGCCGGGTCCTCTCGGCCAGTTCGCGCGCCGTGCGCTGCAGTGCGCGTTCCGACTGCTGGCGCCTGCGGTCGATGTCGAACGTATCGAGCGCGACGCTGATGTCGGCGGCAAGGTCGGCCAGGATGGCACGCCCGGTCTCGTCGAACAGCTCGCGCTCGCGCGCATACATCGTCAGCACACCGACCGCGCGCCCGGCACGAACCAGCGGCAGGCACCCCGACGCCGCCCAGCCGAACGGTTTCCCGTGGTCGTGCCACGGTGCGGTCGCCGCATCGGATGAGAAATCGTCCACCCAGTAGGGGCGGTTCTCGCGAATCGCCGTACCGGCTGGTCCCTGACCGAGCGGGTCGTCGGCGTGTATCGAGATGACGAGGCCGTCGAGGTATCCACGGCCGTCACCGTACGACGCGACCGTCTTCACCAGGCCCGCGTCCTCGTCGGCCACGCCGATCCAGGCCATGGCCACGCCGCCGTCCCGCACCACGATCTCGCACAACTTCGGGAGCAGCTCGTTCTCGCTGCTGCTGCGGAGAATGGCCTCGTTGCAGTGGGCGAACGCCGCGGTCAGGCGCAACAACCGCTCGGCGCGCAGCTCGGCGTGCTTGCGGTCGGTGATGTTCACGTGAATGCCAAGGACGCGCGCCGGCCGTTCGAAGGCGTCGCGCTCGACGACGGTGCCGGACGAGTGAATCCAGGCCCAGTCGCCGCTGTCGGTACGCTGGCGGAACTCCACCGCGTAGGTGTCGCGCCGGCCCGCCAGGTAGTCGGCCCATGCCGTCGTCACCCGCTCCACATCGTCGGGATGCGTGCGCTCGCCCAAGGGGGACGTCGATTCACGCAGGTCGAGCTCCCAGAACGCCTGGTGGGCGGCCTCCATCGCGAGGCTCAGGCGCACGTCCCGATCGTGAAGGGCATGCTCGGCTGCGTAGCTGGCCGTGATGTCGGTCCACGAACCGACAATCTCGATCGGACCCTCGGCGTCGCGACGGACGACGCGCGCGGTGTTCTGCACCAGGACGATCACGCCGTCCTTGCGCACGAACCGGTACTCGTGGACGACCGAGTCCTGCGTGCTCACGGTCGAGAACGCCGTGAGCGCCTGCTCGCGGTCGTCGGGGTGCACGTGCTCCAGCCACCAGTCGGGGACCAGCGCCTCGGCTTCGGTGAAGCCGAGCAGCCGTTCGACGTTGCCGCTGACCGTGACGGGCGCGATCTGGCCGTGGCGCCGTTCGAGCGCGTAGAGCATCGCCTGGCTGTTCGACTGCAACGCGTGCACGGCATCGAGCCGCGCGCGAAGCCTGGCGTCGTCATCGTCGGCGGATACGGCTGGCGGCGCGTCGGGCAGGTTGGCGGCGTCGCCGGCCAGGCGCCGCACGCGCCCCGTATCGTCGGTCGCGACGGCGACGGCGGTGAGTCGTAGCGTCCGCCATGCGCCGTTGTTCGCGCGCTGCCTGACCACGAGCTGCAGCGACCCGGTCTCGCCGGCGGCACACCGCTCAATGGCATGCCGCAGTTGATCCAGATTCGTGGGGTGGCACCGGTCGAACCAGTGGTCGAGCCCCTCGCGGACCGGAACGGACCCATGTCCGAGCAGGGCCGCGTAGTCCGCACCGAGTGCGGCACTGTGGGTGGAGAGATCGAGCTCGAACGAGCCGTAGGTCGTCATCGTGCGGGCCCTCCCGTGTGGGCGGCCAGGCGCGGCGTGAGGCGGTTCGACACCAGCGCGTTGACGAGGACCCCGCACCGCCTGCTCGAGATCGGCCGCGCTCGGTTCCAGAGAGAGGCGCAGCGCGACGCGGCCCGACGCGGGTGCCATCGAGCGGACGATCTGGTTGACCAGCCGGTGGACGTAGGTCGCGAGGTCGACGTGGCCGAGATTATCGGCCCGCTGGAGCGTCTCGTGCAACAGCGCCATCGAGACGATGCGGCCCTGCCTCTCGGTGAGCACCGCCAGCACCCCCACGTCGTTCGTGCGACCGAGTTGCAGACCGGTTCGCCGGACTCGCCGGCCACCATATCCGCCGAGGCGAGCCGGTCGAGTGTCCGCCCGTCCTGCGTGACCGCCCGCATCTCGTCGCGGTAGGAGTCCAGTTGGGAGGTCAGGGGTTCTACAAGTTGAGCGGCCTGCGGGTCAACTCCGTCATACCGTCCCAGGAGCGATGCTCAGACGTGCGTAGCTGCCGGCCTTCAGGCCGGCCCGGTTCAGCGAACCTGAAGGTTCGCGGCTACGCGGAGAGCGCTCCTGGAGCGCGTCGATGAAGACAGCAGTAAGAGCGGCCGAGAGCACACCGGCGATGCGGGAGCCGGTGACGGTCGTCGTGACGCGACACGTGCGCCCTGGGCATGAAGCTGATTACGAGCAGTGGCTGCGACGCATCAACCACGAGGCCACCGCGTTTGCCGGCTATCTGGGTACCGAGGTGCATCCACCGGCGCCCGAGGCGCCGGTGCGGGAGTACACCAATGTGTTCCGTTTCGACTCGGTCCCGCACCTGAAGGCGTTCGAGCACTCGGAGGTGCGCCAGCGCTACCTCTCGGAAGTCGTCAACTACGTGGAGGCCGACTCCACCTGGCACGAGACGGCCGGCTGCTCGGCGTCTACCTCGACTTCCTGCCGCTGGCCCTCCGCACGCTGGTGATCCTGCCGCTGGAGGTGTTACTGATGACCTACGTGCTGATGCCGCGCGTCACCCGAGCCCTCGCGCCCTGGATCTATCCGAGAACGGTACCGACGCACACCTAGCGATTTCGGGCTAGAATCCCGGCCTCATGATCACATTCAGCGCGTTCCGCCGGTTCACCTACGCCACGCTGCTTGCCGCGGCGCCGATTGTGGCCCTGTCGGCCCAGAGTCCGACCGGGGCGATCACCCGTACGGCCGACGGCAAACCGAACCTCACCGGGATCTGGCAGGCGATGAATACCGCCAACTGGGACCTGCAGGCGCACGACGCGAAGATAGGCCCGGTCGTCTCGCTGGCCGCGTCGTTCGCTGTGCAACCAGGCCCAGGCGTGGTCGAGGGGAACGAGATCCCCTACCTGCCGGACGCGCTGAAAAAGAAGCAGGCGAATGCCGCCAACTGGATGGCGCTCGACCCCGAGGTGAAATGCTACATGCCGGGGATTCCGCGGGCCACCTACCAGCCGTTCCCCTTCCAGATCGTCCAGTCGCCGAACACCGTCGTGATGTCCTACGAATTCAGCAGCACCAGCCGCATTGTCCGCATGGGCACGAAGGAAGAGAGCCCGGCGCCGGCGTGGATGGGATGGAACGTCGGCAAGTGGGACGGCGACACGCTGGTGATTGACGTCACCGATCAGATGGAAGAGACCTGGTTCGACCGGGCCGGCAACTTCCACAGCGACGCGCTGCACGTGGTGGAGCGCATCACGCCGATCGACGGCAACACGCTGAAGTACGAAGCCACCATCGAAGACCCGAAGGTCTTCAGCCGCCCCTGGACGATCAGCATGCCGCTCTACCGGCGTCGCGAAGCGAATGCACAGTTGATGGAATACAAGTGCGTGCCGTTCGCGGAAGAGCTGATGTACGGACACCTGCGGAAGAAGCCGACGCGGTAGTCGTTGGTCGTTGGTCGTTGGTCGGCCGAGAGCCTGAAGCCCAGAGCCCGAAGCCGGCGTCTACGGCCGGACGCCGCTGCGCACGGTGGACGTGCTGCAGCTTGAGGCGATCCAGGCCAGCGTCCCGGCCTTCAGCACGTACTGACCGCCGGGTGTGGCCGGTGCGGTCAGCGTGCCCGCCAACTCCACCGTGTGCCCCACGTTCGGCGTTAGCTGCGCGGCGTCGCCCTGAATGCGGTAGACCGTCGGCTTCTCACCCCGCGGATCCGTCAGTACGAACCTCGGCGCGGCCGCCGTGCCCTGACGGGTGAGGCAGCCGATGACGACGTATTTCGTGGGCGGCGCAGCCGCGGTCTGTCCCAGGACGATGGGGGACAGACCGAGGAGCAGGCCAAGGGTGAGAGCGGTGGTGAGGCGCATGTGGCTGGAGCGGTTGCTGTTACCGCGGCGGTTCGGTGGTGTCGGCGCCGTCCTTCGGCGCACCGGTACCGGACGACCCCATGAACAGCGTGCGGCCGTCAGGGAACGTGATGTTGCGGCCGTTGGCGCGCAGCGTTCCGTCCTTCGCCTGGTAGCCGGCGACGACGATGACCGTGCCGATGGCGACCGTGTTGCGCGTGATGCCGCGACGCTGAAGGGTGTTGGGCGTGCCGCCTTCGACGGCCCACTCCTCGACCTTGCCGTCGGGCTTGGTCACCTTGATGTGAATCCACGCGTGCGGATTGATTAGCTCGACCTTCGTGATCGGACCCTGCAGCTTCACGGGCGCGTTCGGGTTGAACTCGGCCGAGAACGCATGATGGGCTACGAGCGGGGTACCTGCGAGGAGCAGCAGCGCGGCTGCGGCACCGAAACTTCGCTTACGCATGATTCGTCTTCCTTCCCTCCGCCGGGAGTCTACGCCATTGACGGCCGAATTTGAACTTTGGCCTTCCACTTTCGTCGCTTTCCTCTTACCTTATGCTTTCTGACGATCAGGAGGATTGACGTGAGGCAGCTATTCGCGGTTATTGCGGCGCTCGGACTCGCGGCGGTGACGGTGGCCGCGCAGCAGGGAAGTTCCACCTGGGCCCCGCCGCGCACGCCGGACGGTCATCCCGATTTACAGGGCGTGTGGGCGAATAACGGCATTACGCCGATGACGCGCCCGACGCAGTGGAAGGACAAGGGGCCGTACCTCTCGTCGGCCGACGTCGAGGACATGAAGCAGACCTTGGCGAAGTTTGTCGATCAGGGCGGCGATGCCATCTTCGGCAACGTCATCCAGCTCGCGCTGAACGCGAAGGACACTGGCAAGTTCAACCAGACGTCGTACGACCCCACCACGGGGAACTACAACCAGTTCTGGATGGCCGACCGCGACATCGACAATCGTACGTCGCTCATCATCGATCCGCCCGATGGCCAGTTCCCGTCGCTCACCGCCGAAGGGACCGCGCGCCGTGCGCTCGGCCGCCAGCAGGTGGTGGTGGAAGGGTCGGAAGGTGGCGAGCGTGGACCGGCCGACGGCCCCGAGGATCGGCCGTTGTCGGAGCGCTGCATCTCGTACGGTGTGCCGCGCCTGCAGGCGAACTACAACAGCTACTTCCAGATCATCCAGTCGCCGGAGACGGTCACGGTCTACCAGGAGATGATCCACGACGCGCGGATGGTGAACATGCGCGGCGCGCCGCACCTGCCGTCGAGCGTCCGTCAGCTGCACGGCGACCCGCGCGGCCGCTGGGAGGGCGACACGCTGGTGGTGGAGTCCACCAACTTCGTGAACGGTTTCCAAGGCTCGACGCCTGACGTAAAGGTAACCGAGCGCTTCTCGCGCACGGAAGCCGATCACCTGAACTGGCAGATCACCGTCGACGACCCGAAGACCTGGACGACGCCGTGGACCTTCATGATTCGCCTGAAGCTTACGGAAGACCAGATCTACGAGTACGCCTGCCACGAGGGGAACCACTCGATGATCGGCATCCTCGCCGGCGCGCGCGCCGACGAAGCGCGCGACGCCGCCGCCGCGAAGCGTGCGCCGGCCGCGAAGGCGGCTCCCGCGAAGAAGTAGGACGACTTCACGAAGGGCACGAAGGGGCACGACGCTTTTCCAGGAAAGCCTTCGTGTTCTTCGTGCCTTCGTGACGGTCGTCCGATCCGCCTGTCCCGGTCCGGCTAAAGCCGGACACTACGGGCCCCACCCGCGCCCCACCCGCCTCTCCCGCCCTTCCCGGCCCCTTCTCACTCTTCTGACCCCACCCGTTGCTGTGGGTGTATCCTCCACGCCTGCTATCCATCAAGGAGCCAGCCGGAAACATGTAGCGACGTCGGAATCAGGAGAGTGAGCATGAACGCCAGAGTCCTCGCGGGTGCGTGTACGGCGATGTTGTTGTGGGCCTGTTCGGTGATGCCGGCCAGCGCGCAAGGTGTCGGCGCTATCGGCGGCACGATTGCGGATGCGTCGGGGGCAGTGCTCCCTGGTGTGACGCTGACCCTGTCCAGTCCGGCCGGCACCATCGGCGCCAACCAGACAGCCACGACCGACGAGCGTGGCACCTTTCAGTTTGTGCGTCTCGTGCCCGGGACGTACCGCGTGCGCGCCGAAATCCAGGGCTTCCGTCCCGTCACGCAGGAACGCATCGCGGTCACCGCCGACGCGACCGCGCGCGTGGACCTGAAGCTCGAGATCGGCGGCCTCGAGGAAGGCATCACGGTCAGCGGTGAAGCGCCGCTGCTCGATACCACCTCGGCGATGCGCCAGACGGTGCTCACGCGCGAAGTCCTCGACACCTTGCCGAACCGCGTCGACGTCTGGGCGGCCGCGCGCGTCATTCCAAGCGTCGTGCTCGGCAAAGTGGACGTCGGTGGCTCCGAGTCGTTCCTGCAGTCGACGGCCACGGTGCACGGCACCAGCAGTGAGAACGCCTACCTCATCGAAGGCATGGACGTCTCAAACCTCGACGGCAACGGCTCGCAGGCCATCATGTATCTGGACCCGTACGTATTCGAGGAGACGAACTACCAGATGGGGAGCGCCGGCACCGCCGTGTCGTCCAAGGGCGGGCTGATCTTCAACATGATCACGCGCACCGGGACCAACCGCTTCCACGGCGGCATGATGTTCAACGGCGCCAACCGGTCGATGGGATCGGCGAACTACTCGCCTGCGCTGCGCACCCAGTTGCTCGCGGCGGTGCCGGCGGCGGCACTTGCCGCGAACCCGAACCTGGTGCCCGGTGCCGACATCCTGCACATCTACGACGCCGGCGCGTGGCTGTCCGGACCGGTCGTGCGCGACAAGCTGTGGTTCTCGGCGTCGTGGCATCGCCAGGGACTCGACCAGTACCTCCTCGGCAACTACGACCCGAACGGCAGCCAGGTGCTCGATGACAACCGGATGTGGACGACGTCGGCCAAGGCGTCGTGGCAGGCAACGAAGAACATCCAGCTCTCGTACTTCAACAATCTTCAATACAAACTGATCGGGCACCGGAACGGTGGCGGCACGTTTGCCGAGAGCCGCGCGCGCAACCTGAATGACAAGTACCCCGACATTCACCAGGTCAAATACACCCAGACCATCGGCAGCCGCATCGTCGTCGATGCGTCCGTGAACCGCTTCCGGGCGGACGACAAATTCGGCCAGGAGCCCGAGGTGAAGGCCGGCGACATTTCGCGCTTCGACGCGGTGACCAACACCTACACGGTGGCGCTGCCAACCTACCGCGACCTGGCGACCTTCCGCGATCAGGCGATCAGCAGTGTGAGCTTCTTTACAGGCCGTCATGATGTCCGCTTCGGCTACCAGTTCATGACCGCGGTGCAGAAGTCGTCCACCTGGTCGACCTCCGGCATGCGCGCCGTGTACCGCAATGGGCGACCCGATTCCGTGAACACCTACAACGTGCCGATCACCTCGACCGCCACCAGGATTCCTATCGCCTACGAGCCGTCGTATCGCGACCAGGGGCTCTACATCCAGGACAAGTGGACGCCCGCCAGGAAGCTGACCGTGAACCTGGGACTTCGCTGGGAGAGCAACTACGGGTGGCAGCCGGCCGCCTGTCAGGCAGAGACGGTGTTCGTGCGGCAGCAGTGCTTCGGCGAGATCACCGGGGCACCGGACTTCAAGGCGTTTGCGCCGCGCGTGTCGGTGGTCTACGACATCTTCGGTGACGGACGCACCGCGTTGAAGTTCGCGGCCAGCCGCTACAACCAGCCGGTCACGCTGCAGAACGTGCTGCGGCTCAATCCGCTCGGCGCGACGAGCGACACGCGCGTGTGGACCGTCTGTGCGGCCGGGCAGACGTCCGGCTGCGATCTCAATGGCGACCTCGTCCCGCAGGTCAATGAGCTGGGCGTCTCGAGCGGCTTCGCCTTCGGCGTGAACAACCGCTATACCGACGACCTGCAGTGGCCGGTGTCGAATGAGTACAGCCTCGAGCTGCAGCGGCAGATCCCGGGCAACATGGTCGTGTCCGTCGGCTACACCCATCGGCAGACGCGCCGCAACATCGGTTCGAAGAACGTGGCCGTCCCGACAGACAGCTACGTTCCGCTGCAGGTGACCGAGGCGAACTCCGGGCGGGCGGTGACGGTCTACAACCAGGCGCCAGCGCTGCGGGGGCGCAACGACATCCTGTGGGGCAACTACGGGGAGCTCGACTCGAACTTCAACGGCGCCGACATCAGCGTGAACAAGCGCATGAGCCAGCACTGGTCGGTGACCGGCGGCGCGAGCTTCGGCAAGACCGAGGGTGACACCGCCGGTGTGGCCAGCGACCTCAACAACCCCAACTTCGCGTTCCGTCGCGGGATCGTCGGCAACGACGTCCCGTGGTCCTACCGCGCATCAGGCGTCTATGAGCTCCCCTACCAGCTGTCGCTCAGCGTCACAGCGCAGTACTACCAGGGCTTCCCGGAGCTGACGACGGTGTCGGTGGGCAATAACACCGTGGCGCTGACGCAGGGCGCGACAACGTTGACGGTGGAACCGCGAGGCACGACCCGCCTGCCAGCTGTCACCTCGGTTGACATGAGCATCCGGAAATTCTGGCGCGTCGGCAACCTCAAACTCGAGCCGCGCGTCGACCTCTACAACCTCACCAACGCGGCTTCGATCCTCGGCCGCGTAGCGCAGCTCGGACCGACCTACGGCCGCGTCAGCAACATCCAGCGCGGACGACTGATCAAGGCGGGGTTCAGCATCGAGTTCTGACCCCGACCAGGCCATCCCGCCAGGAACCCACCGCACGAAGGGCACGAAGGGTCACGAAGCGTTTCACGTGAAGCCTTCGTGCCCTTCGTGCCTTCGTGAAGGTCGGCCGCTCCGCCTGTCCGGGTCCGGCTGAAGCCGGACACTACGCGCCCACCCGCCCCGCCCGCCTTCCCCTGAAGTATCCTGAACGACCATGACACCGCCCTTCGCCGTGCCCGTGCGTCCGCTCAACAGCCCGGCGCAGGTGCTCTTCGCCAGCCTGATCGGCACCACCATCGAGTTCTTCGACTTCTACATTTACGCGACGGCGGCGGTGCTGGTCTTCCCGAAGCTGTTCTTCCCGTCGACCGACCCGGCCTCGGCCACGCTCGCGTCGCTCGCCACGTTCGCGGTGGCGTTCTTCGCGCGGCCGATCGGCTCGGCCTTCTTCGGTCACTTCGGCGACCGTGTCGGCCGCAAGGCCACGCTGGTGGCGGCGCTGCTGACGATGGGCGTGTCGACGGTGGGGATTGGTTTGCTGCCGACGTATGCGTCGATCGGGATTGCCGCGCCGATCCTGCTGGCGCTGTGCCGCTTCGGTCAGGGGTTGGGGCTTGGCGGCGAGTGGGGCGGGGCGGTGCTGCTGGCGATCGAGAATGCGCCGCCAGGGAAGCGCGCCTGGTACGGCATGTTCCCGCAGTTGGGTGCGCCGATCGGCTTCTTCTTTTCCGGCGGTATCTTCCTGCTGCTGTCGTCGCTGTTCACCGACGAGCAGTTCTTCGCCTTCGGCTGGCGCCTGCCGTTTCTGGCCAGCGCCGCGCTCGTGATCGTCGGGCTCTATGTGCGGCTCACCATCACCGAGACGCCGGTGTTCCAGAAGGTGGAGGAGAGCGAACGGGTGAAGGTGCCGGTCGTCACCGTCTTCACGTCGCACCGGGGCGCGCTCATCGCCGGTACGCTCACCTCGCTCGCCACCTTCGTGCTGTTCTACCTGATGACCGTGTTCACGCTGTCGTGGGGCACGAGCGCGCTCGGCTACACGCGCAACCACTTCCTCATCTTCCAGCTGTTCGGTATCCTCTGCTTCGGCATCGCCATTCCCATCTCGGCGAAGATCGCGGAGCACGGACGCCGCCGCACGATGATCTGGGTGACCGTGGCGATCGGTCTCTTCGGGTTCGTCATGGGACCGCTGTTCCAGGCCGGGACCGTGGGCACGATTCTCACCCTCACCATCGGTCTCGCGTTGATGGGCATGACCTACGGCCCGCTCGGGACGGTGCTGTCCGAACTCTTCCCGACCTCGGTGCGCTACACCGGCAGTTCGCTCACCTTCAACCTCGCCGGCATTTTCGGCGCCTCGCTGGCACCCTACATCGCCACCTGGCTGGCGACGCACTGGGGGCTGCCGTGGGTCGGCTACTACCTCACGGCGGCGGCGGCGCTGACGCTGGTGGGCCTGCTCGCCACGAAGGAAACGAAAGACACCGACCTGCACGCCCTCTGAGGCGCGATCGCGCTCCCGTGCCGCATGGCCGCTTGCGGCTGCGCTGCTCGCAGCCACCGATGCACGTCGACGGCACGCTCGACGAAGCGGCCTACGCCAGCGTGCAGCCGGCCTCGAACGTCATCCAGATGGAGCCGAACGGCGGCGAGACCGCGACCGAGAAGACCGAGGTCTGGATCGTCTACGACAAGGACCACGTCGACGTCAGCGTCCAGGCCTGGTAGAGTGCGCCCGAGCGGACCATTGCCAACGAGATGCGCCTGACACCGTGCAGGACTGGGGCTTCCAGGCGCGCCGCACGAACAAGTGGAAGAACGAGATCGCGTACCTCACCAAGGTGTCGCCGGCCTTCGGCATGGGTCGCCGCTGACGCGCGTCAGCCTCTTCTTCTCGCCGCGGCTGTCGATGGAGCCGACGGTCACCCTCAACTGGATCGACCTGCCGGCCGGGTCGTTCTCGTCCAGGCTTATCGGGTCGCGGGTGACCTTCACGGCGACACCGCTGCTGTTCGCCAGTGCGCTGGTGCGGTACAACGCCAGCACCCACATCGTCAGCACCAACGCGCGCCTGCGCTGGGAGTACCGCCCAGGAAGCGAAATCTTCGTCGTCTACAACGACGAGCGGAATAGCGACGGCCCCACGGGCGTCCCCGGCCTGCAGAACCGGGCAATCATCGTGAAGGTGAATCGCTTCTTCCGCTTCTGACCCACGCCGCGGCGGGTACAGGCAACGCCTCCCGGGCGTAGAATGCCAGTTCGACGTCCGAGAGGTGTCATGATGGCAGTTCGCATTTCGCTATTGCTGCTGGTCGTGGCGATGCTGCGCCAGCCAGTCTGGGCCCAGCCCGTCACAGGAACCGTCGCCGGCAGTGTGTCCGCGTCCACCGGTATCGGGCTTCCTGGTGCGACGGTCACGGTGGTCAGCGAAGACGCCGCGATCACACGGTCGACCATCTCCGGCGCCAATGGCGAGTACCTCGTCGAGGGGCTGCCGCTTGGCGCCACCTACCAACTGCGCGCCGAACTCGAAGGGTTCGCCACGGTCAGCCGCACCAACGTCAGGCTGACGCCGAACGGCCGCGACACCATCAGCTTCCTCCTCATTCAGGCGGCCAGCGAGACGCTGTCGGTGTCGGCACGGACGACGATTCGCGAACAGCAACGCTCGTCGATCCAGCAAACCATTCCCGATCGACTCGTGCATAGCGTGCCGCTGGTCGGCCGCGACTTCATCGCGCTGGCCTCGCTCACGCCCGGCTTCACCGGCAACCCGATTGCGCCAAGCCCGAACGGCCAGATCTCCTGGGCGAACAACGTGCTGGTCGACGGCGCGAGCCACTTCTCCAAGTGGCGCAGTGCCGCCCGCACGTTCTACAGCGGCTACTCGCTCGAAGCCATCCAGGAAGTGCAGGTGCAGAACAGCCGCTTCACGCCAGAGTTCGGCGAGTCGATGGCGTCGGTGACGAGCGCGGTGACGAAGTCGGGCAGCAACGAGCGTCATGGGTCGGTGCTGTTCTTCGGGCAGGCGGGAATGCTGAACGACCAACCGGAGTTCGCGCCCGACAAGCTGAGCGGGACCACGGCCAGGTTCGGCGCGACGATGGGAGGTCCGGTGACGCGCGACCGGACGTTCTTCTTCGCCAACTACGAAGGCCGCCGCGCCCGCTCCAGCAACGTCGTGGTGTCGCCGGCGGCGCCGCAGACGACGGTGCCGAACAACGAGGACGAACACCTCGCCTTCTTCAAGATCGATCACCGGCTCAGCTCGAACGATCTGGTGTCGGTCCGCTACAACGGGCAGCGCTTCGCGTGGCTGAACGAGAGCGGCGGGCTCTCGTTGCCTGGTACCGGCGTGCAGTACCGCAACGACGTGCACACCGTGCTGGTGACGGCCACGCAGCTCGTCTCGACGCAGACCCTGAATCAGGTGCACTTCCAGCTGGCGCGCTATACCGACCGGCGCACCGACCTGCAGCCGTCGGTCTACGTGTCGCGGGCCGGCTACTCGACCGAAGGGGCGACGCTGGGTCCGTACGGATTCGGCGTGACGCCCGAGGACACGTATGAGGGCGCCGACACCCTCACGCACCATGGTGATGCGCACTCGCTGAAGATGGGCACCGGCGTCAAGTTCGTGCGGGCGCACAACGAGTCGCTGCCGTACGGTCGCGGCGCGTACTACTTCGCCGGTTCACCGTCGCTCTACCCGCAGCCCTACGCCTTCGTGCAGGGGCTGACGCAGACGCCCGGCGCGCCCGACGCTGACCCACGCAGCATCTCGTCGTTCTTCTTCGTCCAGGATGAATGGCGCGCGTTACCGCGGCTGGCCATCAACGTCGGGGCGCGCTACGACATCGAGCGCATCCGGAACGTCAGCGGCTACAACGCCGCGGCCGATCGCAACAACCTGCAGCCGCGCTTCAGTGCGCTGTGGACGCCGTTCGGCGGGGCGTTCGGTGTGCGCGGCGGCGCGGGGCTCTACACCCAGCAGCACCTGCTCTATTACGCCAACCGTGCCGAGCTGGAAGGGCCGGACGGCGCCGCCCTGATCACCCTCAACCAGGGGTCGCCGTTGATGCCGGTCTATCCGGCCGTACTCACCGCCGCCGTGCTCTCGCAGGTGCCGCGCGACATCTATGTCATCGACCCGGGCTTCCGCAATCCGTACGCGGTGCAGGCGGCTGTCGGCGTCCAGCACCAGCTGCGCGGCTTCGACGTCGCTGCCGACTTCGTCTTCCTCGATGGCCACGATCTCATGAGCCTCGTCGACGTGAACGCGCCGGCCTCGGTGGGCAAGCCGGTCTTCCGCAGCGCGGCGCTCGCCGATGCGACGCGTCCCGCGGCTCCCGGTGCCGGCGGCTACCGCAAGATCCTCTCGCTCGGCAACGAAGGGCGCAGCTGGTACCGCGGCCTGCAGGTGAAGGTCGATCGGTCGGTTGGCGCGCTGATGCTCGTGTCGTCGTACACGCTGGCCCGCGCGCGCGACATGGCGAACAACCAGCTGCCCGAGGACAGCCACGACCTCGCGGCGGAGACGGCGCGCGCCGACAACGACGTCCGCCACAGCGTCACCGCCGGTCTCACCTGGCAGCTGCCGTCGCGTGGCGCCGGCTTCGGCGGCTGGACGCTGTCGGCCGCCGGACAGTTCCGCAGCAACCGCCCCTACAACATCACCTGGGGCGACGACCACAACGGGACGACGCAGAACGATGCGAGGCCGGGCGGCCGCAACACCGGCAAGACCGGCGGCTACCGCAACATCGACCTCGCGCTGGCGCGCCGCGTGCCGTTCGGCACCCGCACGCTGGAGCTCCGGGCCGAGGGCTTCAACGTCCTCAGCACCACGAACGACGATGAGTACGTGGGCGCGCTGTCTTCGCCCTTCTTCGGCCAGCCGGTCAGCGCATTCCCGAAGCGCCGCCTGCAGTTTGCGGCCGTGGTCCGGTACTGATGGCGCGCACCGCTGCTCGCTTCACGCTCGATCCGCGCTGGCCTGCGGCGGCGCTCGCGCTCGTCGCCTGCCTCGTCACCGTCCAGTGCAGCGGCGGCGGCAAGTCGGGCGGCACGCCGACGAGTCCGACCGTGCCAGGTCCGTCGATTCCGAACCCGACACCGGTGCCGGTGGGTCCGGAGGTGTTTGTCGGCGCTGGGGACATCGCCATCTGCGGCGGCAACGCCGAGGCGACCGCCCGCCAGATCGACGGCATCGGCGGCACGGTGTTCACGCTCGGCGACAACGCCTATCCAACTGGAGCCAGGGTCGACTTCCAGAACTGCTACGAGCCGTCGTGGGGCCGCCACAAGTCGCGGACGCGCCCGGCTCCCGGCAACCACGACTACGGCACCGCCGGCGCCGCGCCGTACTACGACTACTTCGGCGCGAATGCCGGACCCGCTGGTCAGGGCTACTACTCCTTCGACCTCGGGGCGTGGCACATCATCTCGCTGAACAGCAACACGCCGGAGTCGGGCGCGGCGCAACTCGCCTGGCTGCGCGGCGACCTGGCGACCACCACGGCCCGGTGCACGCTCGCCTACTGGCACCATCCGCTCTTCTCGTCGGGACCGAACGCCGTGAATGCCGGCGAAGCGTCGATCCGCGCCTACGCCAAGCAGCTTTACCAGTTGCTGTATGACGCCAACGCCGAACTCGTCATGGTGGGACACGAACACCTGTACGAGCGCTTCGCGCCGCAGAACCCGGAAGGGGCGCTCGACACGGCGCGAGGCATCCGGCAGTTCATCATCGGCACTGGCGGCGTTCCCCTCTATGACTTCCAGAGCGTGCGGGCGAACAGTGAGACGCGCCTGAAGGTGCATGGAGTCATGAAGCTGACGCTCTCGAGCGATCGCTACCAGTGGGAGTTCCTGCCGGTCAGCGGCGCCGGCGACAGCGGCACGCAAATTTGTCATTAGTCGTTGGTCATTGGTCGTTGGTCACGGAGCGCCGACTCGCTCCGTGAGCAGGTGCTATAGTCTCGTTTCGCTCTGATGTTGCCCCCAGACCGAGTCGTCCTGAACACTGCGGAGCGCCGAGCGGCGGTGATTGACGTGATCCGTCACGCCCGGTCCCGGCTCTCGCTGTCGCTGTTCCGCTGCAACGACAAGGAGATCTTCCGCGAACTGCGTGCGGCGGTGGGACGCGGTGTGGACGTCGAGGTGGTGGTCACGTCGCGCGCCAAGGGGGGCAAGAAGCCGCTGCGCAAGTTGTGGCAGCGTCTCGAAGACACCGGCGCCACGGTGCACGCCTACAACGACCCGGTGGTGAAGTACCACGCGAAGTACATGGTGGCAGACGACGGTCCCGCGCTGGTGGCGTCGCTGAACTTCACGAAGAAGTGTTTCGCCCGCACCTCCGACGCCATCGTCATCACCTGGGACCCGGACGTGATCGGCGGCTTGCGCCAGTTACTGGCCACCGACCGTGACGGCATTGCCGCACCCGACTCGCTGCCGTCACGGCTCATCCTCGGACCGGAACGGGCGCGTCGGCAGTTCACCGACCTCATTCAGCAGGCCACGTCGAGCATCCTGCTGATCGACCCGAAGCTGTCCGACCCGGGCATCCTCGGGCTGCTCGACGAGCGGCGTGCGGCCGGCGTCACCGTGCACGTGCACGGCGCGGAGCGCGTCGGCGACCTCAAGTCGCACGGCAAGATCATGCTGATCGATGGGCGGCGCGTCGTCATTGGCAGCCTGGCGCTGACTGCGCTGAGTCTCGACTTCCGGCGGGAGGTGGCGATTGAAACCACCGACCCGGCCGTCGTATCCGACATCCAGTCTTTCTTCCGAACCCTCGGTGTAACCGCGGGTCTGCCCGGCGCTGTGCCGGCCGCCGCAGGAGGCGCCTCGTGCTAATTGCTCCGTTTGCCCTGCTCTTCGCCCTCGCTGAATCACCGGCGCCCGCACCGGCTCCGGCTGCATCGCCCGTTGCCACGACTGCGGCGCCCACCACGCCGCCCGCGTCCATCTCGACCGCGGCAGCCACAGCCGCCGCGGCCCAGGCCGACAACGGGGAGTCGAAGGGGCTGCGCTTTGTCTGGAAGGACCACCCGTCGTTGCGGGCGGGCACGTGGCTGCGCCTCGATTTCGGCGTGAAGCTCCAGGGCGACAAGATGTATCCGGGAGACGACCCTCAGAACTTCGACGACCTGGTCCTGCGCCGCGCCCGCATCGGCGTCGACGGCGAGCTGTTCAAGGTGCTCCAGTTCAGCGTCGAGCGTGAGCTGACCACGACCGTAGACGCGGCCGTCGACAGGGCCGAGAGCACGAAGACCCAGTGGCGCGACCTGTTCGGCGAGATCAAGTTCGCCGATGGCCTGCAGATTCGCGGTGGCCGGTTCAAGGTGCCGTTCAGCCGGGATCAGCTCGACGGCGAGGCGAGCAACGACTTCGTCTCGCGCTCGCTGGGAGGCGCCTACCTCGCACCGGGCCGGGACCTTGGCGGCATGGTGCACGGACACTTCTTCAAGCGCGCGATCGAATACAACGTTGGCGTCTTCGAGCACGACGGCGACAACTCGCGCGCCAAGAAGATCGCGGGCGGCGACCAGACCTTCGCCGCCCGGCTCGTCGGCACGCCGCTGCGTGCGGTGAAGGCGCTGAACCTGGATCAAGCGCAAGTCGGGGCGAGCTTCGCCTCGACAGACGTCTCCGACGTGTCGAAGCTTCCCAACGGCTTGCGTGGACGGACGGTCGTCACTCAGTACGCCTTCTTCGAACCCGTGTTCGTGAAAGGCACCCGTCGCCGGTATGGTCTCGACGCGGAGTGGGAGAAGCGCCAGTTCGGCGCGCGCGCGGAGTACATCGTCGTGAAGGACCAGCGCATCGACCAGGGGCTTCGCGGCGGCACCCTGAACGACGCGGTCTCCCGCGCCTGGTACGTGTCTGGTGGCTGGGTGCTGACCGGCGAACGGAGCGCGAAGGCGGTCGTGCCGCGTCATCCGCTGTTCATGGGCGGTGTCGGCGCCGTGCAGCTCGCGGCACGCTACGAGCAACTTCGCTTCGACAGCAAGGGCACCGGCGAACCGGCGTTCAGCAATTCGCGCGCGGAGGTCATCCTGCCGAACAGTGACAAGGTCCTCACGCTCGGCGTGAACTGGTACCTGAACCGCTGGATGAAGCTGCAGATGAACGCGATTCACGAAGAGCTGCAGGACAACGGCCGCACGCCGCTGCTCGATGGCGGCACGAAGTTCTGGAGCACCGTGTTCCGCGCGCAACTCGCGCTGTAGCGCTCGAGGGTCCGGCTGAAGCCGGACCCTACGTACGGCGGGTCCGGATGTAGTGTCCGGCTTCAGCCCGACCCTCTCTAGCCGCGCTTCTTGAGGACCGAAATCGTCTTGAGGGTGCGTGCCGCGCGGATCACGAGTTCGCGCCGCACCGCCTTCGACTTCGCGCCGAGCAGTTCATCGCTGGCAAACTCGACGAAGCCGGTGCGGTCAGACAGGCTGCGCGACGCGGCGGTCTCGACGATGTGCGACTGGTCCGGCAGCGGGGCGAACGAGAACATCTCGCTGAGCGACTTCGCATCCAGCCCTGCGGCCCGGCCGAAGGCGATGGCGGTGTTCACGTAGGGCGCAACCACGACCAGGCGACCCTGGTCGAGCGCCGGCTTCACCTCCCACCGCAGGCGGAAGGCGAGGTCGGCCGCGTAGAGCAGGATGAGCGTGCGCGCCGACGGCAGCCCGGCGTCTTCCTCCGCCACCATCAACTCGCCGAAGATACCGGACGCGTCCCACGCGGACACGGCCGCGCGCTCCTTGCGGTGTTCGCGGGCGAGCGTGCGCGCCGTGGTTTCCACTGCGGCACCGTTCACACCATCGATGGCGACCAGCATGCCTGGCTTCGTCGTCATCGCTCCCGGTTCCTGCCGGCCAGCCATTCGCCAAACGCGTCAGCATTCCACTCCGACCAGGGGCGCGCTTCGCACTCGCGGAACATCCGGCGAATCGCGTGGTGCTGCTCGCCGATGCTCTGCTCCGCATCGACGGTGATGAAGTTGAAAATCAGTGCCAGCGACTCGTACTCGCGGATGACGCGGGTGATGAAGCGCTGGTAGCTCTCGGTCGGGTCCTCGACCTGCGTCACGTCCTGACCCGCCTCGTAGTAGTTCGGCGTGCGCACGGCGGACACGCGCTTGCTCGACGTACCCGGCGACACCGAGAAGTACAAGACGATGTCGGGCCACAGCAGCGGCTGGTAGAGGCGCAGCACCCAGTCGAGGTCGAGACCGCGCGCCACGTCGCGCGCCAGCCCGGTGAACAGGAAGCGGTCGGCAATCACGAGCGTGCCGTCCCAGAGTGCCGGCAGCACTTCGTGATCGACGCGGTGCCGGAAGTCGGCGGCGTGGAGCAGCGAAAACTCCTCGGGGCTCAGCGAGCGAACCGCCTTGCGCGTGCGGATGATCGGCTTGATCAGGTCCGACGAGTTCCACTTCGTCGTGACGACGTCGTAGCCCTCGGACTTCAGCCAGGTCTTGAACAGCTTGCGCTGCGTCGTCTTGCCAGAGCCGTCGGGACCTTCGAAGGCGACGAGGAGGCCGCGTCTGCGCGAGGGATCGTTGAAGCGGGCCCGCGCTTTCTGGGTCCAGGTACGAATCGAGACGGGCGACTTGATCATGCGTCTGCCGGGATGGTGAGGCCGACGCGCGAGCCGCGCGGGGGCAGGATTGCGGAACTGTCGCCCCTCCCAGGGTCGAACGCGCGCTCGGACCATGGTGCCGCAGGCGGCACGTGGTCCTGCGAGGCGATCAGATCGACATAGTGCCGATCAGCCCGCATCCGATCCGAAGGAGGCAGCCCTTCACGAGTGGGACGACTGTCGTCCGCCGCCGAGTCGATGTCAGCCACATGGCGCCAGAGTTCAGGTGAGTGGAGGAACGGTCGAGTCGTTATACCAGAAGCCACCCTGGCGTACAACGCGACTGGCCGACGATTGCAGGTGTCGTGTCCGGCTTCAGCCGGACCTTCTGCACAGCCCTCTTCGGCAGTGACGCCGATCACCACGACGTAGTGATAGCGTTGAGGGCGCGCCGCGATCAGACGCATCGGCGGGCGCTTGGCGTCGAGTGCGATGCGCAGCGCGGCCGCGGAGCCGACCAGTCTGGTCGTCGAGATCACCACCGTCGACGCGCCGCCACCGCGCGCAGGTCGGGACGATTCAGCGCCCCGCGGCTGGCGTGAGCGCCAGCGTGAAGATGAGCGGGACAACGAGCACCGTACGGAACCGACGCATCACTACCTCCTGTTGTCGAGACAGCACGACGATGCGAGCCAGAGCAATCGCGATTCCGGCGGGCGCCACCCGGTCGGTGGCACCGCGGATCGCCGAGAGAGGGACAGCGTGAACGAGCGAGTGGAAACCTGGATGGCAGCGCTCGAAGCGCGGCAGTTGGCCGATCTGACATTCCCGGAAGTGTCGCGTTCTCTCAGGGCGCTGTCGTCCACCTACGTGGAGCGGCGCGCCAAATTGAAGGAGGGCGCGGCACTCGCCGGCGCCGGCAAGCGGGCGGCGTTCGCCCTCTTCTACGGCCCGCTGCACTTCCTGCTCGTGCAGCACATCGTCGCGAGACTCGGGCGACCGTTCACCACAATCGAGTCAGTGGTCGACCTCGGGTGTGGAACCGGCGCCGCTGGCGCGGGTTGGGCCACCGCGTGCGCAACGCCGCCGCGCGTGATGGGCATCGACCGTCATCCCTGGGCGATCGACGAGGCGCGCCGCACCTGCGCCGACCTCGGTGTGCGTGCGACGTTCCGCGTCGACGACCTGACGCACGTCACGATGGCGGGACAGCCGAGCGAGCGCGGCAAAGCGCGCGGTGCGACGCGGGGGGCGACGCGCGGGGCGCCGCCGCCGAACGAGCGCGGGCACGGTGTGCTGCTGGCATTTGCGGTGAACGAGATCGCCGACGACGCGGAGCGCAACGCGCTGCGGACGCGCCTGCTCGCGCATGCCGGCGCTGGCGGCCGCGTGCTCATCGTCGAGCCGCTGGCAGGATTCGTCGCGCCGTGGTGGCAGGAATGGCAGGACGCATTCGCCGCGGCCGGCGGGCGCGCCGATGAATGGCGCGTGCACGTGGAGCTGCCGCCGATCGTCGAGAAACTCGATCGCGCCGCGGGACTCAATCACCGCGAGTTGAAGGGACGCTCGCTGTCGATCTGAGCGTCGAGCCGGCAGGTGGGACGAGAGATCGTCCTCACGAAGGCCGCGACCGCCTGCGTGATCGCAACTCCGTGAGGCCAGTTGAATGCAACAGGCGCGATCGAGTAGTCGCGCAGGCGCGCCGCGATCGTGATCACGATCCGCGCGCGGACGCAAGATATTCGTTGTACTCAGCAGAAGAAATCTGTACAGTCATGCACGTCGCGTTCAGGAAGACGCGACGCGGAGGTGTTCGGCATGGTTCTGGTGGTCGGCGGCACGGGACAACTGGGCGGACGGATCGTTCGCGAGTTGTTGTCGAAGGGCGTGAAGGTCCGCGCCCTCTGCCGTAGTGGATCGGGGTACGGCGCGTTGCAGCGCATGGGCGCCGAGATCGCGATTGGCGACCTGAAGGATGCGTCCTCGCTGGACGCCGCATGCGTTGGCGCCGATACGGTAGTGACCACGGCCAACGCGGCTCGCCGCGGCGGCGAGGACACCGTGGACGCGATCGACATGCTGGGCACGCGTGCCCTGATCGACGCGGCCGCGAAGGCGGGCACCGGACATTTCGTCTTCACCTCGGTCTACGGCGCGTCGGTGCACTCGCCGATCCCGTTCGTCAAGGTGAAGGCCGAGAACGAGGAATACCTGAAGGCCAGCGGGATGGCGTGGACGGTGCTCGCGCCGAACGCCTTCATGGAGTCGTGGCCAGGCAAGGTGGTGGGCCTGCCGGCGATGGCCAACCGCGACGTGGTGCTGGTAGGCGAAGGCACACGGCGCCACGCCTACATCGCCGAGCACGATGCGGCGCAGTTCGCGGTTGCCGCCATCATCAACCCGGTCGCCAGGAACCGCCGGCTCGAAGTCGGCGGACCGAAGGCCGTGACGTGGGCCGAGGTGGTGCAGACCTACGAGGCTGCACTTGGACGTTCGATCCCTGTGCGCTACGTCGCGCCGGGTGAACACGTCGACGGCATCCTCGATGTGCTGCTGTCGCTGCTGGCGGGGTACGACCGGTTCGACTCGGACTTCGACAGCAGTGCGCTGGCTGCGGAGTTCGGCGTGACGCAGACCCCGCTCGCCGCGTGGGTGCGCGCGTGGATCGCGGCAAACCAGCCGCGGATTTCGTAGACGTACGACGCAGGTGTGACGAGGCGTAACCATGACGGATTTTGATGACGGCGGAATCGAACTTCGGGATGACGATCTCACCGGAGGAACGGACCTGAGCGAACCTGACGCGTCCGACGAGGCACTGGATCTCGATCTCGACGCGGCAGACTCCGGCGATGCGGGCGATGAGCCTGCGGCGCCTGCGAAGCCAGCCAAAGCCAAGGCCAAGGCCAAGAAGAAAGCCAAGGCAAAGACCAAGGCGGCTCCGCGCAAAGCGGCAGCGAGGCGCAGCAAAGCGCCCGCGCGGTCGGGTGGGAAGAAAGCAGTGAAGAAGAAGGCTGCTCCCGCCAGGAAAACCGCACCGGCAAGGAAGAAGACGGTCGGTGCAAAGAAGAAACAAAAGAGCGTCTCGAAGGGCGCCGGGAAGCGAGGATCAGTGGCGAAGAAGGCTGCAAAGAAGGCTGTGAAGAAGGTTGTCAAGACGGTCGCGAAGAAGACCGTCAAGAAGGCCGTCAAGAAGGTTGTGAAGAAGGTTGTCAAGAAGGCCGCCAAGAAG
>Ga0114966_10001123_pt1 | contig 25039 bp, 38 predicted proteins | sample M_130207_XF_Meta_FD_87029 | JGI IMG/M metagenome (GOLD analysis project Ga0114966, IMG submission 87029) | Freshwater microbial communities from Lake Montjoie, Canada to study carbon cycling - M_130207_XF_MetaG | ecosystem: Environmental > Aquatic > Freshwater > Lake | place: Lake Montjoie... | reverse complement strand
AACCAAAAATAACGAGGTGTAGTTGTTCCTTTTGCAACGGTGTACTTTATAGAAATGGTATCACCCACTTTATAAGGTGCCGTTGTTGTAATAGCTTGGTCTACAGTCAATTGTGCCTGTGCCGTAAATGTTAATAGGGATATAACTAGTATCCCTAAAAATGTTAATAATCTTTTCATATTATTTTTTTCCCAATAATTTTGTGATTAGCTTATCGGATGCTTTTTTCAATGCGTTACTAAGGGAGGTTTGATTAAATTTACCACCCTCATCAACTATTAACGTAGACATTGAGATTTCTGATGATGATTCTTCAACCACCACTTCTTTCTCCTTCTTTCCTTCTTTATATAGGATACCCTGCAATCTAACCACCACTTCTTCTTCTCCTTTATGGAATACTGAAATGTTGGTTTTGGTTGTAAGTACATCCAAATAAACAATATTAACTTTTAAGTGATATTTTGCATCTTGCGAAAGGTCATATCCTGCTTCCTGAAGATATTCCTCTAAGATGTTCTTAACACCAAATCCTAAATTACGATTTCCTGCTAACTTACCAATTTTAACTTGATTTTCTACGGTCTCTACCCAAATATGGTCTTCGGCTTCATACCAAATATTATTTGGATTGTTTTTGAAAGTTCCATCAATTCTCCAACTAATTTCATTGGCAATTTGTGTAGCCCATTCCTGTCTACCACTTACTTCCAAAAATACAAAAAACAATTGGAATAAAAGGGCTAGTACTACAAAAGATATAGCCGCAATTAAAAACGTTTTAACAAATAACTCTTTAATGTTAAAAACTAATGACTTAACGTATTGCATGATGTTTCCTGCTTATTATGTTAGTATAACAAGTTACGGAACACTTAACGAAACTAAAAATTGTGAAAACTTATTGTAAAACGTTTATCCCCATAAAACTAAGTTGTGTAGAACAAATTGAGCATAAAAAAGGGATTCAATGATAAATATCACAAATCCCTAAAATAATGTTTATTAGAATGTTAAGATTTATAAATTTTTTAACTTATATAGAGTTGAATATATTAATTTTTCAACATTATCTATTTCATTTTGGATGAAAGAAACTTCCTTTAATCCATCTTTCATTCTTTCAGTATGTACAAATTTTACTAAATCTTCAAAATACGAAATTATATTATCTTTATCCGCATCGTTATCGATACCCTTTACTGCTTTGAATTCAATTAAACCATTCATACCTTGATAACTTTCAGCGATACCATCTATCAATCCGATTATATCTTCGTAGTACGTTTGAAGTGCTAAATGTGAAGCTAATCCATTTGGTGATACTCTTAAATGAAACACATGCGCTTGTGTTCTACTATGCATCAACATCGATAATAAATCTGTCATATTGGTATTGTTTATAAATTATAAATATTCTTCTTCCCAAAATTCATTACTTGGAGATGTTACCATACCGTGGTCTAAATAATCATTCAACATTTTTGTTTGATGTTTTTTCATTTCATTTACCACCTTTGTAATATAATGAGTCTTACAATCTGTCATTTCTCTAATAAGAAGATACAAATGTTTTTTGTTGAAGTTTTCTATATGCTGTGACCTTCTGAATAATTCTAATACCGCATCTGCTATTTGAATATCTCTTTTCTTTGTAAATACTTTAGTAAGATTTTCGTCCCAATATCGTAACATAAGGTCTTTAAACTCCACCATTTCATCACCTCTTTGTGTTTCTTTAAAATCATTTTCTGGATTCCAACTTTCTGGCATTTCAGATAATAGAGATGTTTTTTTAAATCTTTTATAGTTTCCGTTATTTTTAAGAATAAGATAATTTTTAGCTACGATGGAAAAATAAGAGAAGGCTTTACCCTTTCCTTCCTGAAACATATGTATTTTTTCAATAAGATTTGATATTACCTCCATTTGAACATCCTCTTTGGATACATCAAAGTAAGAAAACTTAAATGTGTTAAGAATATTCTCTGCTAATTTTTCAAAAGGATATTTGATACCTTCTACATAAATTTTATTTCTAGCATCGGTGTTATCCGATTTGTTGTACTCTATAATTGCTTTTTCAGTATCTATTGTAAAATACTGTTTACTTTTCTTTTTTCTAGGCATTATTAGATTTTGTTTTATAATTTTCTATTGTTTCCTTTAATTCAGAAAACACAGCTCCCACCTCATCATCGGATTCGAATGAACCTCTAATATCAATCTCTTTCATTTTAGAAAGCATTGATTCTAAATTTGATTGTGTAACGATTTCTTTATTATCATATTCCATAATAGTATCTACCAATTGTTCATTTTGTTTAACAATATTTATCCCTCTTATTAAGAGAACAATGTTAATCAATATTGAGGCTGGTAATAATATTATTAGTAAAAATCCAATTAAGTATTCCATAAGTTTTAATTAATATACAAATATACAACATTTTTGTGAGAATACCAAATTAGGCTTCTCCAATCGGTCCATATGAAAAGGGAATGTTTTTATATGCTTCTTTTCTCATCTCATTCATTTGGGATTTAATACCAGTTATTCTTTCTTTTAAACGTATATCCAAAGTTTCATCTTCAACAACTCCAGTCTCTACTAATTCATCCACTAATGTTTGAACTAATATTTGCAATGTAAGAATTTGTTCCTGTTGCTTAACTACTAATTCTTTTAATTCTAAAATGTCCATACTATACAAATGAGCCACTAAAGGCTTGTTTTAATATTTCGTTGAATTCAGTATTCAAATCTTTTTTGTATTCTATTCCAAATGCTTTTCTTACCGATAATGATGCGTATCCCATAGCACCTGCCATTCGAATGCACATTCTTTTATATTCCCAAACATCCATATCGTTTGGTACTTCAAATTCTATTTTAGAGGCTTCTCTATTTTCTTGTTCTTCAATGATAAATATTAATTTTGCCATTTGTTTAGAATTAAATTAAGTTCCATCCTTTTTGTAGGTAGGAATCAACCTTTTTACTTTTTACAAATTCCATTTCACCAGCAGGTCCTTGTAACATAACTCTTTCATTTCTACCAGGCTCTTTATCTTTTGTAATAGTTTCTGAATATTGACGTGATGGGTGTGTGATATCAATATCATTAATTGCATCAATTGCTCTTTGTACCAATACACATTCCAATAACCCAACATCTCCAAAAAATTCATCAGAGTTTTTCCAATCATTCTTTTCGGCTTTGAATTCAACTTTTCCTAAATTATCAGTATCAATAAGAAGATAAGGTGCTCTAATTGTTTTTCTAACTTTGTTAGATTTGTTTGTATCTTTTTCAAAATAAACTAATGGTGTTTCTGAATATTTTGTTACCTTTGGATTTACCAATGTTAATTCATCTTCAATATTACCCAAACGAATTGTTATAATTCTTTTATCGATATTAACATCAGATGCATTGAATACGATTCCTTCTAATTTAGATATAGCATTTTTGTATAGATTTATATCTTCTTGTGTAATAGGAGATTCGTTAATTTTTTGTACTTTCATTTTTTTTGTTTTTATAATATTCTTCTAATTTTTCAATTATATAATCGGTAGTTCCAGTAGGTCCTTCAAACCCTTGATACTTTATATAGTATTTAATTTTTTCAGGATGTTCTTCCAATTCTTTTTTAAGTTCTTCCAATGAAGGAAGATGTTTTGTTATATATGTCATTATTCTAAATCTTGTGGCCCATTTCTATAAACACGATATGAATCTTCATCAAAGTGCTCGGTACTAACTTCGAATACAACCGAATTATCACTTAGTGCGGTTAGTTGGTGTGGTAATCCTTTTTGGATATAAACTACATCACCTTTTTGTAATTGAGTGTAACATCTTTCTGCTTTCTCACCATCAATCCAATCAAATTGAAATGCTCCTTCTTGAATATACCAAGTTTCGTTTTTCAACATATGATAATGCATTGAAAATTTATTACCCGAATTTGTGAATACTAAAAGTTTACCACAATATTGTGGGTCATTATGAATCCATAATTCATAACCCCATTGTTTTTCTACCCTCTTTGGGTGCTGGATTTTTACATCTATTGTTGCCATAATTAAATGATTATTGCTCTAATTTGATTAGTTTCGATTGAAGGACCATAAATGTATAGTTCTTTATCAAAATAAGTTTTTAAAAAATCTTTTAAGTTAAGATTAAACGTTTGTACCTGATAGACCTTTTCACCAATTTCTTTTATTGGGGTATCTATAATTTTATAAAATTTATTTGCCATAATGTTTTAGTTTGATAGAGGTGCTTTAATTGTTGGGTGATATTGGTATCCTTCTAATACAAAATCATCAGGCACATTACAACATATACCATCCATTTTTGCATCGGTTTTTAATTTTGGTAAATCAAATGAATCTCTACTAATTTGTTCTTTAGCTTGTTCAATGTGATTTAAATACAAATGAGTATCACCTAAATTACCAATCAATTCATCCGGTATCATATCCACTTCGTTTGCTATAATATGAAGTAGTAATCCATATGAAGCAATGTTAAATGGTAATCCTAAAAATGTATCTACACTTCTTTGATTCCACATTAAAGAAATATATCGTTTACCATCTTCTTCTCTTGTCCAAACTTGAAATCCATAATGGCAAGGTGGTAATACCATTTGGTCTAACTCACCCACATTCCAAGCGGATACCATCAATCTTCTACTATCAGGATTTGTTTTAAGTTCCCTTACTAAATCATCTATCTGGTCAATCCGTCCATTCTTACCATCCCACTTTCTCCATTGCTTACCATAGATAGGTCCTAAGTCACCATCGGTTCTTCCGCTCTTTTCATAATCACCATCCCATATATGATTGTTGTACTTATGTAAAAAAGCAATATTAGTTTGGCCTGTTAAAAACCAAAGTAGTTCTGATACAATTTGTTTCCATGCCATTTTCTTTGTAGTGAGCAATGGAAACCCTTCACTCATTTTGTGACGTATTTGATGTCCGAATTCTGATATTGTACCAGTACCGGTTCTATCTTTTTTTTCTACTCCAAATTCTATAATATCAGAAAGTAATTGTTGGTATTTTTTATCTAATGTATTCATATGTTAGTATATTATATCATCCAATTTAATATTATGTTCCTCCAAAATTTCGTATATCTTTTCATATACTAATTCCAATGCTTCGTATTTATCAATCTCCTTACCTTCCATACTCCACTCCAATCCTTTCTTTGTGTTATGTGTTATATCCCATAACGCTAAAGCCATATCAGTTGCTTTAACCGCTCGTTTGTGAGCCATTATATCATCTGGCTCATTTAAATCGTATTCTAATATTCCTTTTGCCATAATTAATAATTCATATAGTTTGATGTTAATACCCATCTTTTTTCAGTTGGGTTTGTATTAGCTTGTGTTCTATGTCGAATATAACCAGGAAAAAATATTACATCACCAGTTATTGCAGGTATTGTTTTCCATCCATACATCTCATCATCATATTGTTTCATATAAAACCCTTTATGATATTCCAATGGGTCTCTAAATTCAATATACCCACCACCATCAGGCATATTTAAATAAGCAGCGGTAGTTAATGTTGTTGGTCCGTGATGATGTTTTTCAGTAACACCGCCCTTTCCGTGAAAATTCACCCAAGAATTAGAAACTTTATAATCATGCCCTTTGTACATTTTCCATTCATTCAAAATAATGTGTTGAGATATTTCATCCAACCATTTATAAAATTCTTTAAACTCAGATATTGTATGTGGAGCTTTGTATTTATTAGGTGCAGAACTGGCTGCATCTCCTGTTTCCAAATGTGTTTTTATATTTGTAGTGTTTATTAAATCATCACAAATAGGTTCTAATTTTTTAAAATCAAATCCATTATAATGCGCTTTAATAATTAAAGGCTCAAATGGAGTTACATCAATTAGTTTTGGTACGGGCATTTCTTTTAGGTTTTTCAGTTTTACTTCTAAAGAAAATAAATAACTTAGATTCTTGATTATCCATTTGAGTCATCGCTATCCACTTACCCAATACACTACCACCAATATAAAAAGGTAACACTAAATAATCTTTTTCAAATAACAATGGTTGTAATGAAAAATACATACCAGCCAAAGATACTAAATTAATCCAAACTGAATTAAGTAATAAATCTTTTAATCTATTTTCGTATGTATATTTAATTTCCATTGTTTTAAATACATTGAAAAGAACTTGAAATACTAATATGGCGGTATATGTTAACATTTAATAAAAGGTAATATTGCTAACTCTTTTCCCTTTGCCTCCACCATAACATCTACATCCAATCCGTATGTATTTGGAAGTGAGTTAATATAAATTGAATGAGCTTGTGGTTTTTCTTTTGGATTGTTTTCGTGCAATGCTTTTGATTCAGAGTAATGAACTTCTTGCTTAATATCTTTCGGCCAAGTTGTTGCTGCTAATTTAAGAGCTTCTTCTTCACTCAATCCACCTGTACAAAATTGGTGGTGGTGATAATCAAATACAATTGGAATACCCGTATGTTTGTGAATATACATAAGGTCTAATACTGAATACATAGAAGCTTTATCATCATTCTCCACTGTAAGCCTATTACGAACTGATGGTGATAACCTTTTAAAGTTTTGGATGAATCTATCCATTGCAGATTGCTTATCACCATACACACCATTACAATGAATATTGATATTGTTGAATCTGGTTTTAGATAACCCCATCATATCAAATATCTTACCATGTAATTCTAAATCAGCAATTGCGTTTTTAACTACTTCTTCATTTGGAGATGTTAGTACAACAAATGGACCGGGATGTGAATTAACTCGCATATTCCAAAACTTAGCGAAATCACCCGCTTTCTTTAACTCAAATTTAATTTCTTTGTAATCTTTTAATTGAGTTAAATCAATATGGTCTCCCCACGGAACAATAGTGGATGATAATCTAAACAAAGATATATTGTTTAATCGATTCCACTCTAAAATTTTAACGATATCTTTTGCATTGAGTAATGCAAGTTCGGAAACATAATCTAAGCCTTTGGATTGAAAAGTACGTTTAACCATAGCTCGGTTAGTGGTTACTTTTTTACCCATACTCATATTAATACATGCGTATCCTAAGTTTATCATTTTGGTATAATTTGTTGTTATACAAATATACGAAAATAATTCCAATTTACCAAATATTAATAAGATTTTCCGGAGAAGTCAGTAGGGTATTGTGAAGGTTTGATATTTTTTATCCAATAATTAACCGCATTTTGGTCATTTATCCAATTCCTTCTATCATCCCAATTAAAGGATGGCCTAGCATAATAAGGTAACATATTTTGTATTGCAGCTGCTCTAGAAGGATGTTCTGCTCTTACAATATTTATTATACCATCGCCATCAGTATCATATCCATCAACAGTACCATCACCATCATAATCAATTGGTCTCTTTGAGTAATCGGTTTGTAGATTCATTAGTATTTCATCAGTTATTTCAGGCTCTAATGCTTTTTTTTCTTCATCAGTTAATGTTACTTCAGATTCTTCCACATTTGTTGTAGGGGAATCAATTTCTTTTTTTTTTATGTCCTCATTATATTGAGTAGCTGTATTAACTAATGTTTCATTTGGTTCTGATGGGGTTTCTATTTCATTAAAGAATATTTCCGAATCTTTTTCTGATAGAGTTATTGGTTCATCATATAATCCTAACTCTTGGTCATTTTTCATCATTTCGGCTAATAAATCCTCTCGTCTTTTCTTATCCCCATATACCTCATAATCCTTATAATTCTCATCCATTAATTCATCCAACCCATCTCCTAATGTAGCATCCCAATCCGATAAATCATCTTCTTCTTTACGTTTCATAATTAATCCATTGAACGCAATAATAAGTGCAATTGCCAATGGGTCAAATACTAATACAATTATAAGGATAAAGAATTTTACAACATCGTTAAGTGGAACATTAAATGCTTCTGCTACAAAACGAAATCCGCCAACTTCTCTTTCTAATTGAATATTGTTATTCTTAATTGAATTGATTGAATCTAATGCTACATTGTTTTGTATAGTTAGTTCATCGATACGTTTGGATACGGCTGTTATTTCTTTATCAGCAGTTTTAATCATTTGTGTAACTCTTGAAGTAGATTTATCCTTATCAATTTGTTTAGATAAGTTACTCTCTTGTGAGTTACGAATGTTTTGTTGGTTGGTTAATTGAGTTGTATAACGAGCAATCTCAGTATCATTTTTTGTGATTTGAGTTTGATAGACTGCAATATCTCTTTCAACTTTTTGTAGTTCTAAGTTTTGTTGTTGGAAAGCATTTGATAGATAACCAAAGATACCAGCTGATGTAATTAACATAAGTGTTCCTACTGATATAGCTAAGTACCATTTATTGAATCCTTTGATAGTATTCCATTGTTGCTTCAAATATGTTGCGGCTACTAATTTAGCGAATTCTAATGCACCTGCCATTACCATTACTGATAGTGAAGCACCGGCAAATAGAACACCTAATCCCGTTACTGAAAAGTACGCAGCACATCCGGCAACAATGATTGCTGATAATCCAACTAAATACTTTAACCAATTCATATTACGATAAATCTACGATGTTTGTTGTTAGTTCTACTAATCTTTCGATTTCATTTGATAACTTAATTGCTTGTGCTTGGTCTGCAGGTCTTTCACCTTTTAACATTTCAGCAATAACTTTAGCTCTTTTAGTGATAGCTTCCAAATGCTCCTGAGCTCTCATTTTGTATTCTGGTTTCATAATTTGTTTTTTAAATTGTATATATAAATATACTCTAAATAAAAATGAGGGTGAAATTAACCACCCCCATTATTGTTAGTTTGTTGTTTAGAATAAATTAACCAATCGAAACTGTTCGTTTCTTTGGTTTTTCGGGTTCTCTCTTTGGTATTTGTAATTCCAATACACCATCTTCAAACGATGCTTTTACTTTATCTAAATCGAAGATTTTAGAATCAGCTGTGAAACTTCTTAAGAATGATGAACGTTTAACTTCTCTACGAAGATATACCCCACCTTCTTTTTCGGTTGCTTTACTTGATTTTTCTCCTTTTAGTGTAATCACATCACCATCTACATCAATGGTAATTTGTTCTTTGGTTAATCCTGGAACCTCTGCTACAATCTCAATACGGTCATCAAAATTAATGATGTCACATTTTGGATAAGCATTTTGTTGGAATGGGTTAATACCAATTTCCTTTGATAATTGAGGAAATGATTCTGAAAATACTTTATCGAATAAAGTATCTAATGGTGAGAAGAACTCGTCCCTAAATGCTGGGTTAGGGAATCCCGGATGAATTTGATTTTTCATAATTTTACCTTTTTTTAAGCGTTAGTTTGTATCTCCTTTTGGATGATACGCTGATATGCTGGCCAGCTCTATCAGTTCATAAATATAATCAAATTAAAATTTATGCCGTCTGTCTTTCAATAATTGTACTCATATGGTCTGCCCAATGTAGTATGTATTGAATTTTAGAACGAAGATATTTTGAAGTATCATATGTTTTGAAATACTTTTCATTATCATCGTCATATAAACCATCTGTAAGTTTAATACCAAAATATTCATTTTCACTATATTGAATACCATAATGATTTAAAGTAAAAAATGTTCTATCGGTAATACTCATAAACGGGATATTTTCATTTCGTTTGTATAGTTCACCTCTATTATCAATATGCCACTTTGAATCGTTTGGTACATAATGTAATTCATCTTTAATACCCAACTTACCCAAATCATGATGAAGTGCTGCAAATAATAATTGGTCATCGGTAAAATCTATACTTCCACCCGCTTCTTCATATAATTTTTTCATACGAAGTGAATTTTTACAAACATTTAAAATGTGGTCTATATATCCACCTTCATATGCATTATGATAATTTAAATTACCACTAGCTGGTGATATAATTAAATTAGGACCTAATTCGTCCATAGAATACATTGTTAATAATTTTTCCAATCTCTCAGGATTAGAACTACAAGCCTTACGAACTAAGTTCAAAAACTTTTCGTAATTTTCTTCCAATTGTTTTTCGTTATAATTTTTCATAATACAAATATACTAATTTATTTTTAATTTTCCAAATTTTCTTCAATATCCTCACCACATAGGGCTGAATATAACACATCAAGTTCTTCCTCACTACCACACCATCCTAACCCATCCATATCCATCATTTCAATAAAAAATTGACCTTTCTTTAATCCAATTTCTTTAAGCATTAATTGTTCATCCGTTGAATTCGATATTAGTTGTGGTGAAAATTCATCGTTTCTATATTTTGGAATTGCTAATGTCCAATAATAATGTCCATCTTCACCCTCACCATCTTCTCCAATACCATCACCACCTACAATTTTTATCCAACCCTGTCTTATAAAGGTTGCTTCAGTAATTGGTGTCATTGGTAATTTAACTTCTTTCTTTCTCATTAGTCTAAAACTATTTTAGTGTATATATTTTTATTGGATATTGAATGTGATGTTTTTAAAACGAGCGTGTCACCAATCATTTCCCTAATTGGAGATATTATTGTATTTATCTCGCCACCTTTACCACTATAAGATGAACTATTTGTTGTAGGTACTAATTCATCTTTATTTGATATCAATGCCGGCAAATTAACTATTGTAAATTGTCCTGTAAAATAGTTTATATACGTTTTAGTAATTGTTACGATTTCATCACCACGTCTTAACCACCAATAAAGATTACTTTCAAAATTTACGTTTTCGTTAGGATATGGTTCTTTACCATTAACTAAAATTCTACCAGTAACTCTATGTGACTGAGGTGTACCAATAGATGTAATTTTTAAATGATAAAATCCATTTTGGTCTTTTGGTAAACTCTTTAAGCCGTTTTGAGTTAATACAGAATCAATTGTAATTGTATATTCTTTTTGTGGAATATATTCATCTTCTTTTGTACAGGCTGATAATAAAAATAAAAGGGGTATTAATTTTTTCATTATAATAATTTTTCTAATATAGAATTCCAAGTTGGATATTTGTTCCATTCTTCGGTTTCATATGCCCAACCGAATCGTAATAATTCGCCTTCAAATCCTCCGGCTCCATTAGCGGTTCTATCATCGATTAGATAATCACCTCTTAACATATTTTTTAAATGTGTAACTACCATTTTCTTACGGAACAAATCTCCAAAATGTTCTTCAATCCAATATCTTTTATCCATAGCTGAAGATGGGTTTCCCCAAGGTGCCGCAGTTGCTATATACAATTCGTACTTACCACTTTCTGCTAATTTGTTGATTGCTTCAATAGCTCCTTCAATTGGTGGTGGATTTCTGAATATACCTGGTATGTGGTCATATCTACCTTCGTATTCTACTTTTAAATGTGGGCTACGATTGGTAACAATTTCTACTTGCTTTGCGAAGTCCACTAGAACTCCGTCCATATCAATCCACACTACTTGCTTTACACTATTCATATCTCTCTTTCTTTATATAATAAAGATACGAAAAATATCTCAGATTACCAAATAAAAGAGGGGAAATAACCCGTTGAAAATCAACAAGTTACGTCCCCTTTTATAAGTCATTGATTATCAATTAGTTATAACTTCTTCATTTTCAACACCTTCTTCTTCGTTTGCAAAAGGATTATAACTAAAATCTAGCTCATATTGATTATTTTCTCCTAACAATATTTGTTCTTCTAATTCGTATCTTTCTAATACTCTTTTAACAATGCCAGAACGAATACAATCTTCTTTTGTAAATTCAATCTGATAAACTCCTTTTAATTTACCTAATCGTTTCCATACATCAAAGAACCCGCTTTTTGTATAAGCAGGTGAACCATTATTTTTGTATTTATCACATTGAGAAAGGTCACCTTCGATAACCAATTTAGCATCATCTGAAATACGAGTAATTAAAGTTTTTAATTGTTGTGGTGATGCGTTTTGTGCTTCATCTAAAATAATATAACTTTTTTCAAAATTTATACCTCTAAGAAAATTTAATACTCTAAATTCAATCTTACCTTGTTCAATTAATTTTTTAGTTTCAACTGGTCCGATTATTTTATGCATTATAAATAAAGATGATTCATTGTGTACGGCTATTTTTTCCATTAAATCACCTGGTAAATGCCCTAACTTATCTTCACTACCAACATCAACAGTTGGATTGATAATAATTAATTTTTCAATGTGTGATAAACGATGTAATAATAACTCTAAACCTTTTTGTATTGATATGTATGTTTTTCCTGCCCCTGCCAAAGCATGTCCCATTACAATGTTATGATTAGGATGCTCTATTGCTTTATAAAATCTTTTTTGATTATATGTTTTAAATTTTATTTTTTTAATTGTTTTTGGATACGATAATTTATATTCTTTCACTACTTCTACTGAAACTTCTTCTTTGCCTTCGTTTACTTTTTTCCTAGCCATTTTGTTAATTTATATGTTATGTACCGCTATAACTTTTTCTTTTAGAGGGGTTTCCTCTAGCTTTTCTTAATTTAATAAGTTTTAATTGAGCATGTATATCTCTGCACATTTCGTATTTTTCTAAACGAATGCATAAATTTAATAATAATTCTAATGCAGGGATATAATCTTTTTGATATATTTTAGAAATTATATCAGAGTCTTTAAAACGAAATAAGATTATGTGAGATTTTTTTGATTTAATTGCCAGTACTAATCGTTGAAATGTTTGTTGGAAAAATTCATCTCCAAAATTATTTAAGTACTTATTGATAATTGGGTTAGACCCATTAAGGTACTTATGCCATGCAACGTTAGGATTAATCATTGGCAATCATTTTAATTACTTATAAGTATCACCAAGCTTTGAAATACGAATTACTTTTTTTTTAAATAAATTTTATTTATTCTTAATTTTTCCCAATTCATCTTTCGCCGCATTTTCAATATTTGATACGGCTCCTTTTACTGCAGATTGTGCATTTGATACGGCTCCTTTAGCGGAATCCACGGCTCCTTTTACTGCAGATTGTGCATTTGATACGGCACTTTGAGCGTTTGCTACTGCTGATTTTGCCGCTGCCGCTGCACCTACTACCGCTGCAGTTGCACCTGCCGCTGCGGCTGTTGCTGCTGCGATTGAACCTTGTACCTTATTTACTGCATCTTGTAATCCCGCCAATGCTCCTTTTAATCCCTTACCTTTATTCTTTTTAACTTTTTTCGGTTCTTTTGGTTTCTTTAATTTTATTTTTGGAACTTTAGGTAATTTTGGTTTTCCAAACTTAGGTAACGCAGGTAATTTTGGCAATACAGGTAAAGCCGGTAATGGTAATAATGCTAATAAATCAGAGGCCGCTGGTAATTTTGGAATTTTAGGTATAGCGGGTAATTTTGGAATTTTAGGTATAGTTGGAATTTTTCCGTTTAAAGATTTAAGTGCTGCTTCGGCTTTTGCTTTTGTATCGTTTATTGCTTTCTTTGCTTCATTTACGTTTGCTATAAGTGTTGAAACTTCTTGCTTTTTAGTATTCAAATCCCCTTTAAATATATTTACATCTTTTAATATTTCTTGAGTAATTCCCGCTGCTCTTTTCGCGCGGCTTAGATTTGCATATAATTTAGTATTATATCTTTTATTGAATGTGATAACATCTCCTTCTTTAGCGTTATCAGTTGTAATCTTAGCATCCAATTGAGCATATGCCGAATCAAATAATGGGAATCTATAACTTCTTTCAGATTTTATTTCATCCTCTAATAATTTAATTTTTACTTCAATTTGTAGTTGTTCCTTCTGCCCTTTAGCCAATGCAATATTAGCTGCATTAAGAGGGTTATTATCCGTTTCTTCTTCGATAACTACCAACTCTTTTCCTATACCATATGAAGCGGATACGGTTGTTAAAACTTTTCCAGTCGCCCAATCTCCATTTAATATATTCCAACCCGCTATTGATTCTGCAGTTAGTACTCCTTGATTAACATCATCCAATGGCGATGGTTTATCAACTAACCAATCAATATATTTTACTAAATTTTCATAGTTAACCTCAAAACTACCATTTGTGATAAATATGTTTGTTCTAAAATCTACTCTTGATTTTAGTTCTAAAGGTACTACGTTTTTTGCAATATTTACGGCTTCCTCGTAAACAAAGCTTACAATATTAGCACTATCAAAACTAGCTTGTAAAAAATATGGATTACCTTCAATTAAGGCAGCATTTAAATCATTATAATACGTTTGTGAAGTATAATATACAGGAGCTGTATCATTATAATCTTTAAAGATAGCTAATATAAATCTAAAATTAGTACTTTCTACATAATTTAGATTCTTTAAAGTTTTTGTTGTAAATGGTAATACGTTTTTATCTGCGTATCTTCCAAATAAATTTATTTTAGCTTTTTCTTGAGCTCCATTGGATTCATACTGAAGTAATCCACTAGCACGTGACAATGACAGAAATTGGTCAGATATGTAATTACCTGTCTGTGGGTATGTGTTTTGTAAATTATTTAGTCTTTTATACTCCATAGAGATAAATATACAAACTGAAAATTATTCCAATTCGTTATTTAGCCCACTTACCTCTTTGTACCAATTGAGCAATAACCCCATAAACAGAAAGGTCTTCATAAGTGTCCTGTATTGATTCCCCTACTTCATCAGGCTGACCTAATACAACTAATTGCTTTAATCTTTGTACCTTATCATTGATTCTGAACCAAAGTCCTGTGAGTGATAATTTTATATCTTCTTTTGATTGAAGTGATGTGCCAACTGATATATTACCAGGTCCGTAATTCCTTTGTTTTTTACAAAAGGTTTCATACATCTCTACCTGTACTTTCTTAAATTCATCCATCATTTCTGGATAAGTTCTTTCACAATATTCAATGGCGGTTTCTTCTTTCATATAAAAATATAATTTGGTTAAATACAAATATATGAATATTTTTTGAATTTTCCAAGCAAAACAAACTTTATTTAAAAAAATGAAAAAGTTTTCCACATTTCTTTACGTTTGAGATTTTTGGACAATAGTTATTGACACTAGACTACTTAACCAGGAAAGCAGAAAGCAGTATAAATAAAGAATTAACTAGGAACTTGGAGCTGCTTACACGTCTGAAAAACTTCCATCCTCATTTTTAATTGAGATTTTGTATATTCTACCCGTTGGGTCTGAATTTGTTAATTCATTCTTTTTTTGTTCTGCACTTTCTAAATCTTCAAATTCATCTAAAGTATCATTAGAATTTAATTTCAAAACCCATACTTGTCTTTTAGCCCAATTAGGGTCACCCATATTAGTATCAATTGGAATCAATTGTTTGTGAATAACGTACATAATTTATTTTTGTTTTTTCTTTAAAAGAGATTTTATATCACAATAACACGTGTTAGAACTATGAGCTATAGCCATTAGTATCCACATCAACGTCATTTCACCTAAACCAAAAAAGGTTTTAGGAGTATCACTACTTAATGTGTTTGGTGAACAATGTGTTATTGATTGAGTTGGTTCGTAAAAATAGAACGCAAGTAATAGAAAGGATATAGCTACCCAATATCTTAGTACATAGTATTTTACTTTATCCCACATACTAATAAATATATGGTTACTTAAATACCGATTTCTTTAAGACGTAATAATTCTTCGTGAATTGATTTGTTGAATGGAGTCCATTTGATATTTTCGAGCATCCACTTACGATACCAAATAGGTATTTTTCGTATTTCTTTATCTTTGTATTTTCCGAATGTCATTTTAATTTCAGGTCCATTCGCAGCAATATCGTGCGGACTAGGTTGTCCTTGTTTATGTAAACCTATTTCGTGGAGTGGGATTCCTGTTAATAACTTTTGACCTTCACCATATAATTTCCACATTGGAACTTCGTAATCAAAAAATAAATCTTCCACCTTTCCGAACTTTGGTACACTACCTACAAAATCGATTATAAGCCCATTTTGCTTCTCAGGATGGATACGGGTTACTCTACCCACAAACTGATACCACCAACTCAAAGAAGCCGTAGGTCTACCGGTAATGATACAATCTAATTGGGGATGGTCGAACCCTACTGAAAGGATTGTAACTTGAACCACTATTCGTAATACACCTCTTTTAAACTCATCTATTATTCTATCCCTATCGGAATCCGCCATACCACTATATATCGGTGCACAACTTGGTAAACGTGTAGAAAGTTCTTTTGCTTCTTCAATTGACGGAACTGATATTAAAATTGATTTTCTATCTGTTAATTGTGAAACTTTACGGATTATCTTACCTGCAATATCTTGGTTTTTGTAGGCTTTTCTAATACTTTCTTCGGTATATTCCGCATTTGTAGAATTATATACCAAATCACCAGTTTCAAAATCATAAGATTCATATTGTAGTGGTGACCAGAATTTTAAATCCACCATTTCCTTAATTTGGGCAACGTGGATGATATCTTTGAAGAAATTACCTTTTTTACTTTTAGATGTCAACATTACCAACTTCGAAAACGGCTTTCCGAACTCATCCATATTGGTTTGTAATTTTAGTGGGGTTGCGGTGAGGCCTAATATATGTGTTATCTTTGCTGCGGTTAAAAATCTCATCAACATACCATCTGGTTCACGTGGAAACCTATCACATTCATCAATAATAACTTTTCTGATACCTAATTCGTAAAATTTCCAAGCAATATTCACAATAGAGCCAATTGTGGCGTATGTTACATCTCCAATCTCCTTTTCATTCATTGATGCGGAGTAAATTGATGCTTTTCCACCTAAATTGATGAATTTATTGTAGTTTTGTTCTAATAATTCTTTTGAAGGTTGAATAACTAAGATTTTTTCACCTAATTGATGAGCAATTTCAGCAATTACAATACTTTTACCAAATGCAGTAGGTGCAACTATGATAGAAGGGTGCGGTTTCTTAATTTTAAAGAACTCCACACCCTTTTTAACAGGTTCTATTTGATTTGGTCTTAATTCCATTTATAATTTATAGATATTCGGGTCCATATACCCCATAACGAGCAGTACCATCGATAATGTTACCTCTAGCGTGCTTAGCCGGAGCTTTCCAAGTGGCTGCTTTCAATAAGTCACCTTTTTTAATCGGGGCACCTTTCAAATCACCATCAACTCTACTGATAAATCCCCAACAAGATGTACCATGCCATATTCTGATGAATTTATTACCAACTTCAACAATTACTTCTTTGTATTGGTTTGGCATTCCTGCTTTTTCGTAATAATCTTTACGAAACTCATTTAATTTTTCGATAAATTTAGCTACAATAGGGTTGCTGTTAAGATAATCTAACGCTTTTTGTTCTGTCTGTCTCATAATAAAGGGGTTTTATTGATTTTTTATTAAATTGAATGAATATTTGTTGCGAGCAAACTCTTTACTCACTTTTTTCTTCTTATCTACTACGATTTTTTCTCTAAATCTACCATCGTAAGCCCCACTAGCCACCATTTCGGTTCTTTTTAGGGTTAGTTTATAGTTTTTCATAATCTTATCTTACTTTACTTAGTAAAGATACAACAAAAACATCAATTTTCCAAGCTTTTTTCAATAAAAATTCACTTATAACTCATTGAAAATCAACATTTTATGAAGTTTTTTTGAGTTTTTATAAAAAGTTGGGAATCAATCAGTTATAATCACTTAATAGTCAACGAGTTATTTGGTAATGTGGAAAATATTTCGTATATTTGTATAACTTTTAACAATTACGCAATAGTTATAGAAAGAAAAGTGAGTTAGCTTATGATTATAAACAATACACATATATTAGTATATAGACAGAATTCAACTTCTTCAGTAGATGGGAGAATTGGGTAACCAAGTAGGTGTGACTAAAATCGCACCTTTTTTATTTTAACAATTAAACAAAACAAAACAAAAAACAGTATGAAAAATCTGAAAAAACTGATGTTATTGATGGTAATGTTCGCATTCTCATTCGTAGCAAAAGCACAAGAGACTACATCTGAAATCCAAGGAAATGTTTTGGCAGGTAAGGAAGTTATTACGGGCGCAACCGTACAAGCTATCCATCAACCAACAGGAACGAAGTACACAACAAGTACTCGTGCCGATGGAAGATACAACCTACCAAACCTTAAGATTGGAGGACCTTATGTAGTAACAGTATCATTTGTGGGATTCAAAACCGAAACACAAAAAGATATTACATTATTATTAGGACAGGCTTACAAAGCTAATTTTAGTTTAGTAGCATCTTCTACAACTTTAAAAGAAGTAGTAGTTACATCTGGCCAAAGTAAAGTATTTAACTCAAGTAGAACGGGTTCGCAAGAAACAATCAGTAGAAGAATGATTGATGGAGTTCCTACAATTAATCGTAGTTGGAAAGACTTAGTTAAATTAGTTCCCTCACAAAATGGTTTATCATTTGGAGGTATATCCTCTCAATTGAATAATATCACTTTAGATGGTGCTAACTTTAACAACTCATTTGGACTAGCAGGTGATATTGGTGGACAAGCTGGAGCACAACCAATCTCTTTAGATGCGATTGAACAAATCCAAGTTAACGTTTCTCCTTTTGATGTAAAGTATGGTGGTTTCGCAGGTGGAGCTATCAACACAGTAACTAAGAGTGGTATAAACAAAGCAACAGGTTCGGTTTATCAATATTTTAAGAATAAAGATTTACAGGGTTATGATGTGAATGGTGTTACATTACCAAAGCAAGAATTCAATTATGATTTGAAAGGTTTCACCGCAGGTGGAGCAATTATCAAAAACAAATTGTTCTTCTTTATTAATGGTGAGAAAGAAGAAAGAACTGAACCTGGTACATTATGGACTGCATCTACTCCATCATCTCCGGCAAATGGTATAACAGTATCTCAAGCTCAAAAAGCTGATTTAGATGCGTTATCTAATTTCTTAACTACAAAATACAATTACAATCCTGGCGCTTACGAAGGATATTCTTATGGTTCTAAATCACAAAGATTATCTACTAAGATTGATTGGAACATTAACGATAAGAATACTTTCACATTAAAGTATAACTACCTTCGTTCATCTGCTGATATCGCTGCTTCAAATAGTGGTTCTGCAAATTCAACTTATGGTAGAAGACCAACAACAACTTCATTACCTTTCTATGGTAGTGGTTATGTAATTAACAACAACGCTGATATCTTTTTGGGTGAGTTAAATACTCGTTTCTCAAATTCAGCTAACAACAAATTACAAATTGGTTATACTAAATTAAGAGATTTTAGAAGTTCATTAAGTGGTGGAGAATTTCCATTGGTTGATATCTTAGATGGTAACGGACAACCTTACACATCTTTTGGTTATGAGCAATACACTTATAGTAACGTATTGAATACCGATGTATTTCAATTCAATGATATCTTTACATTATATAAAGGTTCACATGAAATAACATTAGGTACACAAAACTCTTACAAAGAATACTCAAATGGTTTCTCACCTTCTTATCAGGGTGTTTATCGTTTCAATAGCTTAGCTGATTTCTACGCATCTGCGGCAGGAACTAAAGCAGCAGCTCGTTACGATTTATCATACACATTAGGTGGTGGTGAATTTCCATTAGTAGGACCTAAAGATTTAGAATTAGGTGTGTTCATTCAGGACAAACATAGAGTATCGGATAAATTAACTCTTACTTATGGTTTAAGAGCTGATTACACTAAATTCTATAACACATTCCTTTACAACCCAGTAGTTGATACATTAAGTAGATTCTACAATGGTGTTAATTTAAACACAGGTGCAGCACCTCAACCATCAGTACAGGTATCTCCTCGTTTTGGATTTAACTATGATGTGAAAGGTGACCAAACATTACAAGTACGTGGTGGTACTGGTTTATTCCAAGGACCTCCTCCGTTTGTATGGATTTCAAATCAGGCATCTAATAGTGGTATGGCTTTATTTGGAAGTATATCTAATGGAACAGGTTATATGTTCTCAAATGATGTAAACAAATATAGACCAAATGTTGCAGCAGGATTAAGTAAATCTTATTCTTTAAACGTAACTGACCCTAATTATAAATTTCCGCAAGTATGGAAAACTACTTTAGCAGTAGATAAGAAAGTATTAGGTTTCACCGTAACTGCGGAAGGAACTTATATTAAGAACATTAACGCTTCAGTATTCCAAAACGTAGCATTACCTTCAACGGGTTTAATTACTTTGAGTGATGGTAGAGTTCGTTTCCCAATAACATCAGTTTACAACGCAACTGGTGCAGCACAAACAATTGCTAATCCAAACATTGGTAACGCAATTTATATGACTAACGCTAACGTTGGTTATGTTGCTATGGGTACTTTACAAATCCAAAGAACAATGAAGGATTTAGCAGTATCAGTAGCTTACACTAGACAAGTTGCTAAAGATGCGGCAATCAATGGTTCTACTGCAAATACAATGTGGGGAGCTAGACCAACAACAGGTAACTCTAATGAATTCTTAGAAGGATACTCTAACAACTACTTACCTCATAGAATCGTAGGTTCTTTGGTATATGGTAAAGAGTTTATCAAACACACTAAGACTTCAATTGGTATCTTATATGAAGGTTCTCCTAACTCAATTGGTTCTTCTACATCATACACATATGGTGGTGATTTAAATAACGATGGTTTCACTGGTAACGATTTAATGTTCGTTCCTAAAGATGCATCTCAAATTAAATTAATCAACGCTAACGCTGTAAGTGGTGTAGCTGATACAAGAACACAAACTGAATTATGGAATCAATTAGATGCTTTCATTTCAGGCAACGATTACCTAAACTCTCGTAGAGGTATGATGGCTGAAAGACAAGCAATGGTATTACCTTGGGTTAATCGTTTTGATTTGAACTTTACGCAAGATTTTTATATCAAAGTAAAAGATTCAAAACATACTCTAAGATTCACAGCTGATATCTACAACTTCTCAAATTTTGTGAATAGCAGTTGGGGTGTAAACCAAGTAACTACAACAACATCTCCTTTGAGTTTTGTTAAGTTGGATACCGATGGTAAGACTCCTGTATTCTCATTCCCTTATTTAGATGGTAAGAACAAAGTTCCTTATACTGATTCTTTCAAAGATAACGTAGGATTTAGTTCTCGTTTCCAAATTCAATTAGGCGTTAGATACCTATTTAATTAAAAATAAAAAGGGGAGAAGAAATTCTCCCTTTTTTTATGCTTATTATAATTATATTATATGAATAAGATAGAAGAAATATTTAAAGCTTGGGGAATAATGTTCAACCCAAATGATGCACAATCTGAATTAGCTGCTGCTCGTATGGAAATATGCGATAAGTGTGATTCTAAAAAAACTATTCCATTTATCCATTGTGGTGAATGTGGATGTGCACTTAAAGCAAAGGTATATTCACCTGTTATAGATGCTTGTCCAAAAGGAAAATGGAAGGTAGTGGAACTAAAATGGCAAAGTGAAAAAGATAAGAAAAGATATAATGATATCCATATCACATAAGGTGATAAACGTATTTAATCCAACAATAATTTCTCATCATCCTCACTACTTTGATTTACATAAGCGGTTGTTGATGTAATAGTACCTGTTGGTATTGTATATGTGCCTGTGCTATTTCCTGTTGTATAGGTGAGTGTACTTCCGCTTGGATAGTTTGATGTAGTAATTGTACCACCTGTTGTAATAGTACCACTTAAAGGGATACTATATGGTGTTGTACCCCACCACCCGCCATTACCAATAGGATTCCCAATACTTTGAGTAGTATCATCCACTTCTTTTAATTTCTCTCTAATTGAATCAAATTGTTTTTTAGTAATAGCGTAGTTATCTATTGCATCTAAAAATCCTTTCAACCATTGTGTATATTCTTGACTAGTCATATTAATTTCTTTTTACAAATATACGAAATAATATTCAATATACCAAATAAAAACCCCCATATTTCTATGAGGGTCTTTGTAAATCTTTAAGCTTAATTTTAATTTACTTTTTTAAAAATCCCTTTACAAAAGTTACTAAGTAAGGAAGTACGAAGTACCCAACAGCTGCACCTACTAAAAAGTACCAATTGAATACGAAATCTACAATAGCTTGCATCTTCTTTCATTTTAAGTTAATCAATTATAACCTTATTAAGAAACGGGCGCCGATTGTTTAAATAAGTATCTTTATAAAATGATATAACTCTATATGAAATCACAATTTGTGAGACCATAGATATTGTGATATGGTAGTATTTGTATTATACTATGTTATAGATACTTAAAAATAATGTATCATTATTATAAAAAAAGGGGAGTAATTAAACTCCCCTTTTATGATTATGCGAAATCCATTAGTGTTTTTTCAGGTACCATTGGTTGTACCGGTATCATACCATTCTCAATCATATATAGGTATTCTTTTTTAATAACTTTCCAATAATCAACGCCGGTTTCTTTTGTTAATGGAAACTTATCTATCGAATAATCTCCTATGAACTTCATTGCCAACCATGGCAAGAATTGATGGAATCTGTCTTTAACCGATGGATTTGTGTTATACATTATACGAATATCTACTATGATATCACGCATAATTGTACCATTAAACTTTCGGTTATCAGATGTTAACTTTTTCATAAAGTCAAGTATTGGTTTTATTTGAGAGTTGTATTCACTTTCGGTAATACGATACTCACCATCCTTTACTTTTTTCATATCATCAAACGCTAATGAATCGGTGTGGCAGAACATATAGATAGGATTTGCTTCACCCCAACCTTGCTTTTTAGCTTGATTCATTGCTTGAAGCATTTTACCATATGTGTATATACCATCCACATCACCTAATTGTTCTAAATTACCTTTATGAGATGTTATGAAGTTTTTCAATTTCCAACTTTGATAAGTAGTATTTGTTGTAATAAGTATTTTATGTAACAAGTCTATATTATCGGAACTAATCCAAGGTACAACTATACACGCGATATCTGGAACATTATATCCTTTTTCGATAAGGTCCTTTAAAGCGTAGAATCTAGTATGTCCTTCAAATATCATATACCAATCTTCTTCAAGTGGTATGTTTCGTTTTTTCTTATCTTCGATACCCATTGGGACAACATTCAATTGAGTAAAGAATCCATTTTTAGTAATCGATGCTTTAATTGTTGGAATGTTTTTTACATTTAAGTCCCTGTTATTTGGATGTGGTACGATTCTATCAAATGGAATACACATTGGTACTGCCATATTAATCGTTTTGTCTGGATTTAGAATCACACTCTCATTGATAATGAATGAATCACATTCCGATTGTCCTTCGAATACGATAACTCCTAATCTTCTTAGGTCAGCAACATTCTTTGCGTGTTTTTTTGAACCCGGTTCCCACTCACACATTACTACCATTCTAATATTCATTGATTCTAATGTAGAATACAATTTTAGAATTTTAGTAACTTCTGCGGAATTGATGAAGGTCTTAGCTTCAATCCAATTACCTTCATATTGGTAATCTGCTATCCTATCGGATAGTCCATCGTTTATTTTGTTAAATACTGGAGGGATACCCACTCCCTCAAATTTGTCAGATATGTAATCTTGCCATTCTTCGCCATGTTCGTAACGGCTTTTCATTACAATACTAACAGATTCATTTGCGGTGATAATTGCACCTTCTTCTTTCTGTTTTTTCGTTGTTTTTGTTTTTGTTTTTAATCACACTTTAAAATTGGTAGTGATTTACACCATTATATCAAAGATATAAGTCAAATATACAAAAAGTATTCCATATATCCAAATTTAATATTTTATATAGTGTTTAAGTAATGTACTAATGCCTCGCCGAATAATTCCATATCTTCCAATACTGCTTTATATATAATATCGTCAATTATAGATGAACTACCTATACTATCATCCATAAGGGATATATTATATGCGGTTTCTGCAAATTCAGTATCTAATTTATCTTGTTTATATATAATAACCGTAATACTTCTTTTACCATCTTTGTGCCTAGCATTTAAAGCATAATATGAATTACCTTCATCGGTTTTACCAATTTGCCAATCACCATACCATTGGTTTCTTATCTTATTAAAATTCTCTATCTTCAACATAATTAGAATGGTAGATGGTGGTTAGTTATTGTTTCTTCTACAACTTGCCAAAAGTTTTTATATGTTATATCATGTCCTCTAAACCATTGTGTTGAACTCCAACTTCCCTCATCATCGTGAATATAACATTGATACATCATTTCGGGATAATAAGGCAGGCTAGAATATTGTAATACCCTTCCCAAAGTTATGTACACTCTTAATTTGATATCAGTTCGGTTTTGTAATTGGAATAGATATGATTCATCGGTTTCATCGGCAGCTATAATATCCCATCCGTAGATTATTCCTTTATTTAAATCTTTATTATAATTTTGTATTGTAATCATCTATTTGTTGTTGTAAAGTTTGTAATGTTTGTATTATATGAGTTTGTGTGAATGGATTTGATATTGAACCACTACCATATAAAACATTTGTACCGGCACTTTGGACTTGATTAATAATTCCCGTAGTACCGCCATAGAAACTATTTTTAGCTACCTTACTTGCAGTTGTCAATCGCATATCTAATAATTTATCAATCATTTCCTCAAATGTGTTTCTGAAAATTGAAATAGATGCCATACGAACTTTATCTACTGAATTTATTGTAGAACGATTTTCATCATCCCTCACAATAATACTAAAAGTGTCATCATAACCTTTAAACTTATGCTGTGGTGTTAATACTGTCAATTCCCATTTTGGTTTATGTGGTAAGTTTAAGTTTAAGATTGTTGCTTCATAACTTGTTTCATCCGCATTATGTATTGGATTAACAATAGAGTAACCTTTGTAAGTATAGCCTGATATTTTCTCCCATCCTTTAATCTTCATTTACGCTTTGTTTTTTTCTTT
>Ga0114966_10001120_pt1 | contig 25067 bp, 16 predicted proteins | sample M_130207_XF_Meta_FD_87029 | JGI IMG/M metagenome (GOLD analysis project Ga0114966, IMG submission 87029) | Freshwater microbial communities from Lake Montjoie, Canada to study carbon cycling - M_130207_XF_MetaG | ecosystem: Environmental > Aquatic > Freshwater > Lake | place: Lake Montjoie... | reverse complement strand
CGCGCGACTATTTCACGGACTGGATCAAGGCCGGGAAACCGGGTTGGAATCCCGTCACCAACTTGGTGACCCTCGCCAATGGACAGGTCTACGGCAACGGCAACGTCCTCGGTTCCACCACGCCGTATTCGGCCGCACCTGCCTTCTTCATCACTGGCGGGGCGGAGAGTCGTTCACCCTTCCAGATCGGCGGCCCGGGCCAAAGTCCCTACTGGACAATGGCGCGGTATACCTCGGGGGCCTTGGCCACCATCGATCCGTTCGGCGCCAGTGCCGCGGGCATTGGCCTTTTGACCACGGGTGCGTCGGAAACCTACACCGCCACGCAACAGCCGCTCTACAATTCCGTCACCCGCCCCATCAATAATCGGTCGATCTACGACTGGAGCAGCCTCAATCTGGCGGGCAATGGCAAGGCGTGGGACAACGTCGATACGTATCTGGCCCAGCTCGATCAGATCCTCATCAGCACGCCCCAGCATACCTTGGCGGCTCAGGTCACCTTTATGCGCGAGAAGGCCAAGCGGATGGAAAACCAGCCGATGGGCCCCGCGAGCGTGAATAGCAATGTCGGCCAGCTTCAAGTCGACGTGAACCAGTATTATTTGGACGGCACGGCCAATCCCTACTTCGGCCGGCCCTACTTGCGAAGCAGCGAACCCTACCTGCGGATCAAGCCGTTGCTTTGGGACACCGCTCGGGCCCAAGCCGTCTATCGTCTCGATTTCTCCCAAGATAAGGGTTGGCGCAAGTGGCTCGGCACCCAGCAGATCCTCGGCTATTATGAATACAAGGATCAGCAGAATCGCCAATACAACTATCGGCATACCGCGCTGGGCCTCGACAAGGCGTGGCAGCAAAAATATGCCGCCGCCAACACGCTCTTGGGTATCCAAACGACTTCAAATGTTGACCCTCGATACACGATCGCTCCCGGCAACTATGACCGGGTCAACGAACAATACTATGTCGGCAATACCGTCGGCGGGGGCATTGAATACTCCCCGAGCCATTTCCCGGAAGGGGTCAGCGTTCCTTACGTCTGGGGCCCATCGTCTGGCGCGATGATCAAGGATGTTTCTGCCATCGGCTACACCCCGGCCCCCGGTGGCGGTCTCAACAACCTCAATGAAGTCGTCAAGACCACGGGCGGCGTACTCCAGAGCACCTTCCTCAGGGGCAAGTTGGTTGGCACCTTCGGGTTGCGCGAGGATCTCGTCAACGACCGCAATGCGCCGCTCGCGCTGCTGACCTCAAACCTCCGAGACTACGATTTCGCCGCGTCCGACCGATGGACAGGCCCGTGGCGTCTGGCTAAGGGCAAGACGAAGTCCAGCTCGGTCGTGGCCCGACCCTTCCGGGACCTAAATTTCCTCCAGACCCGGATCAGCGCCGGAAGCGGGGTCAGCCGGTTCCTGGCCGAGGCGGTCACCAGTCTCAGCCTCACCTACAATCAATCGGATAACTTCATCGCGCAGGGCCCCGCCTACGATCTGTTCCTGAAGCAGCTGCCCAACCAATCCGGCACGAGCAAGGATATCGGTTTGTGGATGACCATGCTGGATGGAAAACTGTCCGTCCGCTACAATCATTTCGATACCAAGCAGCTCAACCTGCGCAACGGCGACATCAGTACGATGGCCCAGCGCATCCTCCGGTATGAAGGATTTGTCTCGTCCGATTCCTATAACCTGAGGACCCAGACAACTGCCTGGCTGAACGGGCTCGGCACCGGTGGAATCACCACCAACGCGCAAATTGCCGCCGCCATCAAGATGCCGCTGGAACAGTATAACGGGTTGCAGACCATTGCCGCCAACAACACTTATGCCGCGGTCCAGAACGCCCAGTCCAAGGGCCATGAGCTGGAAATCAACTACAACCCCACGAGGAATTGGACCATCAGTGGCTCGGTCACCAAGACGCAGGCGATCAACACGGCGGCTGGCTCGGCCGTTGACGATTATATCGCCACGCGCATGCCCATCTGGACCTCCCTCGAGGATCCGCGCTTCACCCAGACCACGCAGACCATCAACGGCGTGAGCACTCCTTATGCGACCGGGCCGGTTAACCTCCCGACCGGCGCCACCGGCCACCTGCTCTGGTGGAATATCTTGGGTACACCTTTCAGCACGGTGTCCGGCTACAACGGCACCCAGTCGGCCGCGTTGAACTTCGCCGGGAATGTCGATGCGCCCATGGCCGTGTTCCGCGCCTTGATTGGTCGTCCTCGGCCCCAAATCCGCGAGTACTCGGCCAAATTCAACACAAGATACAATCTGGCCGGCATCAGCGACAACCCGATCCTCAAGGCCACGAGCGTGGGCGGCTCGTGGCGCTATGCCAGCAAGGGGTCCATCGGCTTCTATGGCCTCGGGTATACGCAGGGCATGGATCTCACCCTCCCGGCGAACAAGATCCTGCAACTCGATCCGAACCGCCCGATTTACTCGTCGGCCGACATCAATATCGACCTGTTCATCAGCTACCGGATCAAGCTGTTCGCTGACAAGGTCCGGGCTAACTGCCAACTCAATGTGAAGAACGTGCAGGAAAATGGCGGTCGATTGCAGAAAACGAGCGCATTCTTTGACGGGAGGGCCTCCACCTACCGCATCGTCGATCCGCGACAGTTCATCCTTTCGGCTTCGTTTGACCTGTAGCGCTCGTCGTGCTCCTGGCATTACGCTCGCCGCGTGAACGCACCCTTCAATCGCCGCGTTCGCACCCGAGGTGGCGCTTTTTCTTGGCCATGAAACCAAAGGGCGGGCTGGCTTCCCGGCGGCACTCGGTTAGCAACTGTCTCCTACGGGGATTGCGTGATTCGTTCGCGGCCCCGCCACGATGAAGCAATCGAAACATTCCTCTTGGCCCCGCGCGAATTTCGAGGCTGCCGCGGCGTCGAGCCGCTGGTCCTTGGGCGCAGTGTTCGCGCTCGTGCTCGCGCTGACGCTCGTCGCTTATTTCCCGGCGCTGACGGGTGACTTCTTGTGGGACGATGCCGGACACGTCACGCGGTCGGATCTGCAATCGTGGTCGGGGCTCGTCCGGATCTGGTTCGAACTCGGCGCCACGCAGCAATATTACCCGCTCCTTCATTCGGCATTCTGGCTCGAGCATCAGCTCTGGGGCGAGACCGCGCTCGGCTATCACCTGATCAACGTGCTCTGGCACGCGACGGCCGCTTGCCTATTGGTTGGATTGCTGCGGCGGTTGGTCGTCCCCGGTGCTCTGCTGGCCGGCCTGGTCTTTGCGTTGCACCCCGTGGCCGTTGAATCGGTGGCGTGGATAGCCGAGCAGAAGAACACGCTCTCGACGGTGTTCTATCTCGCGGCGGCCCTCGCGTGGCTGCGCTTCGCGGAGGAGCGGCGACCGGCGCGCTACGTGATCGCGACGCTCTGGTTCGTGGCCGCGCTGCTTACGAAGACCGTTACCGCTACGTTGCCGGCCGCCTTGCTCGTGATCGCGTGGTGGCGCGTCGGCCGCCTTTCGTGGCGCGGCGACGTGGCGCCACTTTTGCCCTGGTTGGCTCTGGGTGCGGCGGCGGGGAGCGGCACGGCTTGGCTGGAAACGGTTCAGATTGGTGCCTCCGGCGGGGACTTCGCCCTCGGTCCGGTCGAGCGCGGTTTGTTGGCTGGCCGTGTCGTCTGGTTCTACCTCGGTAAACTCGTTTGGCCCGCCGACCTGACGTTCTTCTACCCACGCTGGACGATTGATGCTGGGGTCGTGTGGCAATGGCTCTTCCCCATGGCGACACTTGGGACAATTGCTGGCGGGGCGTGGCGGAGCCGGCGCGAACGTGGGCCGCTCGCCGCGGTCCTGCTGTTCGGTGGCACGCTGGTGCCGGTGCTCGGTTTCGTGAACGTGTATCCCTTCGTGTTCTCGTATGTGGCGGACCACTTTCAGTATCTGGCGAGCCTCTCCATGATCGCGTTTTTCTCGGCGGCGGTCGTGCGTGGACATCAACTCCTGCACTGGCCTCGCTGGAGCGGACCGACGGCGGCCGCCGCTCTTCTCGTGCTCCTCGGTGGCCTCACATGGCGTCAGAGCGGAATGTATCGCGATGTATTTTCGCTCTACGAGACCACTCTGGCGCGCAACCCCTCGAGCTGGGTGGCGCGGCTCAATCTTGGGTCGGCTCTCGCCGTGGCCGGTCGCCCGGCTGATGGTCTGTCGCACTTGCATCGCGCCCTCGAGTTGAAGCCGGATCATCCGGAGACGCTCAACAGCCTCGCCGACGTCTTAAACCAGATCGGACGTCCGAGTGAGGCCCTGCCACTGCTCGACCGGGCACTGCAACTCCAGCCGCGTTTTGCCGCCGCGCACAATACGCGCGGGGCGACCTTAATGGCACTGCAACGCGCCGACGACGGCGTGGTCGCGTTCAGACGGGCGGTGGCGCTTAACCCGGCGTTAGTGGCAGCGCGGGTTAACCTCGGCTGGGCGCATGCGAACGCTGGACGTATCACCGAAGCGATTGCGGAATTTACCAGAGCTTGTCGCGAGCGACCGGACTTCGCGGATGCCGAGCTGAAATGGGGTCTCACCCTTGTCATGAACTCGCGCCTGAACGAGGCCTTGCCCCACCTTGAGCGCGCCGTCGCGCTCCAGCCCGAGAACGCGGACCTGCATCACGTTTTGGGCCGCGCGTTTTTAGGACTTGGGCAGCGGGCCGCCGCGGTGGAGCAATTCGAGGAAACGCTGCGCCTCGCTCCGCATCATCCCGGAGCATTGGCAGGGATCAAACTCAGCCAGCGCATGAATTAGGCTACACGGTGAAGGGCCTGATTCCATCGACCGAAAGTCGGCCTGGTCGCGCCAAGCCCGGCTGAGTTGTATCTGTCAAGTTCCGCGAAAGGCGATCGGTGGTGTGATGGCTCGGCGAAATAAAGAGTGATGGCCGGGGTCGAGGGAAAGGGGCGGACCGCGCGGAGCACTTCGGCCGTTCGCCGCCAGTGGGGCGGTCGCGATCCCATTTCGCGACCCGAGGGGTGCGCGTAAGGCGGTGAGCACGTTACTGACAGGAATCGGGCTCTGCTGAAGGGCCACCGCGCAGGGCTGGAAGCGACTGAGCTTAGGTTGCGGACGAAGTATCGGGGAGCCGAGTGGCGGGTCGTGGCGGTGTGCTGGCCGCCAAGTTGGCAGGAAAAATTCGCCGTCGTTTGGCCGAGGTTCGGGCGGTGATGGGCGGGGACTCGGCTGGCGCGCGGCGGGAGTGATGGCGGCTACCAAGGCGTGCGTTCTCCGCGGTGCAGCGGAGTTGAAAATCCTGCATGCGTTGGAAAAGCCCGAGCAGTTGCTCCGGTTGCGTGTAGTGATCAAGACCGGAGCGATCGAGTGCGCCGAGCAGTTCGTGGGTGGCCTCCAGCGTCGAGAGGCAGCCTGCTTCCGGCTGCCGCTTGATGACGAAGCGGCTCGGCGCCGCGTTTGAAAACATGATGCGCGGCAGCTGTTGCAGGATGAGGCTCGTACGCAACATCGGCCGCACGAGCCGCCACGTGGCGTCGAGCAAGAATACCACGAGCCGCCGGCCCGCAAAGTCGGCCGCTGGCAGTTCGCCTTTGGATAGATCGCGCGCGTCCCGCGTCGGATAAAGCAGGACGGGAAAATTTTTCGGATCGTTGATCAATGCCTCCACCGCCTCGTGTTTGTCGAAGCTGATGCCGACGTGCAGTTCGCTGTCGCTCAGGCAAAGGTGAGTGAGCCGGCCGGTATTCGCCTTCACCCGCTTGAATTCATACGGGTGCATGAGAAACACGAATTTCGTGCGGGTCGGCATCGGCGTGATCGAGCCGCACCAGCAATGGCGGGCTGGCCAGAAACAACGGTAACACATCTCGCGGCTCATCGTCTTCTCACGATTGCGTTCGTACCCTCTCGTGACCAGCGGCAAAATGCGGCGGGCTGGAAAATGCGGCGGGCGGTTTGGGCCGGTGATCTGCTCCGGGCTCGCCAACGCGACGAGGGCGGGTTACCCCATGCGCTATTGAGGCGACCCGCTCGGTGGACCTACCCAAACCGGTTGCATGGGATCGCACCTGATTTGGCTGGTTATCCGGTCGTGCCGGCTTGGGCTCGAACAGCATTCCGGCGAAGTTAGCTCCGGCGGAACCACGGTCTTCGGCCCTGCGCGGCATGCCGTTGAATGGAATCTTGCTGAAATCTCCCGCCGCGAAGCCAGCGTAGCGAAACGTGCAGGCATCGGCGATGGCTTTGCGCGTCGCGCGTGCCGGTAACGATCGAGTCGCTGACGCCGGTCAGCGAATTGGTCGCGGACTAAAAACCGCCAAGCCAGAGACAAAAATGGCGCCAGAGCAACTGATTGCTCTGACGCCATTTGAAATGGTGGCAAGTCCCGGAATCGAACCGGGGACACAAGGATTTTCAGTCCTCTGCTCTACCAACTGAGCTAACTTGCCGCTATCGGAATGCGGAATAAACGGGTGCGAGGCGGACGCGTCAACGGGAAATTCCGAGCAATTCAGAAACCTCACGCTCCGGGGGAACAGCAACGCGCAGGGGACGCTGCGCTCCGTGCGTTGGGTCCGGTCACCGAGCGTGGCCCTTGTTCGGAGGAGGGGCCGATCGGCGGAGGTGGGTCGGCCGAGCGCCGGTGGCTTGGTCGGCGGGTGGTCGATGGGTTGGGTTTGGCGGCGGTCGGTGGTAAATAGTGTGACCGGCGTCTCACCCGAGGATTGCGTTCAAAGGCCGGGCGTTTTTTCTGGAGGCGGATTGTATGAAAAAGTGAAGAAAATTCTTGGCGTAACTTTGCTCGGTCTTAGTGCGGCCGCTTCGGGTTTTTTTGCGCTGCTGTATGGATGTGGGCTGCTTTTTCGTCCGGACGTAGTCACGCCGCCACCCTTGCCGCCGGCGGATCAATTGGCGGCGGTGCAGCGGTCCCGCGAACTGGCGGGTCGATTAGATCGGGAGCGGCCGCCCGTAATTACCCGCGCGGTCGATTATGCGGATTTGTCGGCTGGCTGGCATCCGCGCGGAGAGTCTCCGGTGCTCGCGGAGCTGGTGCGGGAGGGCCGGCTCCCGCCGGTGGCGCAACGCGTCGGTGCTGAGCCCGTGGTGATGGAGGGCGTCGATGGGGTGGGGCGTTATGGCGGTACCTGGCAGCGCTTCGCCAATTCCTATGAGGACTTCAAAACGATTTATTGGCGACTCTCCGGCTCCAATCTCGTCCGCTGGTCCCCGCAAGGCTACCCTCTCGTGCCTCATGTGGCCAAATCTTGGGAGGTATCGCCCGATTATCGAGTTTACACCTTTGAGTTAAGACGAGGCATGCGTTGGTCCGACGGTCATCCCGTTTCGAGCGATGACCTCGTTTATTGGTACGAGCACGAGATAAAATACTTTAATGTGCGGCCGAAATTGTTGAGGGCGGGAGCGACGCAAGGGCGGGTGTCGAAGCTCGACGAGTGGCGGGTGCGGTTTGAATTTGCGCAGCCGAACCCGTTGTTCTTGGAGAGGCTCGCATCGACCGGCATGAATTTCGAAGATTATTCCGAGCACATTCTGCCGGCCCATTATTTACGGTCCTTTCATCCGGCGCTGGGGGACCAAGCAACGGCGCAGCGGCTGATGGGGTCGTTGGGAGTGGCGAGTCCTCTGGCGGTTTATCGGCGGATGCGGCATTATTTGAATGCCGAGCACCCGCGCCTCTGGCCGTGGGTGATCCAGGCGGCGGCAGTGCCGAGCCCGCTCGTCCTCGTGCGCAATCCCTATTACTGGGCGGTCGATACCCAGGGAAACCAGCTCCCGTACCTCGATCGAGTCGTCTTGTCGATTCGCACCAACCAGGCGATCGGGGTCGCCGCGGCAAATGGTGAAATCTCGATGCAGGCTCGGCACATTCGCTACGACGATCATATCATGCTGCAAGGCGAAGCCGCCCGGCGCGGCTACGAAGTCTACCATTGGAAACCCAGCACTCAGTCGGTCTTCACGGTGTTTCCTAATTTGAATCGCCGGGTCGAGCCAAGCCGGCCCGAAACGCGTTGGAAGTCTGAGCTCCTTAATCAAGCGCGGTTTCGGCAGGCGCTTTCCCTCGCGATCAATCGCTGGGATATTATCCATGCGCAATTTAACGGGCAAGGGGCGCCCGCCCAGATCGCGCCTCCGCCGGATTCCCCTTACCATAACGCCCGGCTCTGGAGCGCGTTTACAGAGTTTGATCCGGTCCGTGCCAATCGCCTGTTGGATGAACTCGGGCTGACGCGAAGAGACGCCGAAGGGTTTCGCACGTTTGCGGACGGGAGCCGGATGGCGTTTACTTTAAACGCAACGGATTACACGACGGAAGCGCCGGGTCAATTTGTGATCGACGACTGGGCGAGGGTCGGCGTGCGGGCGATATTTCGGTCGCGGGCGCGTCGACTTTTTGAGCAGGAGAAACTTGCGTACGAGCACGACTTCACGGTTTGGACGGGCGAGAGTGAGTTCTACCCGTTGGTCGAGCCCCGAAACTTTGTACCCACGTATTTTGAGTCGTTTTTTGCCCCCGGCTTTGGCTGGTGGTATCAGTCGGGCGGACTCCATGGTGACCCGGCGTCGCGACGACCGAATGCCATCGAGCCTCCGCGAGGGCATCCGTTGCGTCGCGCGATGGAACTGCTCGACGAAACGTGTTTGCTGACGGATGAGATGGCGCGAATTGCTCGCTTCAACCAGATCCAGGAAATCGCGGCCGATAATGTTTGGACCATCAGCATCGCGACCCCGCCCCCGCAGTTGGTGGTGGTTAAAAACGGCTTCAAAAATGTGCCGCGTACGGCCCTTTTTGGTGCGAATTTTCAGTCGCCGGCCAACGCGGGCCTGGAGACTTATTTTTGGGAAGAGGCGGCGCGGGACCACCGTGGCGACGCCCAGACCAAGGCGGCGATTTTGAGCAATGTCGGATCGCGGCGAGCGGAGCGACTTTCCGCCGACCGTCCACAGGTGGACCCCGCCCCGGCGATTTGGGGGAGGCTCTGGCTGGCTGGCACGGGCATTACGCTCAGTCTGCTTTTGCTGAGGCATCCTTTAATTTTGCGAAGGATCCTTATGCTGGTGCCAACGATGTTGATGGTTTCGGTCGTTGTCTTTTCAGTCGTGCAATTGCCGCCGGGCGATTTTGTGGAGATGCGCATCGCGCGCCTTGAACTGGAGGGAACGCTGGCGACGGACGAGCTGGCAGCGGAATTGCGGAAGAATTTCCGGCTCGATGAGCCCCTGACGCAACGCTACGCGCGCTGGATGGGGTTCGTCTGGTTCACGACTTTCCAGCCGGAGGATACGGGTTTGCTCCAAGGGAATCTCGGTCTTTCCATGGAGCATGAGAAACCGGCGAGAGAAGTGCTGGGTGATCGAATTTTTCTGACGGTGCTGGTCTGTTTCCTTGCGGTGATTTTGGCGTGGGCTTTGGCCCTGCCGGCGGGAATCTATTCAGCGGTGCGGCCGTATTCGCCCGGCGACTACGGACTGACGTTCGTAGTTTTTTTGGGAGTTTCCGTGCCGCCCTTTCTGTTTGCGTTGGTGATGATGTACCTTGTCAGGCGATGGTTCGGTTTTAATGCAGCGGGTTTGTTTTCAGCCGAATTTGCGACCGTGCCGGAATGGACGTGGGCGAAGGTGATTGATCTCATGAAACACGCGTGGCTGCCCGTCTTGGTTTTGGCTTTCGGCCTGGCCGCGGGCCTCGTGCGGGTCATGCGGGCGAATCTCCTCGATGAGTTAAAAAAACCGTATGTGACCGCGGCGCGAGCCAAGGGTGTGCGACCGTTGCGCTTGCTGCTGAAATATCCCGTGCGTTTGGCTTTGAACCCGTTTGTTTCCAGCATCGGCGGTTTTTTCCCTCATTTGGTTTCCGGCGGTTCGGTGGTCGCGATCGTCCTCAGCCTGCCGATGGTGGGGCCGACTTTATGGGATGCTTTGATTGCCGAAGACGTGTACCTGGCGGCATCGCTGCTAATGGTGCTCAGCTTGCTGGGGGCACTCGGAACGCTCGTCAGCGATCTTTGGCTGCTTCGGCTTGATCCACGCATCCGGATCGATAGCGGTCGCCGATGAATTGAGGAAACGTTGCGAACCTCCGCTTGCTTGTGACCAACGGAGGCATCACCTTTTGGCCATGAATTCTCCCGCACAGCGATCGCGTCGTGATATTTTGAAAGCGTTCGGCGCAGGGGCTGCGCTGCTGGGGGTTAGCTCCGTGCTTGGCCAGACCAAGAACGTACCGCCGTCCCCGCCGAAACTGCCGGTGCGCAGCGATGCGGCGACCGCGCCCTTCACTTTGCCCAAGCTGGGTTATGCTTACGATTCGCTCGAACCGCATTTTGACGCGAGGACGATGGAGATTCACCATTCCAAGCATCACCAAGCTTACATCACACAAGCGAACAGCCTCATCGCCGCCCAGCCTGCGCTCCAAAAAATGTCTGCGGAGGAAATCTTAAGGAAGATCGGGGAAGCGCCGGAGGCGGTCCGCGCTGGGCTCCGCAATCACGTCGGCGGGCACGTTAATCATTCGCTCTTTTGGGATCAGCTTGGCGCGAGCGGCGGCGGCGCTCCGCGCGGGCGACTCGGCGTTACGATGGAAAAAACGTTCGGCTCTTTCGATGCTTTCCAGGTGCAATTTAATGATGCGGCGATGAAGCGGTTTGGCAGCGGCTGGGCCTGGCTGTCTTTTAAGTCGGGCCGATTGGAAATTTCCTCCACTGCCAATCAAGATTCGCCCCTGAGTGACGGGGCGACCCCGCTGCTCGGGCTTGATGTGTGGGAGCACGCGTACTACCTGAAATACCAAAACCGCCGGGCAGACTATCTCGCGGCTTTTTGGAAAGTTGTGCAGTGGGAGCGAGTCGACACACGCTTCGCGTCGGTCAGTTAAAAGCTTGGCCCCGCGCCGGCGGGTAGGCCGTGACGGCGTCCGGTTACCGCGGGGGGGCGGGTTGAGCGCGTGGTTCGAACCGGGCGGCGCGGCGGGCTCGAGGGCCCCGCGCAGGTGCGGTGAAAGGGCCGCGCGGCGTGGGGTTATTTCCCGCGCGGCTTGGGTCGGCCGGGGGAAAGTTTCTGCAAGCGGGCCGTTGGCGGGGTGGGAACCGGGCCCCGGCGCGCCGGGGCGGAATCTCAGGGGGTGATTTTTTCCGCGAGTTCTTCGAGCGGGTAGGTGATGATCTCGGCGAGTGTGGGATGGTACCAAGGCGCCCGCAGAAGATCAAAAACCGTCGCCTTCATGGCCAGAGGGCCGCTGAACGCGTGAATAAGTTCGCCGGCATCTTTCCCAACGATTTCGGCGCCGAGGATGCGGCCGCGCGTGGGCTCGGCGATGACCTTAACGTAGCCGTAGTTTGCATCCATCAGGATTGACTTGCCGTGGTCATTGAAAGGGTAGCGGGCGATGAGGTAGGGGGCGCCGCGGGCGTCGAGCGCGCTCTCGAGTTCGCCGATGGTGGCCAGGGGCGGATCGGTGAAGACCACCGTGAGGAGGAGCGCGTAGTTGACCGGAGAAAGCTTTTTTAACTTCGCCGCGTGGCGGGCGGCGAGTTCGCCCTGTTGGATGGCAACGTGCACGATCTCAGCAGGGCCGGCGCAATCGCCGGCCGCATAAATGTGCGGGGTGCTGGTCTGCTGCCACCGGTTCGTTACGATCTGTCCGCTGGGGCGGGTTTTGACGCCGGCGGCGGCGAGATTGAGCGGCGCGGTGTTGGGCACTCGGCCGAGGGCGTTAAAGAGACGAGCGGAATGGACGGTTTGTTTTTTTCCAGCATGGAGAAACTCGGTCGTGAAGCGCCGTGGGCGCTGGGTGATTTTCGTTAGCTGGGTCCCCGTGAAGATGATCATGCCTTCATCGCTGAGGGCTTGTTGGACCACCGCAGCGGCCTCGCGGGAGTGGTCGCTCAAAAGCTGCGGACTCCGCTGAATTAACGTCACGCGCGATCCAATCCTTTGTAAGAACTGGGCGAGTTCGCAGGCGACAATACCGCCGCCGAGGACGGTGACGCTCGGGGGGATCAAATCGAGATCGAGCACCTCGTCGCTGGTCCAAGCGGCGACAGCGGCGAGGCCGGTGATCGGGGGAACGGCGACTTGGGAACCGGTCCCGATGAGAATGGCTTTCGCGTGGATCTTTTCACCGGAGGAAAGTTCCAACGTGTGGGGATCGAGAAAGCGCGCGTGATCGCGGATGAGATCAAAGCGGCCGGTCTGGAGCGCCTGCAGGCGGTAATCAGCAAACTCCCGGATAATCTTTTTTTTACGCGCCTGCATGGCCGCGAGGTCGGCGCGGGCGAAGGGTACTTTGAGGCCGAACGTCTTGGCTCGCTGGGCCAAGTGGAGGACATCGCTCATATAAAGCAGCGTTTTAGACGGCATGCACCCGCGGAGAATGCAGAGTCCGCCGAGTTCCTTGGCACCGTCGATAATCGCGGACTTGAGACCGAGGGAAACGGCGGTCCGGGCGGCGTTAAAGCCGGCACTACCGCCGCCGACACAGACAAAATCGTAGGATCGCATAGAGGATCGAGCGGGGTTACCGGCCTTTGGCGAAAAGCATGACGTGGATCGTTTTTAAAATAATGGTGGCGTCGAGTTTGAAGGAAAGATGGCGGATATAAAAGAGGTCATATTCTAGTTTCCGGATGGTGTCGGCGCTGCTGCTACCGTAGGGATAGTTTACTTGGGCCCAGCCGGTGATGCCAGGTTTGACGAAGTGACGGAAGTGGTAGCAGGGGATTTTTTTTTCGTAACCTTCGACCAGGCGATCCCACTCGGCGCGGGGGCCAATCAGGCTCATATCGCCAATGAAGACGTTCCACATTTGCGGAAATTCATCGACGCGGGTGGCGCGCAAAATTTTACCCACGCGCGTCACGCGCTCGTCGTTCGGTTGCGTATAGAGCGCCGTGCTGGCGCTGGGGCGCATCGTGCGGAGCTTGCAAATGCGAAAGGGCACTTGATTTTTTCCGATTCGCGTTTGGGTGAAGAAGATCGGTCCGCGACTCTCGACCCAAATGGCGAGGCTGGCGAGGGCGAGGACGGGGGCCGTGAGCAACATCCCGAGGGTTGCGAGCACGATATCGATGGTGCGTTTGATCCGTTCAAAAACGGGTTCACGCGCGATCCGAAATCCATCCTGAAAAAGCCAGATCTGGTTGAGCCGATAAATCGGCACCTTGCGCCAATAGACTTCGTGAAAAAGCTCTAAGGTATAGGTGGGAATTCCAGAAAAATAGAGTTTAACGAGTTTTTGGGTGACTGCCGGTGTGAGCTCTTTGGGGGTTTCGCGGAGCACGATCGCCTCGACGGACCGATGGGACGTTTCGATCTCCTGAAGAACGCTTTGCAAGGTGGCGAGAGCCGGAACGTCGACCTCAGCAACGGGCGGGTGAGTCTCGGTAGATGAGCTGCAGAAAATGACGGGTTGGTTAAACCGGCACTGTTGGCATTCGATTTTGAAAAGATCGCGGCTGACCTCATCGCCGACGAAAACCACCCACTGCTCACCACGAAATCGAAGATTTCTGAGGTAGAATAGGCGGCGGTAGGCGACGGTTAGCGGCAGGAGCAAAACGAAACTGATGACAATTACCGAGCGACTCGATTGCAGGGCGAACGGGGATGTGATGATTCCGTAGGTGAGGAGCAGTACCCCGATCATGACGGCGAGGAGCGCGATCATGTGCTGGCTGGCGTAGTTGACGCTGATCATGTCCGTCCGCGCGTTATAGCCGTCGATCAGTGTGAGGCCGAAAATTATGGCGAGAATGGGAACGATGAGTGCGGCGAAGGTTAACTCGTCATGGATCGGCAGGCCGCGGAGAAATGCGACGAAAGTGAAGACAATGACTGTGGCGATGATGTCGAGGAAGAGCAGCGCGAGAGTGATGAAACGACGGCGATTCATGGCTGGAGAGGCGGGCTGGTAAATGGCGTTGTCGACGGGTGCGCGCCGAGGGAGCGCAGGCGTGCCTCCCACTGGCTCGCGGCGTCTGCGAAAGTGTGCTGGGCGTGGAAACGCGCGGCGGCGGTGCCCCCCGCGGCTCTCAGGGAGGCGTCGGTTGCGAGACTTCGGATCAGGGCGACCAGACGGGCGGGCTCGGCCGGATCGACGCTCCAACCGAAACCGTGCTGGTTGATCAACCCGGCGATTTCACAGTCCTGCGGGCCGATAAATATCAGCGGCCGGGCGACGGCGCAGATGCCATAGAGTTTGCTGGGAAAAACGAGATGCTCGCAGCCGCGGCGTAGCGTGACGAGGTGAACGTCACCGACGCCCAAAGCCGCGCCTAATCGCGCCCGGGATTGCGCGGGTAGGAAAGTGACGCGGGTGAGTCCGCGCCTGCGGGCTTCCGCTTCCAAGGCGGAGTGCTGGGCGCCGCTGCCGATAAAAACAAAGGCAATCTCCGGTTCGTCGCGCAAGGTGGTGGCGAGAGCAATTACCGAGGCTAAGTCGTGGACCCGACCGAAATTCCCGGAGTAAGCGACGACCATCGCCTGACCGAGGCCCCATTCCTCCCGCAGCGCGGCGAGGGCCGTGGCAGGTGCTGGCGCGAGACCGACTGGCGCCCAATTGGGAATGACGCTGATGGCGGTCTGAGGAACGCCCGCCGCGGCGATGACGGCAGCCATGTCTTCGCCCAAGGTGACGCAGTGATCGGCGGCGGCCCAAGCGGCGTTGCGCCACGGCCGGGTGATCCGCAACCAGCGGTGAGCAGTCAGTTCGATCGCAAGTTCTGGATAGATGTCTTGGATCCAGTGGATGAGCCGAGCTCCGCGTGCGCCGGCGATCCACGCTGCGCCGATGCCGAACAAGGGAGGATCGGTGAGGGCGATGATGATCGACTGGCGGCGCGTCAGACGGAAGAGCTGCCAGAGCGCGCCGAGGTAAAATGTGAAAAAGTCGCACGCCTTGCCTAAAGCGCCCCGTTGCTGATGACGGGTTCCGCGCACGCGAGAGATCTGGACGCGATGCCTTGTGGCGGTGAGGGGAATGGCGGGCGTGCCGGGGTGGCTGGTGATGACGTGAACCTCGTGGCCTTGGGCGGCGAGATGCTCCGCGAGATCAGTGAGCAGTTGGCTCGTGGCGGGAGTTTCCGGCCAGTAAAAGCGATTGACGAAGATAAGCCGCATGGGACGAGCCTAGCGGCGGAGGGCGCGCATTTCCTCTTGAGAAAAGCGCTCATAACGCGCGAGCAGTCGACAGTACTGCCAACCCGCCGCGCCCTCGAGAAACCCGCCGCGTAGCAGGTATTGATAGACGAGCCGAAGTGCCGGCCGAAAAGGGAGTTGATAACTGAGATGTTTTAGCGCGCGCCGGCGATGAAGGGCATTTCGAGAGAAAAGATCAGCCCCGGAGATGGTCCCTTGAACGGCTTGATGGTGCCGCGCCTCGATGCGCGCGTAGCGACGATGTTTTTCGAGCCACGCGGTTTCCCCTTCGGATGAGAGATCGTGGAGATAGTGCGCGTCGAGATAGGCCATCCGCATGGCCGGAGCCTCGCGCTGTCCGTGGCCGACTTCGATGAATTCAAATTGAGGTGCGCGCACGAAACGCGCCTGCCATGCGGGGAAATCGGTGCAACGGGGAATCCAGCGGCCGTGCCAGAGCATTTTAGGGGCGGTGTAGTAACCATCCAGATCGCGGCGAGCCGCCGCCGCACGGCAAGCGCGCTCGAGCTCGGGTGTCAGCTGTTCATCGGCGTCGAGGTGAAAGACCCAAGGATGGCGAAAAGCGAGCGTGCGTTGCGCGTGGTTGCGCTGGGCGGCGAAGGATTCGAAACGGTGCTGGTAGACGCGCGCGCCCGCGTGCTCGGCCATGGTGACGGTGCGATCGGTCGAACCTGAATCCAGCACCACGATATCGTCGGAGCCTTTGATCGACGCAAGGCACGGGAGGAGATTGCGCTCCTCGTTGAGGGTTAGAATAAGGACAGAAAACACCGGTAAGAAAACCAAGGGGCTTCAGCGGTAGGCTGAAATTAGGCGTCCGCGGTGACGGCGGGCGGATCCTCGAGCTGGCGAGGCGAGGCGCCGGCATCATGGAGTCGGGCGTAGTGCACGGCGCAGAAAAAGCAGAACCACCACGAGAGGACGACCGCGACGTTGCCAAACGGGAATTCCATCATCGCGTAAAACAGCAGGAGCAGGCAGCTGCCGAGAAGATAGAGGGTGAAGCGATTGCGGATCAGGGAACGCCGCAGCTGCCACAAAGGAGTGAGGGCGCAGAGGACGAGTAACGTGGTGCCGGCGAAGCCATGCTCGGCGAGGGCCTGCAGCCAATCATTGTGGGCGTCGTGGTAGAAAACGGGGAGGCGATCCGCGCGGGATTCGCGGGTGTTAAAAAGCGTAAAGACGTGCGGGAAAGAGGCCATCCCCCAACCAAACCACGGTTTCTCCTGAGCCATCCGCCAGGTGTTGTGATAAAGCAGCGCGCGATCGCCGATACCGCCGATCGCCTGCATCTCAACAAATTGCTCCTGAGATTTAGAGAACCGGGCGACGACCACATCCTTGGCCACGAACCAGGTTGAGCCGCCCGCGATAATGAGAGCAGCGCCGATGCCGATGATGGGCAGAAAAATGGATTCTTGGGCTTGGCGCCGCGCGCGGATGAAGCGACTGAGGGCGTGGGCCAGCGCGACGAGGAGAAAAAGGCTGGCGAGCATCGTCGTTGAGCGGGATCCGCTCAGTGGAAGGGTGATGGCGAGCAGCAGAATGACAACGAGCCCAGCGAACGCGGGGGTGTGAAAGAAGTCGCGGGCGTCACTGCGGTGTCGGTAGTGCCACGTTAAGCCGATGCCTGCGGCCAGCATGAGCAAAATGAAGGATCCCCAGTGGTTATGGTAAACAAAAGAAGCGAAAAAATAGCTTTGAGAGGTCGGCACGGCATCGAAATAAATTCCGGTGGCGTGGCCCAGTTTCTGGACGGTGCCGAAGATGGCGAGGAGGGCAGAGTTGGCGACGGCGAGCAGAAGAAGGTGACGGAGGGTGCGGCGTTGACGGATGACTAATGCGATATTGAAGCAGGAAAGCCAAAGGCCATCAAAAAGCCAGAGAGCCTGGAGGCCGAGCTGGGGACGAGCGGAACTCGGGAGACTGCTCTTCGCGCCTTGGTGAATCAGCAAAATAGAGCCATCGGAGATCACCTCGCGAAAGCTCGCGTTACTGCAACCGAGAAGGACGAAGGCGTTGAAAGCGACGATCGGCAGCAGCCAGCGGATCGGCCCGCGCCGGTCATCCGCCGAGGGAAGTTTGCGGCGTTGGGCGGCGAGCGTGATCACGAGGCTGAGGCTAGCCCAAATGGATATCACGAGTTGGGCGTTATCGGATTGGCCGCCGAAGGCCCACGTCGTTCCGACCAAGAGGAAACCGACGTGCGCGCACGTCACCCGCTCCATCGGCTGGAGCGGTTGGGGGGCACCCCGAAGGTTGCGCACATTGGGCCCGACGTATTCGGATTCCGGTGACATTGAGCGATCCGCGCTGGTTGGAGGCAGGTGTTGGGAATGGTTACCGGCCATCAGCGTGGAGGTGGAGGTCCTCGTAAAACGTGGTGAGCAGGCGGGCGGAGCGGTCCCACGAGAAATTTTCAGCCACCCAGGACTGGGCGTGCGCCCCACGCTGGGTGAGTTGCGTTCGACTCTCGGTGGTGGCGGCTTTCAAGGCGTGGCGATACTCAGCCCAAGGCACGCACCACCCCAAGCCGAGGCGGGCAACCTCAGACCAAGGCGTGGTATCGGTGACGAGTACCGGGACGCGGTGAGCCATGGCCTCAGCGATGACCAGGCCGAAGTTTTCGTTATGGGAAGGCAGAAGGAAAAGCGTCGCGACGGCGTAAGGTGCCGGCTGGCCGAGGCCGGAGAAAGCGGCGACGTGAGTGCGACCGGGGAGCTGGCGGGCGTATGCTTCGAGTGAGGCGGGCGTATCCTCCTGGGGGATACCGACCAACAAGAGGAGCCAATCTTCGGGGCCGTGGCGGCACCAGAGGTCAATGAGTTCGCGGGCACGCTTCTTGGCGTGAAACCGTGAGTAGAAAAGGGCGACGGGGCGCTTTTTTGATTCCGGACACACCGCGTGCCAGTGAGCGGCCGCGTTGTCCTGCGCGGCGGGCAGGGGTAGGTTGACGGCGTTGGGCGCGACGCAGATGGGCTGGGGAAACCCCAAGTCGCGAATTTCCCTGGCCTCCGCGGTGCTGGTGGCGTGCCAGCCGGCGGCGGCGGCGAGTGCGCCGGGATGCACGTAGCGGCTGGCGAATTTTTTTCTCCAAGAGCGGTGTTGCCACGCCCATGCACTCATCATGCCGCGAGGGGAAATGATCAAAGGGCGGCGCTGCGTGACGGCGCGCTGGTGCGCGTAGTGAAGCGTGCGCAGCCACAAGGAGTGATGGTGAATAATATCAGCGTCAGTGGCGGCGAGTGCACGGCGCAGTCCGCGCGATGGGCAGAAGCGTTGGGGCCAGCCGCGTGGGTAGATGGCGGTGCGGAGGCGACCGGCGGACGCCACCGCCAGGTCTTTGACCTGGGTGGCGGTGGCGAGGAGATCCACCTGGTGACCGTTTTGAGCGAGGGCGTGACTGAGGGCGCGAACGGATTGAGAGGGCCCACCGTAACGCTCTTCCAGGCTTGGCACGATTTGGCAGAGCCTCATGGGAGGCGTGGCTCCGGTCGCTCTTTAATGGGACGACACGGCTGGCCGACGCAAACTTGGCGAGGCGGCAAGCTCTTGACGACGACCGAGCGGGCGCCGACCACGCAGAGTTCGCCCACGCTCACGCCCGGGCCGACAAAAACATCGGCGGCGAGCCAGGCGTTGGCGCCGATGACAATGGGTTGGGCGATCAGCGGCATATCCCACCGCGTGAAATCGTGAGTGCCGGCGCAGAGGTGGCAATTTTGGCTGAGATTGGCGCCGCGGTGAAGGGTGATGGGAGCGAGGTTGTACAGGGTAACGCGGGGCCCCACCATCGAGCGGGGCGCGAGGGATAGTTTCCACGGGAAAGTGACGCGGGCAGTGGGGAAAATAACGACCTTGGTGGGTTCGGGGATCTGGGCGCCAAAAAGGCGGAGGAGGTGGGCGCGAAAGGTATGGCAGGGCCGTGGGCTGAAACGAAAAAGCGTGGCCTGCACGGCGGACCACGCGAGGCGCCGCACCAGCTCGGCCCGGGTGTAAGGAGAGCGGGGATTTTGACCGATATAAGGAGATTCCGAATCCATTAAAATGAGCCGAAGTGGCGCGGTGCGATCAGGAGAGGCGGTCTCATGAGGTGCGCGGAGGCGTCGGTGCGGGCAAAAGTGCGGCAAGTTGCTCGAGAAGGCGAGCTGCCACGTCAGGGTAGTCGAAAGGGCGGACGTGCGCACGGGCGCGGGCCGCGAGGCGCTGGCGGCGCGGGGCGTCGGCGAGGAGCTGGCCGAGCGCGTCGGCGAGGTTTTTTTCAGGATGGGGCGAGCGGTGGTCGAAGATGAGACCGGTTTCGTCTTCGCGGATGAGCTCGGCGAAGCACGCGATTTTAGAAACGACCGGAACGCACCCTGCGGCCATGGCCTCGGCGACCGAAACGCCGAAAGTCTCACCCTGTTCGGCCAAGCTGGGGTAGCAGAAAATATCGATGGTGCCGTAAATCTGAGCGAGCCGGGATGGATCGTATTCGGGCGGGGTGATCTCAAGGCGATCGCCGAAATCGGCAGCGTGGGCTTCGCAGAGTTGCTTCAACCAGGTTTTGCCACCGCCGCCAGCCGGGACGGCGACGGGGCCGACGAGACGCAGGCGCCATGGCGGTAAGTCGGGACGGGCGAGGAGTTGGCGAGCGGCGGACAGCAGCAGGCCGATCCCTTTTTCGGGATGCAGCCGACCGATATAACCGATCACGATGGGGGTGACGGATCGGGCGGCGGCCGCGACGGCCGCGGCATGCAGGGACCAATTGAGTGGCAGGGGGAAGGCGATGATCCGGTCGCGGAGACGGGGGTTTTCGGACAGGATGCGCTGGGTGACGGCTGAGCTCAGCGAGAGCAGCCGATGGACGTGACCGTACAGCCGTGTTTGGCCCTTGGGCAGGCGGGCGATGACGGCAACGACGCGCCCAGCCGAGGGTTTGAGGCGATGGAGCCAGACGGGGAGGGCGACGGTGTTGGTGATGACGATGTCGGCCTTGGGCAAAGCGCGGGTGACGCGGACACCCCAGATAAAATCGAGGAGAAGGTTCAGCGGCAGGTAGCGGGTGTGGTTGGCGCCGAGGAGGCGGAGGTGATGGACTCCGGCAAGCGTTTCGGAGGTGGGCGCGCCCGGCCAGCGGCGGGAGATGAAGGTGATCTCGTGACCCGCGGCGGCGAAGAGTTTCGCGAGGTGGTGCCACGTTTTTTCCATGGCTCCGCCTTGGACGGGTGGCACGGGCAGGAGAAAGCCTGCGACGATCGTGATTTTCACGAGGCGGGCGTGCGGCGTGAGGGCACGTTCGCGAGCGCGGCGAGGAGGCCGGTGGTGGTCTGGCTGTAGGTGTATTGAGCGATGCGCGCGGCGACGGCGGCGTGAAGGCGGGCGCGGGGGCGGGGGGCGGCAAGGGTGGCGAAGGCTGCGATGAGTTTTCTCGTGAGGGTGTCCGGTTGCTGGGAAGGGAACACCCATCCCGTTTCTTCGTCGGTGACGAGATCAGTTTGGCAGCCGACGCGATCGCTGACGAGGCAAGGCACGCCCATGTGCATGGCCTCATTCACGGCGAGGCCCCAGGTTTCGTAATGTCCGCGGGAAGGTAAGACGAAAAGATCAGCGAGCAGATAGCGCGAAGGCATTTCGCTCTGATTGGCAAACGGCAGAAAATAGATGGGGGCGTGAGGGGCAGTGGCCGCGAGGGTCTGGAGGGCGGGTTTTTCCTTGCCATCACCGACGAAGATGAGCGCGGTTTCGGGCAGGCGGGCAGCGAGAAAAGCCGTGAGGAGTGCGCCAGGCTGTTTGGCGGCGACCAGTTTACCCGCATAAAGAATGACGCGAGTACTCGGCGGGAGGTGCAGCTCCTGCCGGAGGGTGGCGGCGGCGTTTCGATGGGCGGCCAGCGTTGAATTAAAATGAGCGGCGTCGACGGCGTGAGGTGAGAAAAAGAGGCGGGGTGCCTTGACGCCGAATCGTAAAAAATAGGCGCGGTTGGCGGCGCCGACGGGCAGAAATGCGGTGAATTGGGCGAAGAGGAGGCGGAGCGCCCCGCGGGTGATGAGCGGTGGTTCTCTGCGACCAAGCAGGTGGGAGTCTCCGCGGAAGAGCAGGGGAATCCGTTGCCAGCGGGCCCAGGCGACGACGCGAAGGTGAGAGGCATAAGCGTAGCCAAATAAGAGGATCGCCTCGGGTTGGAATTGCGCGAGGCGGGCGGTGATTCGAGGGTTGCGCAGACCCATGAAATGATCGGTGCCGGGCCGGGCGGCGAGGTTCGGGACAAACTCGTGGTCGTAGCCGCTGAGGAGATCGACATCCCATTTGACGGTGGTGCCGAACTGCGGATCGAGGTGCGGGCTCACGCCGAATTCCCAAAGGTAAAAAATACGCAGCTTGAGAGCGGTGTGCGCGGTGAGCCAACGGAACCATGGGCTGTAGTATTGGGTGGGGTGGGAGAGCACCACGGCGAGGCGGCGCGGGTGGACGGTCGGTGGCATTACTTGAGGTAACGGCGCGTCACGTAAAGGAGACCGAGCACGGCGACGCACCCTTGGAAAAGGGAGCTGAGCCAAATGCTCATGGTCATTTCAGTCTGAAAGGACCAAGCCATGAGGACGACCATGAGGATGCCCCCGTAGGAAAGGAGTGGGCTGCTGGCGGCGCTGACGCTGACGTATTTGGAACCGGCGCCGATAAAAACACCGAGGATCGCCAAGCCAAAAAAACCGAAATTGGCGTAGGCTTCGGTGAGTAAGCCAAAGCCGATGGTCGTTTTGGTGGTATCTTCCTCCACTTGGAGACCGTAATAAATGGCCAAGGTATAGGTGCTGATATGGCCGACGGGTTTTTCCGGCCAGAAAAAGCGGGGAACGAATTGTCCGGGAATCTGGGCGTAAGTTGTTCCGTTGAGAAAAGGCAGTTGAGCGGGCGTGTTGGCGACGACGAGGCACATGATATGAAACAGAGAGGTCCGTTCGAGGAGCCGGTTGCTATCGTTGCGCTGGGCTTGGATTTCGGGGTCGAGACCGTAGCTGATCCACTCTTGAAAAAAAGCCGGCACGGCAGCGAGCGTCGGCATGGGTGCCTGTTGCTCCCAATATTTTTCCCGCATCGCGCTTTTGCCATTGTGGAGTACGGCAATGCAAGGGAGCGAAACAACGAGAAACAGCACGGGGATTTTTTTCCCTCCGGTCACATATCCGAGCAAGCCAAGTACGATAACAGAAACTCCCCCGACCAAGAACAGGCTCGACCAGCTCAAGATGATTTGGGTGGTGGTTAAAACGAGGAAGAAATTTTTTTCGCTCTTAGGCAAGATACCGGCGCCCCAGAGGCGACACTGGAGGAAGGTGGCGACGATGCCGATCCCATAGGCGAAGGCGCGCAGGGGGCCGGCGAGTTGGCCGGGAATCAATGAGGTGAAGTTATCGGCAAACGTGTACGCGGTCGTTATGGCTATGCCGTAACCGAGTTTATATGAGATGTTCTCATTTACGATCGCCTCTCTCCAAAACGGCGTCCGCTGGACGCGCGCACGGACGGAAATATAGGTAAAAATGGCGACCCCTTGAAAAAGGATGACGCCCAGCGCCGCGAGCGTGAGCGTCTCGGTTGAAAAGTTTTTTAGAGCTTGGTGGCCGCTTAAAAGAGGAATCGCATAGGTGTTGATACTGGTGAGCATAAACGCCTCGAAAAGCGGTAAGCTGAAATTTGCCTGCCGGGCCCAGCGGAGACCGGGGATGACTGATAAAATGATGATCAATAACCCGAGATAAAGATGGAGGGGATCGGCGACGTCGGCCGTGAATGTGTACCCAGCGAGCGCGAGGATGATGGCGCCGAGACCGACGTTGAAAAGTCGCTGGCCCCGCCGGCGGCCCGGCGCGGGGGCGTGGGCGGCGATGGGGGGGGCAGGAGCGTCCGCGGAGCCTGACGGGCCGGCGTTGGCCGGAGATGGTGATGGCGAGGACTGGTTCAAGCGGCGGAGACGGGCGCTGGGGCGACGGCGCGGTTGAAGAGGGCGACTTGTTGGCGGGTCAGCTCCTCGGCGAGGAAGTGCTGGTTGAAGTAGTCGGTCTGGCGGACCGGCAAAGAACCGGCGGGAAAACCGGCGAGGGCCAGATCGAAAAACGTGTGGAGCTGGGCGTGCGCGGCGTCTTTTGATTCGTGGAGGTGGAAACCTACGAGGTAGGCGCATTGGAGTTCCTCGAGCAGCCGCTCGAGGACGCTGCCCTTAAATACGAGGCCGAGTATCGGGCGGCCAGAAAGGTAATAAGGATAGATTTTTGACGGAGAGTAGGCGAGATCGGTGGACCCGAGGATGAGCAGTCCATCGGCTTCATTCTGCCAATGGATCGACTCCAAATGGCCGATGCGCTGAGAGATTTCATCGACGAGGTCGTCGACGCCGCATGCCTTCGCGATCGGCCAGACGGATAACCGGCCTTGCCCGGGGGGGGCGTAGCTCGTACCGATAAAATGGAAGCGGAGACGCGCGGCGCGCTCCGGCCAGTGGAGCCGGTAAGTTCTGAGGCCTTGGAAAAGCACCAGGAGTGAGTCTGGTAAAATGGGCCCGGAGGCGCCCGTGTAGACGAAATGAATCTCATTTTGCGTGCGTGGGAAACGTTTGTCAGAGGAGGCGAGAGCCCGCGCTTGGGTCTGATCGTGGGCGCTGGCCCCAAAGCCGATGACCGCCGTCGGGACGGTGGCAAAGGCGCGATAGCGAGCTCGTAAATCGGTAAGGTAGCTCGGTGAGACGCTCATGACGGCGGCCGCGCGCCGAAAGCACCAGCCCTCCCACGCCCACGCCTGTAGCCGGGCGAATGCGTATTTCCAGCCACCGGGGGGCGGGCGAGCTCCGCGGCGCTCGTAAAAATCCGTCCGCCAGGGGTCTTGGACATCGATCACGTAGGGCACGCCAAAACAGCGGAGCCAAAAACGGCCCAGCAGCAACGTCACGAATTGGGTGTTGGAAAAAAATACGAGGTCGAATTTTTCAGATGAAAGGATGCGGGAGCCCGTCCAAAGAAAAAAAAGCAGCGCGCGGAGCCCCAGGTTGCCGAGACCGATGTATCGGCATAAGCGATACGGAAGGGCGGCGGTCCGCACAATCCTGACGTCCTCGGGTAAGGTTGGGAGGAGCTCGGCTTCGAGCATGCCGCTCTGGCATGCTGGATTGACCGCGAGCACGACGGGTTCCCAGCCCATCTTTTGGTAATAAGGCAAACTCATCCGCACGCGCTGCATATCGGGTGCGTTAATGGGCGGGAAGTGCGGGCTAACGATGAGGACGCGCTTCAACGGGGAGGCGAGCGGCCCGGCGCCCGCGGATTGGGCGGAGTCGCGTTCCGGAAGATTCCCGATTTGGGGCGGAAGGGTCATGGGGATGCCCGCTGGGCGTTCGTGCCTAAGCGATAAAATGGCGCTGGCGGCGGACCGCTGGAATCAGCCCCATGGAAAGGATCGGGCTCGCCTGGGCTGGCGCCCACGGTGATCAAGGAGAGCAAAAGTTTTTGGATCAAGCGGGTGAGCCTAGGGGTTGCGGGCGGTTGGCGCGAGGCGAGGCCGCGCTCGAGGGCCGCGGCGACCTAAAATGGGAACGGCTAGGGGTTGCGGGCGGTTGGCGCGAGGCGAGGCGGTACGTATTCGCGGAAGAAAAACTCGTGGGAACCGAGGCCGCGTTGAAGGAGCGCGCCGGGCAGGAGTGGACTCGGCCAAGGCGGGGACGGCTGAACTTGAGAACGGTGGCAGGCGAGCGCTTTTTTCTTCGCGTCGCGGAGCGATGCGTCGAGCGGTAGGCGAAGGTTGTCCGCGCCGAGGCGAAGCTGAGGCATTAAACGAAACGGCTGCCACCAAGCCCAGATGGGGTATCCGAGAAGTTGGGCGCCGCCCGCGCTCGCGCAGGCCGCGCGCGCCAACTCGTATGCGGCCGTGTGCTCGGT
>Ga0114966_10001119_pt1 | contig 25075 bp, 15 predicted proteins | sample M_130207_XF_Meta_FD_87029 | JGI IMG/M metagenome (GOLD analysis project Ga0114966, IMG submission 87029) | Freshwater microbial communities from Lake Montjoie, Canada to study carbon cycling - M_130207_XF_MetaG | ecosystem: Environmental > Aquatic > Freshwater > Lake | place: Lake Montjoie... | reverse complement strand
CGGGGTCGGAGGCGATTCAAAAGGCTCTGTGGGGGTGTCTGTCGCGGGACACGTCTCGTGACATGATCATCGCGACCCGATTTGGGTTTCACGGAAAAAAGGGCTTGGCCAATGCCGTGACCGGCTCCGAAAAAGACACAGAACGCGATTCACGGGTGAAATTCATCAGCTTTCCTCAGGAGGAGATCCTCGATGCCGGTTTCGATGCGGATGCGGTCAATCTTGCCAAGTATCGCGCCGAATTGGATCAACTGCAGACCCAATTTGGCCGCAAGTTGACGTGTCTCATCACCGAACCGTATCTCGGTGGCGGTGGTAGTTATCATCCTCCGGCCGCATACCACCAGATGCTGCAGCAGTTTTGCCGTGACAATGACCTGTTGTTTATCTTTGACGAAGTGCAGGCAAATTTTGGTCGCACAGGCTCGATGTACGCGTTTGAAAAGTATGGTGTGGAACCGGATATGGTCGTTCTCGGTAAGGGGCTCGGCAATGGCGTCCCTGTCGCGGCTGTGGCCTCTCGTGGCGATGTTTTTGCAAGGATGAAATACGGTGAGATGTCTGACACGTGGAGTGCGAATCCGCTCTCCTGTGCTGCCGTTCTGGCAACGCTTGATGAGTTTGAAGGAACCGATGTCCTGAAACATGTTCGCTCGTTGACACCCCTCTTCTTGTCTCGACTCCATCAACTCCAGTCGACGGGACTCGTGAGACATGTCCGTGGTGAGGGGATGGTTTTTGGAGTGGAATGCGCCGCGATCGGCTTACTTTCGCCCGCCGATGTCGCCAGCAAGATCATCGAATCCTGCTACCGAGGAAGGGCGGGGACAGGCATTCATCTGATCGGTCCGCTGGCGGAAAAAGTGATCCGTGTCAGTCCGCCGCTGACCATCACGATCAATGAAGCTCGCCAAGCACTCGATCTGCTCAGCGAAATCGTCAGCAGCCTCGCCGCCGATCTTGGCGCAGGTTGAATGTGTTTGAGTGATTCTCAAATAAACGATATCCGCGGACGTTTGGTTTCGTTGTCGAAAAGTTATCCGTAGCGTCGTGATCATCGCTGTCTTCCAACTGAACGCGGAGTGCGCGTGATGAAGAACGGTAACAGGGACAGGAAGACGATCGTCCGATTCGAGTTCTGGCCCGTTATGACACGCACTTTGCTCCCGAGAGTGACGTGGCCACCGTGCCTGTTCGTTGTCCCCTCGTTCTGGGGAAGAGGTGGGGTGCTGGATTTCTGCAGCAGGGCCAGACGCATTTGCTGGCCGAGTGAGGCCCCCGCGTCTTGCTGAGCGATCCGCGCTACCGCCTCTTCAAATGTTCGCGTGTGGCCCCGTTGACTTTCGTGGACCAAACACCGGGTGGACGTCTGGTCCACCCGGTGTGGACTCCGCGTAAGCTGTTGAAAATGTCAGAAATCCCCGAAAATATCCTGATTGTTTCGGGTGCAAAGACCATGCATGACCGACAGGTTGATGTGGGCGTTCAGCATCCGAGTCGAGCCGTCCATCAACAAAAAATTTCCGGCACCTGTGTGGGGCGAGTAGAAACTGGCTGGGCTGCCGTTCGGAGCATTCATCGTGTACTGTCTGCTGTGAACAACCACGGCCGTAATTGTGGGCCGCCAGTTTTGACAGGGGGTCAACGAGGGGTTGTATGGGAGAGGACGGGTTGTGGAGTTGTAGAGGACTTCCTGCCCGGCGACGATGCCCGCCCAAGCACTTGCGACGAAGCCGCTGTGGCGTTCGCCGATCCCGATTGTCAGGGACAGACCATCGGTGATGTCGGCCGCGCGGATACTGACATTACGATGGAAGATGCCATTGAAGGGCTGTTGCTCGTAGCAACCATAATCGGGATCGCCGGTCTGACCTCCGCCGAGATTGCCAACATAGCTGGTTGCCCCGCCGTCGGTCAGTACCGTTGGCGTGTTGGAAACAGAGGGGGGTGAACCGCAGTCATAAATCTGGATCCACTGCGGCCCGCGATCACTTGGGCAACGGAAGGCGTTGACAACTGTTCTGCGCCCGACCGCATTGGCAGGGTCTGTCAGTGGTAGATCGAAGTTGATCGTGCTGTGAAAGTTGCCCTGCTCCAAATAAGGCAGCATTCGGGCGAAGAAACTCCAACCGGGACCCAGATCGTTGGGTGCTGCGTTGCAGGATCCCGGGGGCATGACCCACGCCGGATCCCCCAGACGCGACACAATTCCCGGTGGAAACCCATTGTGAACATCGTGGTAATTATGCAGAGCGAGACCCATCTGCTTGAGGTTGTTCAAGCATCGCACCCGCCGCGATACCTCACGGACCTGTTGTATGGCGGGGAGCAAGAGGGCGGCAAGGAGTGCTAGGATCGCGATCACAACCAACAGTTCAATCAGCGAGAACCCCCGACGGTGAGACATCGTCTGACGCCTGTTGGACAGCAGACTGATCGCGAATCGGGCCCAACAGAGAGGTGCTGTGGTTGGCCGAGAGACGTCCGACGAGCGGTCGGAACGATGTGAATTGTTACGAAACGGCAGAGATGATTCAGATCCGAATGTGGATTGCCGGGACAAGGTCAAAGAGTCTTTCCCGGAAAATATCATGATAATTTCGTTGAAATCCAACATCACCGCTGGCCTTGTCTTGCCTTCAAGTTTTGTGTGACGTAACTGGGCAAGTTGTGGTCTTCGTGGAGAAGCGGACGGTTCCGAGCAGCGCGGGAATGACGCGAAACGGATCGAGGCAGAGATGCCACTGGATTACGCTTCCGGCATCAGCCGTTCAGACATTTTTTGCTGAGGATGTTCGTTGAGGCGTGAATGGAGATAGACAGCGGTCCACTCGGCGAGACGGCGACCCAGTTTGAGGCAGGCGGCACGAGTTTCCTCGTCACGCGGTTCCTTGGCCGCGATCGCGCCGTAGTGCAGCGTCAGGTCGCGGCTGACATAGTCAGTGACACCAAACACGAGAAAGCCGAAGTTCATCAAGACCGTCAATAAACTTTGACAGGCAAGTTCAGCGCCTCCACCCCAACCGCCGGAAGAACTGAAGGCGCAGGCAATCTTACCATCCACCTTGGACCACTGTTGCACCATGGTCTCATCCCAAAATCGCTTCATCTTCCAACTCAGCAGACCCATGTTCGTCGGGCTGCCGACAGCCAGTCCGTCGCACCAGACGACGTCGTCGGCCGTCGCCTGATCAACGGATCGAACTCGAACATCGGTATCGGCGATGCTGCTCGCCCCCTCCGCCACGAGCTCTGCCATGCGGGCTGTGTGACCGGATCGTGAATCGAACAGAACGAGAATCTTGTTCATGCAGCCGTCTTGCCGAAGAGTGAGTTAATGGCGAGTCGCCGAGCCTGTCTGTTTCAACAGGTCATACCGTCGGCAGCCTGGGACTGCCAGTGAGTACAAAACACCCGTTGCCATCGATTGCCGATTCTGCGGAGCGTCGTGACCCGCAGGGCCGTCATTACTGCGGCCGCGATTCGCGGCGCAATCCACGTCTGAGAAAAACGGGCATGAGCGATTTCGACGGCGTCATAGTTGTGATGTCACTCCACGCAGTGATCCGCCCTCGATCGGTGTTGATCGATGCGAAAAGCGCTCGGTGATCCTGTGATAATCCTGCTGTCTCCAGATGGATGCCTGTAAACAGCCGTTTTTTGAAAATCGGTGGACCGGTATGCCTTTCACCACGAGGAAAAATCCTGTTTGCTGGGAGGCATCAATAAAAAGAGACGTCGGTCAGTCCCGAGGGACTGACCGACGTCATGGAGGCGAGGGGAATTGAACCCCTGTCCTGTGATACCTCAGAATGAGCTTCTACGTGTGTAGTCCGCTGATTGATGTCGTCACGGTCGGCTCAACGAACGAAGCCGACTCGCAACCAGTGTCCCACAAGTCTCGCTCCAGGCGTAGGTCACATTGACCTGGAGCCAGCCGGTATTTGCGTGTGACTTTCGGACTCCAACGGCAAGGATTCCTAAATCACGGCCACACTAGGCAGCCAAGGTCAACGGCCGATTGGCAGTTGTGTTTTGATCGGCTTTTTACGTGGCCAGCTGATCAACCACGACACGCCACCCAAACCTATAGCAATCCAGTCGAATCCGGTCGCCCCCGTTTGGTTCAGTCGAGGAAGCTCTTCCCAGACCGGACATAATCATAACGTCAGTCCGATGAAGAACAAAGGCCGTTTTGATGGTCATGAGCGGCAGTTGACATCCCGGATGATCAGAACTCCTCATGCGCGTTCTGCCAATTGCTCCGATTTGCGACCGATTGAGCCGTACGTTATCGTCGTCGCTGTGGATGAGCCGTGTGAGTTTGTTGCCGAGCGACCCGCCGGAATTTTGGCGTGAGGTGACCAAATTGTTGGAGACGCGAGGCTGCTTCCCGAAAATTGAGTCGACAAACGGATCTTAAAAGAGGAGAAGTCAACGTGATCAATCGGGGCGTTTTTTCACAATTCTCGTGGCGAATCTCGTTCACTTTGCGCTCCCTGATTCTTCTGGCGTGGGCGATGTTTAATTTTCATGTCGTGACCGCTGACGAAGCAAGGATCGTCATCGAGGAGTGTTCACTATTTGATTCGAATCAGGGGCGGATGATTCCGCGTCAGACCGTCGTTGTGAGAGGGGATCGGATTGAATCGGTTTCCGCCAGCGACAGTGTGCGAGCGATTCCTCCCGCTGCGATCCGGATTGATGGGCGAGGCAAATATTTGCTGCCAGGACTAATTGATGCACATGTCCACGTGATCCATGTGCTCGACTTTGCTCACGTTACGGCAGATGAGATCCTGCCGCTGTATCTTGCTGCGGGAGTGACGTCGGTCCGAAGTGCCGGTGATGAAATCGTTGCCGCGACGCTGGTGTCACGATATGCCGAAACTCATGCGGAGAGGTGTCCCAGAGTCTTCACCTGCAGCCCGCTGATCGATGCTGATCCACCCATCCATCGTGACATCGGCCGCGCCGTGACTGACCCCGGACAGGTGCCAGCGATTCTCGAGGATCTCCTCGATTGGAAAGTCAGAACGCTCAAGATCTATGCCGGGACACAACGAGATGTCGGGCGTGCCGTGATTGAAGAAGGCCATCGGCGAGGGATGATCGTCACAGCGCATCTTGGCCGGTACTCTGCGCAAGATGCCGTGGCCGATGGCATCGATTGTCTGGAACACATCGTGTCCGTTTCTAACTACGTGATTCCAGAAGACATGCCCAGAACACCCGGATTTCGCGGGAGGATAGATTTTGACAATCCGGTTTGCAGGTCGCTCGTGAAGCAACTCGCCGAGCGACACGTCTATGTCGATCCAACGTTGTCTGTCTATCGACAGATGATCCTGCTACCCGACATCCCCGAGGTACGTGATTCACCGGACAATCAACGAGTCCCACAGCGGCTCCGCGATTTCTGGCCAATCTACCTGCGTCGAGCGGGGTGTCCGCAGGACGACTCGTTAGAAGAACGCCGCCGTGAATTTGCCAAGCTTCAAGAGTTGACCGGAATTCTTCATCATGCGGGTATCCCGATCCTTGTCGGAACGGATTCACCGGAGCCACAGGTTCCACCGGGCTATTCGATGCATACGGAAATGGAGTTGCTCGTAGGCTCTGGGATTCCGCCGGCGTCCGTCTTGCAGGCGGCCACGCTGCACAACGCCAGAGTCTTGCAAGAGGAATCCAGATTAGGAACGATTGCTCCCGAGAAACTGGCCGATCTGATCCTGCTGACCCATAATCCACTGGAGAACATCCGCAATACGCGGTCCATTGAAATCGTTGTGCGGGGCGGAAAAATCTGCCGCCCTGCAGATCTCCTGAAGTACGTTTCCCCGTAAATTTGACGCGATTTTAGGGAGATTGGAATGGGCGGACACCGAGGGCATGGCGGTGCCTAGCGTAAACAGAAACTAGAATCGAGTCCTTGTTTTTGGAGATGACTCCTGCCCTCTTGAGACGGGGGCAATGAATGCTGTCGCTGGATCGATACGCGTTTCGACCGCCGTGTCGTGACCCTCGTTGAGCGGTTTAGCGAGCGAGAAGTTTTTGAAATTCATTCCAGGGTCTGGCGTTGGCGATATCACGTTTTGTCAGCCCGGCGCGGCGTGCTTGGTCCACACCGTACGTCAAGTCATCAAGCCCGCTCGTCGAGTGCGCATCGGTATCGATCACGATTGGGATGCCGAGCGAACTGGCGGCTGCAGCCTGAATATCGTTCAGATCGAGACGCGAGGGACAAGAATTGATTTCCAACATCACTCCGTGTTCGGCGGCGGCTTGGAGAAAAGTTTTGTAATCGATGTCGGCAGGCAGGCGACTTCCAATCAGTCGCCCCGAGGGATGGCCGATCACATCGACATGCGGGTTACGAATCGCGTTCAGCAACCGAGTCATGATCTTCTCACGCGGTTGTTTCAAACCATAGTGCAGGACCGCGATCACCCAGTCGGCTTCGCTCAGGACCTGATCATCGAGATCGAGTGTGGCATCTTCAAGGATGTCACACTCGATTCCACGCAGAATCTCAATCCCCGAAATCTCGCTCCGCACACGATCGATGTCTCGCCAGTGTTGACGCAAACGAGCGGCGTCCAATCCATTCGCTATTGTGACCCGTTTTGAATGATCGGTGATAGCGATGTACTTCAGTCCTCGCGTCTTCGCGGCTTCTGCCATTTCTCGAATTGTCGCTGCACCGTCCGTGGCGGTGGTATGCATGTGAAGGTCGCCTTGAATATCTTCTAACTCAATCAGACGCGGCAGAGATCCCGCTTCGGCCCACTCGATCTCGCCTCTGTTCTCTCGAAGTTCCGGTGGAATAAATGGCAGGCCGACAGCCTCGTAAACCTCTTCCTCCGTCCGACCTGCGAGATAGTCATCGCCGCGATAAACTCCATATTCGTTGAGCTTTAATCCCCGTTCCTGAGCACGTCGCCGAATGACAATGTTATGTTCCTTGGAACCCGTGAAGTATTGCATCGCCGCGCCGTACGATTCGGCAGCAACAACCCGCAGGTCCAGCTCGATTCCGCTTCGAAGTCGCACACGCTGCTTGGTCTCCCCGCGGGAGATCACGTTTTCGACAAGAGGATGAGCGGCCAAGAGATCCATGGCATCCGTCGAGTCCGCTGACACCGCCAGCAGGTCTAAGTCGCCACACGTTTCTTGGCGACGACGACAACTCCCTGCCACAGACACCTGCGACACCGTGGGAAGTTGTTTTAGGTCGTGTACGATCGCTTCGGCAGAGTCGCGGGCGATGGAGATCAACATGCGTCGCCCGACTTCTTCGGCATGTGCGATACCGTCCAAAATCGTCTGCGCGGTTTTTTTCCCAAATCCCTTGAGATCGGCAACGCGGCCGGCGATGCAAGCGGATTTCAGATCAGCGAGCGTTGCCAGACCAAGTTCATGGAAAAGAGCCGCCACTTTTTTCGGACCGAGTCCGGCGATGCGAAGCATTTGAAGTACGCCCGCGGGAACCTGCGACCGCAATTCAACCAACTGTGGTAGAGAACCGGTTTCGACGATCGTTCGAACCTTCTGGGCCAGATCTTGGCCGATGCCCTCGAACTCCGTCAGGCTGCGGCCAGTCGTGGCCACGACATCGGCTGCGGATTCCGAGAGATTTTCAAGAGTCCGACTCGCATTTCGATAGGCTCGGACTCGAAACGAATTCGCCCCTTGAATCTCCAAGAGATCGGCAAGTTCTTCGAACAGGGAAGCGATGTGTTGATTGAGCATCTGGCTACGGTCCTGCAGATGGAATGTCGATCTCCTGAAACACCAAGACGGCCTCGAGATCATACACCGTTTGCTGAAACCCGTGGCCTTGCCCGATGTCTCTTTTTTGCTATCATCCCGCCGCGGTTTGCCAAATCTCAACGAGAGCTCGCGATGTCGGAGTTGCAAGCACGAGATTTTTCTAACGCGTTCTGCGCCGCCGTAGCTCAGTTGGTAGAGCAATGCTTTCGTAAAGCATAGGTCGTCAGTTCGAGTCTGACCGGCGGCTTCTCGCAACGCCCAATCCAGTAATGGTTTGAGGTGTTTTTTGTCCCGCATTCTTGGTTTTTGGCTCACGAGAGGCAAACTCTTCGGATCAGTTCAGGCCGTGTTCTGGTCAACAGTTCGTTGAGCATTAATTGCGGCTTCGTCCTGCATCCCGTCCACGAGGTGAAAGATCGGTATCCAGAGTCAGTTTGCATGATGAGTGTTCAAGCCGTTCTGGAACGATTTTGATGTTTGTCCCAGCCATGAGCAGCAACGATGCCGCGGTGTGTCGCAGATCGGTTTTTAGACCCGCCACGCGACGACGCGTTTTTCAGGGATCCACCATCGGCCGGGGAAAGGGCCATCACCCCCGCCGCCGAAAATTTTCTAAGCATCATGCGTCGTTGGAGGAGATAGGGGTGCGTGATTTGGATCGGTGCCCCTGTCTCTCCACTGCTAAAATCGTTTCCTCGGACAATCGGTGAAATTTGCCTCTGCTGTAGACGTATGGCTGCTTGCTGTTTCCCTGAATAAAGCTGTTGTGCGAATGTTGGACAGATCGTTCCGTTCATCAGATGAGGTATAGCGGGGGATCGTGTCGGGGACAAAACGAACGATTGGTTGCGGTCGCTACGGACACTCATCAGAGGATGTACCAAGGTCGGTCAAGTATTTTTTTCCAGTCCCTGTTTCGGAGGACCCTGCGGCCAGAGCCAATCGCTCGATTGTGGCCGCGGACAGTCTCGAGTCATCATGGACGGACGAAGAAGAGGGGCGTAGTCATGAACCGTATTTATTTCGAGATCTTCGTCTTGATTGTCACGGCTGTGCCGCCATTGCCGTCCGTCACCGCACAGCGTCCCGATCGCACAGAACTCGAACTGGCTTTGCGACCATTGCAATCGCGAATGATGACGCTGCAAAAAGAGGGACGCGTGCCCGCTGATGAGTGGGCCGATGCGCAGATCTTTCTCAAAGCGGCGGTCTGGGCGATCGATCTTGAGCCGGAACTCGATGCGCAAAAAACGGCGATGGTCCAGCAGGCGATTCGACGGGCGAGCCAGCGGATTGAGGCACTTGAATCCGGCAGCCGGCCATGGAGCACACGGCGGGGTCGGCTCATCCGTGGATTCGTTTCCTCCGTCGATGGTTCGACGCAGCCCTTCGGACTTGTCGTCCCCGCCATGTACGATCCGCGTCAACCGATCCGACTGGATGTCGTCCTGCACGGCAGTCATGGTGGCCGGGCCAGCGGAATCGGAGACTTACTGTACATCCGCCAATTCGATCAAGGTGATGAGACGGAGACCGGTCCGAGCGTCAACTACATCGAAGTCCATCCGATGGGGCGACTCGGGGAAAATGCATATCGCTTTGAGGGCGAAACGGATATCGATGAAGCGATCGAAGCGGTTTGCCGTAACTATTCCATCGATCGGACTCGGGTCGTTTTGCGTGGTAGTTCGCTGGGCGGAGTCGGCACATGGCAGGTGGGGCTGAAGCGTCCGGATCGATTTGTGGCGCTTGGTCCCACGGCGGGACCGGTCGACACGGTGGAATTCGCGAATTCTCCGTGGCCTCATTTTATTCGGCTTGACCCACTGACATCATGGCAGAAGAAGATGCTCCACCTCGTGGATGCCATCGACTATACGGCCAATGCGAGAATGGTGCCGGTGGTCGCTGCGATGGGTGATCAGGATCACTATTTTAGTTCGCATCTGCTGATTCAGAAAGCATTCGAGACCGAGGGGATTCCTTTCGTCGCAGTGGTGGATATCGGCGGGGGACATGGAGTGAAAGCCAGCGTGCTGGAAGAGCAGTTGCGTCTGATTGGCCAGCATGCGGCGCGCGGTCTCGACGCGACACCGGAACAGATTCGGTTCGTCACGTGGACGCTCAGGTATAGTCGCTGTCATTGGGTCGAAATTTTGGGTCTTGCGGAACATTATCAGCGCGCGGAACTCGATGCCCGCATCACCACGGACAGTTCGATCGTCGTTGCGGAGCCGCAAAATATCACGCGTTTTTGTCTCCGGCCTCCGGCCCTTTCAGGCAGAGTTCCGATCACACGAGTGATTCTCGGGGGAACGACGATCATCCTGCCCCCGCGAACGACGATCGAAACCACGGGCATCGTGTTGGAACGCGCGGCCGGTCACTGGCGGTACCAGGGAACTCGGGCGGAGGTCGTTCTGAGTGGCAAGCGTCCCGGGCTGCAGGGGCCGATTGACGACGCATTCGCCACTCGGTTTCTGTGTGTCCGCGGCACAGGGACGCCATGGAACCCGGTGGTCAACGCGTGGGCCGAGGCGAATCTGCAGCGATTCGAACAGGAATGGCGGCGTCATTACCGCGGTGATCTGCCGATCAAGAACGATACGGAGGTGACCGCAGACGATCTTCATCGCTGCAACCTGATCCTCTTTGGTGATCCTGGCAGCAATCGCTGGATCGGTGAGATCGCCCCCATGCTACCGCTCCGTTGGAACGCCGAAGAGTGTCAGCTTGGCAACCAGAATTATTCAGCGGCCGATCACGGACTGCAGCTCATTTCGCCCAATCCGCTACCCGCAGCCACGGGACGTTACGTCGTTTTTAATAGTGGTCATACCTGGCATGAACGGGAACTTCGATTTAGCTATATGGTCTTTCCTCGACGGGGTGACTGGGCGGTGATCAAGGTGAATGAGCCGAATCCGGAACTCGATGTGGGGACGGTGGCCGAAACGCTGGTGACTTCGGGCTTCTTTGACGAGACATGGAACCTGATCGACTCCCAAGTCGGAGACTGAGAGTACCCGAGAAATCGGGATAGGCCCGCGCGCCGGCGCGAGTGATCACTGATGGCAGATGACACAGTTTGTTCGAGAACCGGTTGTCAGAGTGGAGGCTCGACCGTGGTGCCAATCACGATTACAGCGGCGGACACCTTTTGTTCTTCCGCCGCCTTTCGGACTCAGGATTCGTCCGCTTCTGATTGGGCTGCAGACCACTGCGGATTGACGGATTTAACGGCCATGGCGGACGAAGATGCAGGGGACGGCGCGGGACTAGCCGGTGGAGACGTTGAGAGAGAAGAGGTGGACAAGTTCCGACGCTCGAGTGTCATGGCCTTCAATTCTTCGTTCAAGATTTGGATCAGTGCGAACAGGCAAGAAGCCACGATTGGCCCGATGAAGATGCCCCACAGGCCCATGACATGAAGTGCGCCGATGACGCTGATGAAGGCCAGTAAGGGATGCAGGTCCGCGTTGCTTTTCAGCACATACATTTTCACGCCGTTATCGAGCATCGCCACGACAGCCAGCCCCCAGACACCCAGTGCAAGGGCGACTGGCCAGTGACCGGTCAAAGCCAGCCATACGGCACACGGCCCCCAAACCAGCCAGCCACCAGCCAGCGGTATTAGCGAGGCGATCGAGCTGAGGATCAAGAAGAACCAAAAGTCCCCGAGCCCGCAGAACCACAATGCGAGTGCAATGGCAACTCCCTGGGCAAACGCCGCCAGAAATGTGGCTGTTACAACGGCACGAACGACACCCGCAAAACGTTGAGCCAGTCGGCGTTGATAATCCACCGGCAGTGGAATGAGTTCCTCACCGGTCGCGAGGATCGCTGGCCCGTCGGCAAGAAAGTAGTACAACGCGGCTACGAAGATGCAGCCTCCGACGACGAGTGATACGAAGATCTCGACCGTCGACGAAGCCAGTTTGAAGGTCTTTTCACCGAGTTGCATGGCCAACGTTTGAAGTTCTGCAGTGAATCGAACTTGCCACGCCGCGATCGTCTGTTCGGAAAAGTCGCTCGCTAGGAACGGTCGCAATCGCTCAAGACTGGGGACGACAACCCGCTGCCACAACAAGTCGAAACCCTTTCGCCAGTCGCCATCCCACTGCCGGTCAGCCAAATTGTAGAACTCAATCGCACCGATGAATGTGCCGATGACGAGCGGTACAACGACCGCAACGGCGAACGCCGTCGTGGTCAATGCTGCCGCCCATGCACTCCGCCCGCCAAGCTTCCGCAGGAAGTACAGGTGGACCGGTTGGCACAGGACCGACAAGATCGCAGCGAGAAACAGCGGCAGCAGAAACGGCGCAATGACCTGATAGAATGTGCTGCCCAGAAGGCCGATCAGCACCAATAACACGGTCAGTGAAATGAAACGATTCATTAGAACAGCCCACGCCGAAGTGGATCATCAGTCTTAGTTTTTGAGCCGAATTGACGAGAAAGTTTTGGCGATTTCGGTGAAGAACTTCATCTCATAGGATCTTCAGCGTGGCCAGAGAATTGACGGAATGCAAGGGGAGATGGGCACTTTTATTAATCCGCCCGTCCGCAAGTTCCTGCGACGTCTGACCGCCAATCACACGATTCGAGGGACTGCCCAAGACCAACGTCGGCAAGAGTCAACCTCTCCGTGACTTCCGATGTCGCAGCCGTCGACAACGACACAACCATGAATCCGGCGTTTCAGTGTTTGATCGAATTGGAGATCCGGATTCTCCCTGACATGCCCTGCCGCAGGTCGACTGCAGGATCACGTTCCTCCAAGTCGCGACTCGTATCACACTCGATGAGACACCGCACAAGGACATTCTGAATGCGATTTCACAATTCAGAATCCGCAACAAATTTGTGTTCGAGCGAGAACGACTGAACGCACGTTCCAGCCCCCCAATGATCGTTACGGTGAACCAGTCGATCTCGGATTGTCGTCATTGTGACTGCTCGGCTGTTCCGCAGAAACGTTACCACCGTTCCATGAAGCATGACAAAAAAGAATAGATAAAACATTGTAAAAACACAGTTTTCGGACGTTGCAACTGGTCGCGCGCTGTCAGACAACGTTTCTCAACCCGGCCTCGATGTCACGGAAAAGACCATGGTGCATGCGTGGTGGAGCCGTTGGCCAGATGTTCTCAAGCCGATGTCGTTTCGGTCGATTCTGGTCAATGGCTTCGGCGAGGAACGGATACTCGCAGCAGATCCGACAGGCTGATCCCGAGAGTCGCCTCGGAGAATTCGTGAATCGGCGAGGTGATCTCGGACCCAACCTGGCGACTTTGTTTTAGGAGACGGACGTGGGCCAGTGCAAAGCCTTGATTTACGCGCAATCCGAGATATAACTACTTTCGATCATGAGACTGAGGAGAGGTGGCTGAGTGGCCGAAAGCACCGTTTTGCTAAAGCGGCGTGGGGGTCAAACTCCACCGCGGGTTCGAATCCCGCCCTCTCCGTTGAAACCGTCAAGAAAACGGCTGTTTTCTTGACGGTTTATTTATTTTCAAAGGATCCCACGCGGCACGGAAAACACCATGGCCTGCCGGGAATCGGTGGAACGTGGGGGCATGATGTTTGAAGAAACGTTTGGAACAGAGGAACAGGCTTCCGCCAACGCTCTGATCGAATTGGCCTTAATGGAAGACCTTTCTTCCGTCGGGGACCTGACCAGTTTGGCTCTCATTCAAGCGGAGGCACGAGGGTCCGTTCAGGTCGTCGCCCGGAGTGCCGGGATCTTGTCCGGGACTCCGATTGGACGGATGGTTTTCGCCCGACTTGATCCGGCCGTGCGATGGGAGTCCCATCGCAGTGATGGAGACCGATTGCGGATTGGCGATCCTGTGGCAACGGTTTCCGGACCTCTCCGCTCATTGTTGACCGGAGAAAGAACGATGCTCAATTTCATGACGGCTCTCAGCGGAGTGGCCACACTGACTCGCCGGTTTATTGATGCGGTGATGGGAACGGAGGCGGACGTGCTCGATACCCGAAAGACGCATCCGGGATGGCGACGTCTGGAAAAATATGCGGTTCGATGTGGAGGTGGGACGAACCATCGGATGGGTCTCTACGACGGAGTACTCATCAAGGATAATCATCTGGCCGCATGGACGGACTCTGGCAGCATTGCCTCGGCTGTTGAATGTACTCGGCGTCGAAGTCCTCCCGCAACGTCGATTGAGGTTGAAGTCGATACCCTCGACCAGTTGCGTGATGCGCTCCGTGGCAATCCAAATATTGTCTTGCTCGACAACATGTCGCTCGTCACGCTGCGTCAGGCGGTGGAACTTCGCGACAGTCTTGCACCGGGTGTTCGCCTAGAAGCCTCCGGAGGGGTCACTCTGGAGAGCATTGCATTGATCGCCGCCACGGGTGTTGAACGGATCAGCGTTGGCTGTCTGACGCATTCGGCACCGGCACTGGATCTCGCGTTTGATTGGATGGGGCGGGTCATTGAATGAGCCAATTCCGGCGTCAGTCGTCGGCCAAGTGGGATTTCAGGGATTCGTCTGTCTCTGGGCAATCGTTCCTCAGGCCAACGGGAGTCGACCGGAATGCCAATATGGTACGATTGATTGGATTCTTCTGTTCGATGACGCGTACCTAGAACGGTGTCTGACAACCGGCATATGGTGATGATGCCAAAAACCGGCATAAGGAAACCAGGTCATTCAATGCTTTGACGACGCAAAAAAATTGAATTGGTCTCTTTTTGGGCATCGATCGTGCCGTCTTGTTTTGGCAATGATCTCGTGCTTCGTGAAAGACAAGAACGTAGTTTTTAGGCACATGCGATGTCGCGGACATCGATGGTAATCAGGAGAGGGATTTCCTTGATGAGATGACCGCAGCGACCCTTGATTTTTCGTTTGATACGGCAGTGGTTGTCTCCGATCGACTCCGGTCAGAATGTTCGAATGTCCACGGTTGATATTGAGGCGAGGTGATCGATGTCTATGTTTTCTTGGATCTTGACCGATGTCGATGCTGGTGTGCATCGAGACAGTGGGGAACTGCACCCCAGTGCCGAATTGGTCTTGGCGGGCGCATCGAATTGGTCGGTCCATTGGAAGACGCTCCGTGGCGGACTCTCGGACGGAGTCGAGGTGATTGAACTTAACAACGGAAGCTTATCGCTGTCGGTTTTGCCGACGCGCGGGATGGGGATCTGGAAGGGGCGGTTTCATGAACTGCCACTGGAATGGAAGTCCCCCGTCGAGCGGCCCGTTCATCCCCACTACGTCAACCTGCAGGACCGAGGGGGCCTCGGTTGGTTGCATGGATTCAACGAACTGTTGTGCCGCTGTGGGATCGCATTTTCGGGGCCTCCCGGTGTTGACGGCAGGGAATCGCTGACGATGCATGGCCGGATTGCGAATCTTCCTGCCCACCGGTTGGAATTGCGGATCGATACCGATGGAGCGGGTTCCCTCGAATTGATCGGGACAGTGGATGAATGTTCGATGTTCGGACCACGATGGAGGATGACATCGACATTGAGGATGGTCGCCGGTTCCAACGCTTGTGAGATTGTCGACGAGTTGACCAATCTTGGCGGGCAATCGGCAGAGCTGTCTTATCTTTACCACATCAATATCGGCCGTCCTTTTCTCGAACCCTGTGCGACATATGCCGTGCCTTGTCGCGAAATCGCGCCGAGAGACGACCGCGCTGCGGCGGGGATCGATGCCTGCTATGTCTACGGTGCGCCGGTCGCAGGTTTCGCAGAACAGGTATATTATCATGCTCCTCTTGGAGATAGCGACGGTTGGTCGGTTGCGGTGCTGGCGAATGCGGACAACAACGCGGCGATTGCCGTACACTTTCACGCCAAGCAGCTACCGTCATTTACGGTCTGGAAAAATACCGTTGCCGAGGTTGATGGCTACGTCACGGGGCTTGAGCCCGGAGTCAATTTTCCAAACTTCCGCGCGTTCGAACGACAACATGGCCGTCTGCCGTTGATCAAACCCGGGCAAACCTATCGCTGTGAACTGGCATTAGAAGTGGCTGATACCTCGCTGGCTGTGCGGCAAATGCATGAACGAGTCAAACGACTGCAAGGTTCGACAGAACCGGCCATCCACCGCAGGCCCCTCGCTCGATTGTCACCGGCAGGCGAACGATAAACGGTGTCTTGGTGGTGGACGCCTGTGTGCCTGCTTCTTACCTGTGTGTCTGCTTTTCAGTCGTGAGGGCCAAATCACTTCCGCTGCGGCAACCAACGGGGATGATCGGCGCCGAGAGTGTCTTTCCCCTGTGTGATGGGTCGAGGGTTCTTTCCATCGGAGTCCATGACCCATAGCGTCGGTGCGTTTCCAGTCGCTGCTCGACAAAAGACAATATGCCTGCCATCGGGCGATTCGCTGGCGCGAAAATCCCAGACGGGTGGATTGCCCGGTGTGAGCACCGTGACCGATCCATCGTTGGGATTCAGGCGACAGATCTCCGTGCCACCGCGAGCGGACTCTGGCTTGTAATCACGGTTGAAGTGATCCACATCAGGCCTTCCAACTTGGTACTCCCAAGGAACTTTGGCTCCGCTCGTTCGGCGAGGAAAAAGAATGTCGCCATCTCGTGTCCAGACGGCAACATTGGAGCCGCCTCCTCGATTCTGGGGATTGCCATAGCTCGCTGCAAACCACATCGCCTGACCGGTCGTCAGGACACGATGTCCACTTCCATCAACGCGACCGATGCAGACATCGGCCCAGTCATGGCCCGGATCCTGCCCAGAAAGGCAGTCCAAATACACAATCGATTGGCCATCAGGTGACCAATGAGGCCCAAAATAAAGATGGTCCGGATGAGCCGCAATACGGACGCGGTTCATCCCTTCGAGATCACTGGTCCAGATCTGGTATCCCTCAGGGCTGGCCAGATGAAACGCCACCCGCTGACCGTCCGGACTGAGACTCAAACCATACGGCAAGCCTTCTCCAGCACGAGTGAATTCGCGGGCGTCTGATCCATCCAGCCGAACACTGAAAATCTGTCCCACACCGTGTCGAACGACCTGAACCAGAAGCCGATCATCGAGAAGCAATAAGGCCGGCGTCACGAACGGCGCCAGTCGCTCTTTGTGGCAAATTTCCTCCAGCGTTCCACGATCCAGATCATATTTCCAAAGGTGAGTCGGCGTCTGCGTGTAGAACTCTGCAAACGATCGTCCCGGGCCGTCACGGCGAGGCTCCATGCTCAAGACGACGACACGTTGTCCATCCGAAAAAAAAGGCCCGGGCTGCCATGTGGCCTGGCCGGGAGATTCAAAGTCCAAGTATCGCAGATCGCTGCCATCGACGTTGACCAAGGCCGTCTGACCCTGAGACACAAAAAATAATCGCGAGGGTTTGGCATCCTTCAGGACGTTATCCTCCCCGCGCAACACGGGACAGCCGAAGGCAAACATGGCCGCGATCACCATCGACGAAAACCCGCTTCGGGTAAGAATCGGGCGCCGTTGCTTCATACGAGAATCAGGGGGGTATTGAGGTTTTACAACGGGGACGTGGAAACAGCCGGAATGACAGATGACTGACCATTTGCGAGACAGAGTTTCAGTGGTGCTGACGGGAGGAATCGTGTTGTGCCCTGTGAAATCTGCACAGACGGTCACGCCCTGGGTATTAGTGACCGGCCTCAAACATTTCAGGTGTCTCGCAGTAGGTTTGTCGATTGGATGTTTCCGGAGGGGGTCTTCAGAAGTGATCGCGAATCCTGATCACAATCCCACAGCATCCTGTGTTACGGGACTCGATCGAATCGATTCTGGCTCGGCTGATTCGTGAGTATCTCTGCCACGGAGGTAAACATCAAGAGTCATTCGTGGGGCCACATCGGAGAACCAACTTAGTGATCTCGGGGGGGCAGCCATATCGGATTGGCTCGCGCCCGCTGATGCCTCGCGACACGTGAAGCAGCGTCGGCTTCAGCCAGAACTCGCCAGCAGAAAAGCGAACACCGTACCGACTGGGTGAATACACCGGCCCAAGAAGAGGTAGTCGAATCTGACCGCCATGAGTGTGCCCAGACAACATGACGTCAATCCGTTGCTCTCTCGCCCAATGAATGTTGTCGGGCGTGTGACTGAGCAGAATCCGAAAAGCATCGTCCGCAATGGAACTCAAGTCGGGATGTTTCCCCATCCAGGGAGTCTCATCACCACAAAGGACCACAGATGTTGAAGCATGCTTGGGAAGCATCAGGCATCGCGACGCAAGATCGATCCAGCCACAGCCATTCAGCGTCTGCCTGATCGAAGACGCATCGAGATACCAGTCGTGATTGCCGAGGATGAAATATTGCCCCAACGGAGCATTTAACTGGCCGAGTGTCGCCGAAATCCAATCCAGTCGTTCCATGTCATCGAGCAAGTCACCGGTGAAGACGAACAAGTCGGGCTTCAACGCTGCGGCCTGTTCGCAAACCGCAGCGAAGTAGGCGAGGTTCGCCGCACCACGAAAGTGGAAATCGCTGAGCTGTACCAGTGACAGGCCGTTCCAGTCGCTCGGTAATCTGGGGACTTGGAATATTTTTGTCTTCACGTCAATCGTAAACTGCTCGTTCCCAGGCAGGAGCGCGACTCGAGTCATGGGACCGCTACCGATGAAGATCCGCTGCCAGGAGGGACCGTATCTTCGTTTGAGATCGATGAATTGTGATTCGTTATCGATCAGGCAACTCGGCGCAGTCGTCCGTTGGAAGTCGATCGCCGCCCAGACCAATAGAGTAAAACCGAAGACGCCCGATATCAGAACCGGCCAATAAAAAAAGGGGACCAACTGCCACTGCCGGTCTAGCACGAGTCTCAACGGACAGCCGCCGGGTCCGTAGGCCAGCAACAGCGGAAACCCCAAAATCAGCGAAAAGTTGATGCTGTGCAGCGTAACGATGATGCGTTTGGTCAGTCGATGGCCAAAAAACCAATTGACCGTGACAATTGAAAGTTTGGCGAACCCTACGGACAGCAGAGCGATAAAGAGGGGCAGCCAAAGCACGAACAGAACACCTTAAAATAAAAATCGGACCATCGAGGATGGACCGATTTTTAGAGTTCGTGTTGCAGAACTGGAACCGCAAAAAGTAGGTTCGCCTCAGTGTTAACGTCAGCAACAAACACCGAGAACGGAGGGTCTTGGACCGAAATCGAAGAGATCATCAACTCTACTTGGCAGACTTAGCCAACTCGGCTTCGATGGCCGCGATCACTTCGGGTGCATCGGGTAGTGTCTTCGTTGGAAACCGTGCGATGAGTTCGCCGTTGCGACCGATGAGAAACTTTTCAAAGTTCCATTTGACATCTCCGGCTGGATTGGAGCTTGCCGTCAACGTCTTGTACAGCGGGGCCGCATTTGTGCCGTTGACATCGATCTTGGCGAACATGTCAAACGAAACGTCGTATTTCGTCTTGCAAAATTTGGCGATCTCGGCTTCGGTCCCGGGTTCTTGAGCACCAAATTGATTGCAGGGGAAGCCGAGAACAGCGAGTCCCTTGTCCTTGTACTTATCGTTCAGTCCTTCGAGTTGTTGGTACTGCGGAGTCGCACCACAACGTGTCGCCACGTTGACGACGAGCAATACTTTGCCGCGGTACTTAGAGAGTTCGATTTCCTCACCCTTAATCGACTTCATTGTTTGATTCAGCACGGGAGACACACTTTCTGCAGCGGAAACCAAATCGAGGGTCATGGAAAAAACGATTCCAAGAGTCAAACAGGCAGACAAAATTTTCATGGCGAATGTTCCGAGCGAGATTGACGCAGGGTGAAAATGGTTGTTCTCCCACAGCGGGAGACAAACCTCGATCGCTACGCCGGAATTGTATCAGTCCGCTGCGGGATGACCAGTGTCTCCCGTCATTGAGTGCCTCCGCTTGGGACACTCACCCGAATCGTCGACAGAAATCTTAAGAACCGCCGTTGCGGATTTCGCGGAGGTTTTTGAAACGTCCCTTTCGTTTCTAGAAAAGTTCTGATAACAATCACAGCGAAACGTCCCAGCAAACGCGCATGGCAGGGCCTTGACACAGTGATCAGCCACTGTTGAATCACTTGAGTCGCCGCCGTGTTCGTGGATCTAAAGATCGGTTCAGCCAAGGAAGGGCGACAGTTTGCGGTCTCGTCTGTGGTCATTAATCCTCAGAGAACTCCCGTATCCCATCCGACAGATCGGAATGGAAATCGCCCTTATTCTGCGTTGGTTGGATTTTTCGGCGACGGGAATCCTCTCCAGCCTGCGCCGCTCGCCAGGTTGGTATTTTGTCACCCTGGCCGGATCGCTCACGCTGCTGCTGACGGCGTTGTTGTTCTTCCCCGAAATTGCCGCTCACGATCCGACTCTCCCCGAACTGGCGGACGATGGCGCTCCCACGGCTTGGGTCACACGTTCAAGCCTCGAAGCCGCTGGCGACTGGTCAACCCAGGATCGTTGGCGAGTGGCACACCTGTTTGTGGATCACCGCCCGGCACAGCGTCGGAGTCCGGTGGCTCGACTTGATAGCCATCTTGCTCAAGAACCGGTCGACGAGATTGCTGGGAAGGCCACGGATCGTCTTGCTGACCGTCGCGGGAGATCAACACGTTCTCGCTTCAGCGATCAGTCCCTCGGATCGGCGCCTTTGACGACGATCGTCGCACCTGAAGTGAGACTGGAATTGAATGTGCCCGGTCGAGCTTCTCAGTCGCGAAGGCTTGTCTCCGACGACTTTGGGCGGGAACCAAAAATTCAAATCGAGGCAGAGACGTTTGCTCGGTATCGCACTCGCAGTTCACGGCTGTTGGTGCAAGGCGAGTGGGCTTTGGCTCCTGATTGCAACAACACGGATCAGCGTCCGCGCCGCGCCGTAACGCGACGTCTGATTCCTGTCCCCGAGCGTGAAATGGCGGAGCCGCCTTCGGCGGAGCAGGCGGATCAACAGGCGAGGCGACCGTCGCAGGGACAGCCAGATCTCGCCTTTGAGTTGGAGTTATTGCGCAGTTTTCTGCCGCCCGTCGGCGAGTTTCCGGCGGATGCGAAGTCGAGTTCCGTGAGCGTTCATAGCGCATTTCCCGATTTCTCGGGGCAGACGACAAAAACGCCCTCTTCGACACGCAGCCTGGATCGTTGGATCGGATCGACCCGGCCTCGTGACCATCAACCGATGCCCGAGGCCTATGTCACGCGCGTTCAGTCGGCTTTCGATAGCGTTGACCTGCCGGTAGCCGGCGTTTTCGATGGCGTTGATTCCGACCCGGGATCGTTCTCCGAAGTCATCTTGCAACTCGAATTGCGCCCGCCGCGCACCGCCATCGCGGGACGCCTTCACGAATCGTTCCTGCAGATTCGCAATGACGGACCGAACCCCGTGCCTCTTGTACAGGTTTATGAGTCGTTACGCGAATTACAAACGGTGATGGATGTGAATCCCGATGCCAAAATCGAAGGTGATTCCCTCGAACGCGTGATCCGCGGATTGCCCGAGGGTCAGGACAAACGATTGGCCGTGACCTTTTTACCGGAAACCGAGGGGAGGCAAGTCCACCGGGCGAGGGTGACCATGCACACCGCTGTACAGGCGAGCACGGATGTGGTCGCTTCCGAAAGGGATGCGGTTGATGAACCACCGCGTGAAGTGAAACCGCAAGCGGTTGCAGAACCGCTTGCGGAACGTCAACCGTCGGTGGCCTGTGATATCGAACATGCTGATCGAGTGACGGTCGATCAGAATGTGGAGTTGAAAATTACGGTGACCAATACGGGAGACACGTCGTTGAATGACGTTCGCATTCTGGTGCTCGTGCCGAGTGAGCTGAAACATCGTCATGGATCCGAGGTGGAATACCTTGTTGGCCGGATGGAAAAACGCGTCTCACATCAATGCGTTTTGAATCTTCAAGGTCGATCTCCAGGCCAAGCCGTGAACCAAATTCGTGTCGTCACAAAGGAGTCTGTTGAGTCCCGTTGTCGGGCAGCAATGACCGTTGCACAGGCCAACCCCCATTCGCCGACTCCCCAAGTCACGAACGCTTTTTCGCCTCCGCAACCCGGTGTACCGCCACAACCCGCTGCTCCCGTTGCAGAATGCTGTTGCGTCAGCGAACCGGTGGCATTCACCTGGAATCCGTGATTCACCCATTGAATCGGCATCAAACTGCAGCCAGAGCGCGGTCGATTCGAGTCAAACAACGTTCGCGGCCAAGGATGGCGAGTGCGTCGAACACTCCGACACCCTGCGCCCGGCCTGTGGTGGCGACCCGCAGTGCATGTATGATTTGCCCGATCAGGATCCCCTTTGCTTCGACGAAATGATGAACCAAATCATCCAGAGTCGATGCATCAAAGGGCTCGATCTTCGCCAATTCGTCGCGCATTTGCCGAAGAAGAAGAGAGGATTCCACCGCACCGCGAATCCGCTGTTCAAACGCCTTTTCTTCAAAGACCAACGCGGTGTCTGTCACAAAGAATTCCCGGTAGTCGAGGATGTCACTGAAAACCTTCAGACGCTCTTTCATGGCCGTCACGATCCGGCCGATATGGGCTCTGACCTCAGCGTCCACGTCGTTTTTTAAGAGTCCCGCCCGTTTCAGAAACGGCAGGCAACCTTCAATTTTTTCGTCGAGAGGCAACTGATTCATCCAATTCTGTTGATAACTCAACAGTTTTTCGGGATCAAATCCGGCGGGTGCCTTGACGATCCGATCGAGCGTGAAATGTTGGATTACGGTGTCGAGTGACAAAATTTCGGTCTTGTCGTCCAGTGACCATCCCAGTCGTGACAACCCGTTGAGTATTCCGGCGGGCAAATATCCAAGTCGCTCATAGTATTCGACCATCACCGGATGCAGAGTCTTCGAATCACCGAGTCCCAACTGTGGGAATACCGCGTCGGCGCGGTCAAACAGTTTCTTGAGCTGTGGAGTGTTCCGCAACTTCTCGACATCGCGTTTGCTGAGTTTTTTTGTTGAGCCAGGTGCCGTGATGAACGGAATATGAGCGAAGACAGGTAGGTGATTTCCCAAGGCATGGTGCAGCATCGCTTGGACCGCGGTATTCGTCAAATGCTCTTCGGCACGGATGACATGCGTGATCTGCATCTGAAAGTCATCGACCACGGTGGCGAAGTTATAAAGAACGGAACCATTGCTGCGCATAATGACGGGATCTGGAATCAAAGCACCGTTCCATTCGACGTGTCCGCGCACGGCGTCATCGACGGCGATGATCGTATCGCGTGGAACAAGAAATCTGACGACATACGGCCGCCCTTGCTCCTCGAATTGTTGGCTTTGTTCGACGGTTAATTCCAAGGATCTTCGAATGTTGAGATACGGTTGTTTGACGGCTTCAGCTTCCGCCCGATCCAACGCAATTTGATCCGGAGTATCGTAGTCTCGATATGCTTTTCCCTCAGCGATCAGCCGATTGACGGCCTGTTGATAAAGAGGGGTTCGCTGCGACTGATAGTACGGCCCGAATGCTCCTCCGACCTCGGGGCCTTCGTCCCAATCGAGGCCCAGCCAGCGAAAGGCTCGAAAAATGGGTGCCAACGCCGCGTCGATGTTGCGCTGCTGATCCGTATCATCAATCCGCAGAATGAATTTGCCGTTGTTGTGCCTGGCCCACAACCACACGAACAAGGCCGTGCGCATCCCGCCGATATGCATATAACCGGTTGGACTGGGAGCGAAACGAGTTCGGACAGGGACAGACATGATCTCACCTTAGAAGGGCAGCCAGTGGAAGCAGCAGATGATATCTTGGGGGGATCATGAGATGAAGTCGCTGCCATGACCTACCGTGTTTGCCATGGCGAGTTGCGGAGTTTTGTCGTCGAGCGGATGGTTTGCAGCGAGTTCCGCTTGTGCTAAAGTGGGGGGAGTTGCGAAGCCCTCCGTTTCGAGGTCTTGATCGTTCCTTAAGGTGCCGAGTCATGTCTGATCCTCTGGTCATATCACCTTCTTCCGCTGCTGAATCACCCCGCGTCCAGCCTCGTCGTTCATTTCTGGCTGCCGCTGCCGGAGCGATGGTACTGGCCACGACCGAAGCCGCGGCGCGGGATTTTGGGCCCACCGCTTCACCAGTGCGCTACCCTGATCCCGATATCGTGACTCTCGACCCACGGTTTAAAAAATATGCGATCGGCAATACGCCAATTCAGCGGCTGTATCACAGCCCGAACATGATGTGGGCGGAAGGCCCGGCGTGGAATGGTGTCGGGCGGTATCTGCTTTGGTCCGACATTCCCAACAATGTGCAGATGCGTTGGCTGGAAGAGGACGGTCACGTGAGCACGTTCCGGAACCCTGCAGGCAACAGCAATGGCAATACATTCGATTTTCAGGGCCGTCAGATTTCATTCGAGCACGAAAAACGCCGCGTCGTCCGGTACGAGCAGAATGGCTTGGTGACTGTCCTCGCCGAGAGCTACGCGGGGAAGTCACTCAACGCCCCCAACGACGGTGCTGTCCACCCGAATGGTGACATCTGGTTTACCGATCCCGGCTACGGTGGCCTGATGGATTATGAGGGGACCAAGGCGAGGGGAGACTCGCCGCAGCCGTATCAAAAAGAAGCGGTCTACCGCATCGACGGCAAGACGTTGCAGATTGAGAAGGTGACCGACGAGATCTTTAAGCCGAATGGACTTTGTTTCTCACCCGATTACAAGAAACTGTACGTCGCCGACACGGGAGCCTCGCACTATCCAGACGCGCCGAAGAACATCAAAGTCTGGGACATCGTTGATGAACAGAAACTAGTCCACGGCCGAGAATTTGCTTCGATGAAATTGGAAATGCCTGACGGAAACGGGAATCTGGTCACGAAGGCAGGTTTGGCGGATGGCATCCGGTGCGATGTCGATGGTAATCTCTGGGCTGGTGCCGGCTGGGTCGGTGACGGTTACGACGGCGTTCACGTTTTCGAACCGAAGGAGGGCGTCCGCATCGGCCAGATTCGCCTGCCTGAGATTTGCAGTAATGTCTGCTTCGGCGGTTTGAGACGAAACCGTCTGTTCATGACCGGAAGCACTTCACTGTACGCAGTCTTTGTTGAGACTCAGGGGGCACACATCACCTGAACCGAAGGACTCTGGCAAGCCACGGGTGATACCACAATCAGCAATAGCGAGGCCGCTCACCGAGGCGGTCTTGTTTTCTTAAAAATCCTGAAGAAAAATAGGTGGCGGCCAGCAGATCCTTAGGCGTCAACGCCCAAGCGACTTCCGAATGGCTTCGACCGCCGCAGACGCTCGGAAGTCGATGATCTGACGACCCCATGCGGCAGTTTTGTCAACCGGGCTAAGATCAAT
>Ga0114966_10001117_pt1 | contig 25082 bp, 26 predicted proteins | sample M_130207_XF_Meta_FD_87029 | JGI IMG/M metagenome (GOLD analysis project Ga0114966, IMG submission 87029) | Freshwater microbial communities from Lake Montjoie, Canada to study carbon cycling - M_130207_XF_MetaG | ecosystem: Environmental > Aquatic > Freshwater > Lake | place: Lake Montjoie... | reverse complement strand
GCCGATTCCGGGGGCCAACGAGAGCACGGCGGCCTACAACAAACGGTTTGCGGCATGGGCTGCGGGCCTCACCGCCGCCGACATGGACCTGCTGCCCATCTGGAACCGCTGCGCGCACCTGGGTTGCCCGGTGGCCTACGCGCCCGGCTCACAGGGCTTCATCTGCCCGTGCCACGGTGGCGCGTACGACTCGCGCGGCCTGGTCATCGGTGGCCCGCCGCCGCGTCCGCTCGACCGCCTGGACGTGAAGATCGTGGACCAGTCGAAGCAGTACTCGGCCGACCAGATCGCCAAGGGTCAGGATCGCCTCACCCTGCAGCAGGCCATCGCCACGTCGTCCAACCCGAAGGTGCGGGTGCAGGTGGGCAAGGCGTACTCGATCTCGCAGGAGCAGCAGGCCTTCGAGCTGCACGCGCCCGGTGAGCCCGTCACCGGTACCCTCGCCAACCTCTACCCGTTCACCTAGGAGCGCCCGGTGACAACCAAGGACATCGGCCCGAAGAACGAACTCCAGAAGGGCCTCGACGCTGCCGCGGACTTCGTGGACGAGCGCTCGGGCGTCAAGACGGGTGGACGCTGGCTCCTGTTCCGGAACATTCCGGCGGGCACCAGCTGGTTCCAGACCCTCGGCTTCACCGCCATGGCCCTGTTCGGCATGCAGGCCATCACCGGAATCATTCTGGCGATGTACTACAAGCCCGATCCCAACACGGCGTTCGGCAGCATCGCCCACATCACCAACGAGGTGACGTGGGGCTGGATGGTGCGCGGCATGCACAAGTGGGGCGCCTCGGCGATGATCGTCATCGTGTTCCTACACATGGGACGCGTCTTCATCTGGGGTGCCTACAAGTATCCGCGTGAACTCACATGGGTGACCGGCGCAATGCTGCTGTTGCTCACCATGTTCATGGGCCTCACCGGCTACCTGCTGGTGTGGGACCAGAAGGCCTACTGGGCCACCGTGGTGGCCGTCAACATCTTCGCCGCAGCTCCCATCCTTGGGCCGTACATCGGCGACATCCTGCGTGCCGGCCCCGAGTTCGGGCCAGATACCTTGTCGCGGTTTTATTCAATCCATATGTTGATAATTCCGGGCGGGATCGCGACCTTCATCGGCCTGCACCTGTACTTCATCATCCGCCTCGGCATCTCCGAGCCGCCGTGGGCCAAGCGCGCCATGCGTGCCCAGAAGGATGAAGAGGATGCCCGCCGTGCCGCCGCGCGCAACCGCAAGGCCGCCATTCCCGGGAGCGTGTCATTCCCGCCCGCCTGGGTTGGCGACGGGCAGGAGGTGTCGCGATGAAGAAGGCCGACAAGATCGCGTACGACAAGGACTACGCGGCAGCGAAGAAGGGCGGCAAGCCGTTCTTCCCGTATGCCATCTACAAGGACACCATCATCGCGGGGCTGGCCATCCTGGCCGTCATCGTCCTGGCGATCACGGTACGGGTGACCGTTGGCGACCCGGTGAACCCGGCAACCACCGACTTCGTGCCGCGTCCTGAGTGGTACTTCTACTTCGCATTCGAACTGCTGAAGATCTTCAAGAACCAGAACGCGCTCACCCCGGTGATCATGGCGACGTTCATGGTCCCGAACATCCTGATCATCCTGCTGGTGATCTGGCCGTTCATCGATCGTGGGCCCGAGCGGCGCATCTGGAAGCGCCCGTTCGCACTGGGTGTGGCGGTCATCGTCACGAGCATGCTCTGCTACCTCACCTTCATCGGTGCGACGACGCCGGAGGGCGTCGCAAAGGGGGAGGGCATCCCCGTGAGCGGGCTCGAAGGAGCGTCAGCAGCTGGTGCGGCGTTGTTCCTCGCCAATGGCTGTACGAGCTGCCATATGATCAAGGGTGTGGGAGCACCAGGACCTGGTCCAGACCTCACCAACGAGGGCAGCAAGGGCTGGGATAACGCGAAGATGATCAAGTGGCTGCAGGCGCCCATCGCGCCGATGCCCTCGTTCGCATCGCTGCCGCCGAAAGACCTCGAAGATCTCTCGACGTTCCTCAATGGGCTGGGCACCAAGTACAAGTAGGCCGCCCAGCACGTGAACAAGGTCTCAACCGGGGTCCCGCAGTGCGGGACCCCGGTTGGTTTTGGCACTTCTGGGTCTACGATCGAAGCTATGCGGATATTCCTCGGCATCACCGGTGCAAGCGGCGCCGCTTATGGCGCGCGTGCCCTCAATGCACTCACGGCGGGCGGCCATCATGTGGGCCTGTGTGTCTCCGATGCCGGCTGCCAGGTGATCAGCCACGAACTGCTGGGCGAGGGCCCGCGACCCACATCGCGCGCCCATGTCATCGATCGCCTCATCGAGGCCCATGCGGCGGCACCTGGTGCCGTCGACGTGCTGGAGCCCGACGACATCGCCTGCTCGTTCGCATCGGGATCGTCCGGCGCGCGCGCTGCGCTGCTCATGCCCTGTTCCACCGCCACGCTGGGCAAAGTGGCCCACGGCACCGGCGACAACCTCATCCACCGCGTGGCCGAGGTGATGCTCAAGGAGCGTGGCCAGCTGGTGCTGGTACCGCGCGAGACCCCGCTCTCGCTCGTCCAGTTGCGCAACATGACCGCGGTCACCGAGGCCGGCGGCATCATCCTTCCTGCCTCACCGGGCCTGTACACGCTGCCCCAGTCGATCGACGACCTCGTTGATTTCGTGGTGGGCAAGGCACTTGACGTGCTGCGCATCGAGCACGCGCTGTTCCCCCGCTGGGGCGAGGCCGGGCGGGTACAGGCATGAGGGAGGCCTTCAACGTCATCGCCCCCCGGTACGACCTGGTGAGCAGCGTCATGACCCTGGGTATGGGGGATCATTGGCGGCGGGCAGCGGCTGAGGCCGCTGACGTGTCCGCCTGCTCCAGCGTGCTCGACGCCTTCACGGGCACGGGCGACCTGGCGCTGATGCTGGCCGACCGGGTTGCATCGGACGGCGAGGTGATCGGGGTCGATTACTCGCCGGCCATGATCGACCGTGCACGCCTCAAGGCCGCCGCACGGGGACGACGCTGCCGCTTTGAGGTGGCGGACGTGCTCGGTTTGCCGTTTGACGACAACCGCTTCGATGCGGTCACTGCGTCGGGCGGGCTTCGTGGCCTCGACGACCCGGCGGCCGCGGTGCGGGAGATGGTGCGCGTCGCGCGGCCAGGCGCCCGAATCGTGGTGCTCGAGATCACACCGCCGCGCCACCTGCGCGGCATCCATCACGCGGTGCTGAATTTCGCCATGCCCGCGGTGGGCGGCCTGCTGGGCGGCAACCCTGACGCCTTCGGCGCGTTGGCGCAATCGGTGGGCAACATGCCACCGCCCGTCGAGGTTGCCGCCATGCTCAGCCGATGCGGCATCGCCGACATCCGCTGGCGCGAATTTGCGGCCGGCATGGCGACGCTGCACTACGGGCGCGTGGCGACCGCATGACCACCGCGCGCGCGCAATCCGACTTCATCGACGTGCTGCGGCCATGGATGGCCCAGTGCGAAGAGGTGCTCGGCGCGGTGGCCGGCGGGCACACCCCCGAGGTGAGCGGTCCGGCCGGCGACACGCTGGCTGCCGGAGGCAAGCGTGTGCGGCCCATGCTGGTGTTCTGCGCGTCGGCGCGGCGCGAGGACGACCGCGCCGCGCTGGTATCGGCGGCTGCCGCAGTGGAACTTGTGCACATGGCAACACTGGTGCACGACGACCTGATCGACGGCGCCACCACGCGGCGAGGTCGCCCCACCGTCGCCCGTGCCCACGGCGCCGATTCGGCCATCCAGGTGGGCGACTTCCTTTTCGCCCGTGCCTTCGCCGAGCTCACCCGGGTCGGCTCACCCGACGCCGTCTCTGCGCTGGCCGACGCCGCGCTTGACCTGGCACTCGGCGAGATGGACCAGCAGCGCGCCGCATTTGATCTGGCACTTCCCGTTGATGCCTACATCGCCCGGTGCCGACGGAAGACCGGCGCCCTCTTCTCGGTGGCATGCCGACTGGGTGCGGTGTTCTCAGACGCCGGTGACGAGGCGGGGTCGCGTCTGGCTGCCTACGGCGAGCACGTGGGCGTGGCCTTTCAGATCTTCGACGACATCCTCGACATCGCCGGGCTGCCCGCTGAAACCGGCAAGCGCCGCGGCATCGACATCCTCAGTGGCACCGTCACGCTGCCCATCATCCTGGCCATCGCTGATGATCCGGGCATTGCCAACGACATCGCCGCCGCATCGCGGGGCGACCTGCCGCTCGAGCCGCTGTGCGACCGACTGGCCACCCACCCCGGCACCATCGCGGCGCGGGCGCGGGCCATCGAGGAGGTCGCGCGCGCGGTGGAGGTGCTGGATGGCGACATCGGCGAGGCCGATGTGGACGCGCTGCGCACCATCGCGGCAGGTGTGGTGGACCGGTACGCATGACGCGCTCTGAGGTCATCGCCCTGCTCGACGCGCGTGATCCGCTGGCGGCAGCTGCCGGTATCGCCGCGCCGCGTACCATCACGTGGACCCGTGACATATCTGCGAATGCCGACGCAGAGGTGGTGCGGTACGGCGTCGGCACCACCCACGCCGACATCGCCGGGCGGCTCATCGCGCTGGCGGGTCAGCCCGGCCTGCAGGCGGTACTGCTTGCGCCGGGCGACGACTCCGCAGATCGCCCGGGGTCATGGGGCGTTGAGGACCTTCTGGTGACAGCCGTCGCACGTCGGGTACTGCCCGAGGGTGTGGCCATCCGCAACGACTGGGGCGCCATCGGTGGCCCGGCGTGTCAGGCCGGGGCATCGTTCGGTGCCACCGAGTGGGTCATCCCGGCCGACGACGATGCGGACCCCGAGCACCTCGCCGAGGCCATCGGCGCGCAGGCGGTGGCACGATGAGCGACCTGCGCGTGGGGCGTATCAGCGCCCTCAACATGTACCCCATCTACCACCACCTCGAGCAGGCCGCGCTGCCGGGCGTCACCTTCACCGATGGCCTGCCGGCAGCGCTCAATGCCGCCGTGCTCGACGGCCGCCTGCACGTGTCGGCCATGTCGAGCATCGCGTACGCACGCAATGCCGACCGCCTGCGCCTCATGCCGGTGGGCTGCATCGCCTGCGAGGGCGCCGTCGACAGCATCCGCCTGCTCTCGCCGGTGCCGCTGGCCGATGTCACCCGCGTGGCCGTGACGCCGCACAGTGCAAGCAGCGTCACCCTGCTGCGCATCCTGCTGGGTCCGGACGTGGCGTTCCGCACCCTCGACGGTCCCCCGGCGCTGGCACTTGCACAGGGCGAGGCGGTGCTGCTCATCGCCGATGAGGCCCTCGAGGCGCACCGCGATGGCATCGCCCCGCATTCCATCGATCTGGGCGAACTGTGGCAGCAGCGCACCGGACTGCCCATGGTGTTCGCCGTGTGGGCGGCGCGTGAAGACGCCACGCAGTCGCGTGCGCCCCAGATCGCGGCGCTTGCCGACGCCATTGACGACGCGCGCGCGGCATATCTGGCCGACCCGGGCCTGGTGGCACTGCACGCGGCCGAACGATTCCCGTTCCCGCCCGAGTACATCAGCGCCTACCTGTCACGCCTGCGATATGAATTCGGGCCCGCCGAGCGCGCCGGCCTCGAGCAGTTCCTGCAGATGGCGCGCGCCGCAGGCGAACTGGACGACATCCGAGCCCTGGAGCCGATGGCCGCATGAGCACCACGCTCATTCCATATCGCGAGGTGATCGAACGCATTGACGCCGGCGAGCGACTCGACGCCGCCGGGGCCCTTGCGCTGCTGCAGAGCCGTGACGTGGTGGCCGTGTGTGCAGCCGCCAAGCGTGCCCGCGACCGCGTGACCAACCCAGACGAAGTCACGTTCGTCATCGACCGCAACGTCAACTACACCAACTTCTGTGTGACCGACTGCGACTTCTGCGCGTTCTACCGCCACCCGCGTGACCCCGGTGGGTACATCCTCCCCAAGCAGGTCATCTTCCGAAAGATCGAGGAGACGCTCGACCTCGGAGGTACAGCCCTGCTGCTGCAGGGAGGCCACCACCCCAACCTGCGCATGGAGTGGTACGAAGACCTCTTCAGCGACATCAAGCGCCGGTACCCCATTCACCTGCACGCCCTCTCGCCCTCTGAGGTGCTGCACATCGCGCACTACTCCAAGCTGACACTTGACGAGGTGCTCGACCGCCTCATCGCCGCAGGCCTCGACTCGATCCCCGGTGGTGGCGCCGAGATCCTGGTCGACCCGGTGCGCGACGTCATCGCACCGCGCAAGACCACCACCGCGGAGTGGCTCGGGGTGATGCGTGAAGCGCACCTGAAGGGTATTAAGAGCAGCGCCACCATGATGTTCGGCACCATCGACACGCTTGAGGACCGCGTGGAACACCTGCGTGTGCTGCGCGAGTTGCAGGATGAGACCGGCGGCTTCGTGGCCTTCGCCTGCTGGTCGTATCAGTCGGGCGGCTGCTCAGCGCGCGGCGACGACCACCTCGACACCACCGCGGCCGACTACCTGATGATGAACGCGGTGGCGCGCCTGTACCTCGACAACATCATCCACATGCAGAGCTCGTGGGTGACCCAGGGCCTGCGCATCGGCCAACTGGCGCTGGAAGCCGGCTGCGACGACATGGGCTCCATCATGATCGAGGAGAACGTAGTGCGCGCCGCCGGCACGGCGTTCACGCTCGACGCCCCGCGCATGATCGAGAGCATCGAGGCCACCGGGCGCCGCGCGGTGCAGCGCGATACCGCCTACCGCGTGGTGCGCCGCTTCTAGACCCGCACCCGCAGGGCTAGCTGGTTGCGAGCCCCGCCTGCGACCACGCGGTGATGCCGCCCTCGAGGTTGACGAGGCCACTGAAGCCCTCTTCATCCTCGAGGTGCTGACACACCCGCTCGGAGCGCCCGCCGCTGTGGCAGCTGAAGATGACCGTGCGGTCGCGCGGCACCTCGCCCAGGCGGTCGAGCAATTCGCTCATGGGGATGTGCACCGCGCCGGGGATGGCGGCCTGCGCCACCTCGGCGTCCTCGCGCACGTCGATGATGACGGCGGTGCCGGCATCCATCGCGGCCTTGGCCTGCTGGGGAGTCATGAGTTCCATGCGGTGAACCTAGACGACGCCGGCGGCGATCTGGTCGGCAACGCGATCGGCCTCGAACGAACTGCGTACCAGTGGGCCGGCCTCCACGTGCGCCAACCCAAGGCGATGACCGAGTGCCGCGATTGCGGGGTACTCGGCCGGGGCGTAGAAGCGCGTCACCGGCAGGTGCTTGGGGCCACCGGGGCTCAGGTACTGCCCCACGGTCACGATCTCGGTGCCGGTGGCGGCCAGATCGCCCAGCACCTGCGCCACCTCGGGCAGCGTCTCGCCCAGGCCCACCATGATGCCGCTCTTGGTGGGCAGGCCGGCACGCGCGGAGCGCTCAAGCAGCTCGAGGGTGCGCTCGTAGATGGCCCCGGGTCGCACGCGCTTGTACAGACGCGGCACGGTCTCGGTGTTGTGGTTCAGCACGTCCGGGCGCGCATCCATCACGGCATCAAGCGCATCCCAGTTGCCCCGGAAATCGGGGATGAGCACCTCGATGCGGATACCGGCGACGCGTTCGCGAAGCGTGCGAATGACCGCGGCAAAGTGCGCGGCACCGCCATCGGGCTGGTCGTCGCGCGCCACAGCGGTGACCACGACGTAGCGAAGGCCCATTGACGCAGCGGCCTCGGCCAGACGGGCGGGCTCATCGGGGTCGGGCGGGAGCAGGGGTCTGCCCGTGGCCACGTCGCAGAATCGGCACCCGCGTGTGCAGATATCGCCCGCGATCATGAAGGTGGCGGTACCGCGGCTCCAGCAGCGCTGGATGTTGGGGCAGGAGGCCTCCTCGCACACCGTCACCAGGCTCTCCTGGCGCATGAGGGCCTTCAGCTCGACGTACTTGGGGCCGAACGATCCCTTCTCGACCACCCAGCGGGGAAGCCGCGTGGCCTCCACCAGCTGGCGCAGTTCATCGGGCGTCACGTCAACCGCATCGAGCGCCTCGATGGGCCCATCGCCCACCAGCACGTCGCCCACGATCACGTCGGGCACCCGCCCGGCGTCACGGGCACCGCGCACCCGGGCGAGGATGTCCTCCGTCGGGTCCACGTCAACGCGAAAAGCACGTTCACCGGTCACGCCACGCAGGCTAGTGAACACACACCGCTCCGGGAGGGCATCGGGTAGCGTCCCCGCCCATGGTCCTCTCTGATCGCACAATCCGCGAAGAGATCGCCGCAGGGCGACTCATCATCGACCCCTTCGACGACGCCCTCGTGCAGCCATCGTCGATCGACCTTCGCGTGGCCAATGAGTTCCGCGTGTTTCGCAATCACACGCAGGCGTTCATCGACCCCGCTGAGCCCGAGGACAACCTCACCGAACTGGTCACCGTCAACGACGACCAGCCGTTCGTGCTGCACCCGGGCGAGTTCGTGCTGGGCTCCACGCTTGAGCGCGTGGGCATTCCGGGCGATCTGGTGGCGCGCCTCGAGGGTAAATCGTCGCTCGGCCGTCTGGGCCTGCTCATCCACTCCACGGCCGGCTACATCGATCCGGGCTTCGAGGGCAACATCACCCTCGAGTTCTCCAACGTGGCAAGCCTGCCGGTGCTCATCCGTCCGGGCATGCGCATCGGCCAGATCTCATTCCTGCAGATGACCACGCCGGTGGACAGGCCGTACCAGGGCAAGTACCAGGGTCAGGCCGGCCCCACCAGCAGCCGTTCCCACCAGGACTTCGCGCGCTAGTAGCGGCGGCGGGCGGTGCGGCCGCTGTAGCGGCGATCTGCCGCAAGGGCGCCCAGCAGTGCTGCCACGAGCGATCCGAGCGCGATGAGGATGGCGGCGCCGTCGCTGCCAGGGGCGAACTCCGGCTCCGTCGGACCGCCGAACCAGTTCGCGATGATCAGGATGATCACGATCACCGCCCACATGAGCCACCCCACCACCCATACGGCGAGCGCGGTGGGCAGGCGGCGATCGAGCGTGCGCACGCCGGAGAGGAATCCGCCGATGAGGAAGGCGCCGATGATCACGACTGCGCGCAGCCACAACTCGGCACCGGACGAGGCCGCCAGGCCGAGCATCCCCACCAATGCACCCCACCCAACCGCCATCGGCTCGATACGTATGCCCCGGCCCTCCATGCCTCGTGAGCGAACGGCCCCATGCTAACGTCGCAGGGAGGAATCCCCGCATGGGGACGACGAACTACGAGGTCATCGCATGCCCTTCGGAATCGGTCCACTCGAGCTGATCATCGTTCTGGTGATCATCCTGCTCATCTTCGGCGGCAAGAAGCTGCCCGAGGTTGGACGCAGCCTTGGTTCCGGCATGCGTGAGTTCAAGAAGGGCGTTTCCGGCGACAAGCACGATGAGCCGAAGGACCAGGTGACGGCCGCACAGGCGGTTGACCCGGCCCTCCCGCAGAAGACCGACGAGACGACCCCCACCTCCTAGCGGGACGGCATCCGCCCTCATCAGGGCGGACTGGATCGTCCCCATCGCATCACCCCCCCTCACCAAGGGGGCGGTGCTCATCACCGATGGCGTCATCGAGGCCGTCGGCCCTGCGCGTGCGATTGAACCGCCGCCGGGCACGCCCGAGGTTGATCTCGGTGCGGTCATCCTCATCCCGGGGCTCATCGACGCGCACTGCCATCTGGAGTGGGCACTTACTGCCGGCGTGGCGCCGCATGCCGATTTCGCCACGTGGCTCGGCGCCTTCGCAGGTCGCAGCCAGGACTTCGACATGCACCACCGCGAGCGCGCAACGCGGTGGGGTGCGCTCATGGCCATGGTCAATGGCACCACCACCCTCATGGACAGCGGTCCCACCGGAGCGGCCAGCACGGCGATCTCCGAAACCGGGCTGCGGGGGACGACGCATCTCGAGATCTTCGGCCGGGAACAGGGGCGCGACGCCCTTGAGCGGGCAGTGCAGCACGCCGAGGCGGTGCTGGCGCTTGAGGATGCCGCCGGGCCGGGCGTACGCATCGGGGTGTCGCCCCATGCGCCGTACACCGTGGGCCCCGAACTCTGGGCGGCAGTGCTTGACCACCCCGATCTGGGCGATCGCGCGCTGGCCACCCACATCGCCGAGTCGCCCGCCGAGGTGCGCCTGCTCGACGAAGGTGACGGGCCACTCGCGCTGCTGTTCAGGTCGCTCGGGCGGGTGCCCGGCCAGTGGCCGGGCCGCGCACAGGGTCCGGTGGGCCGCCTGGCCGCGGGTGACGTGCTGCGCCCCGGCCTCGTGGCGGCGCACTGCGTGCAGGTGAACGAGATGGATGCCATGACCCTTGCCGCCCTCGACGTGCGGGTGGCCCACTGCCCCACGAGCAATGCCAACCTGCAGTGCGGCGACGCGCCGGTGGCCCTGCTGCAGCAGGCCGGCGTGGTGGTGGGACTCGGCACGGACGGGCCGGCCAGCGCGGGGCCGTACGACCTACGCGCCGAGGCGCGCGCGGCAGGTGAGGCAGCGGCGCGACTGGGTGAGCCCCGGGATGCCGCTGACCTTCTGGCGCTCGCCACCACCGGGTCGGCCAGAGCCATCGGCATGGATCACCTCATCGGCTCAATCACGCCCGGCCTGCGTGCCGATCTTGTGGCCGTTGCGCCAGGCGATCTGGAGATGGCCCAATTTGATGTGGCGGCTGCGGTGCTCGACCCGCGCTCACGCGTGACGTGGGTGATGGTGGATGGCCAGGTGATGATCGAGCAGGGCGATCACGCCACAGTGGACGTGCGGCGTGTCATCGCAGATGCCCACCAGGCGCGCACCGACGCCGGGCTGCACTAGGCTGCCGCGATGCTCTTCGACGGTAAGCGAAACAAGATCCTCACCAAGGTCGTGGCGATCATCGCCATCTGCGCCTTCCTCGGCTTCGGCCTCGTGGCCGGCGGGCTCGCGGTGAGCGGCGGCTGCGGTACGAACGATCCGGCCCGGCAGGCCATTGATGACGCCCGCACACTGGTGAGCAACGCCACGGCGGAGCAGAAGGCCGCCATCGCGGCGCTGAAGACCAGCCCGAAGAGCGGACAGGCAAAGCGGGACCTCGCGGCCGCGCGCGCCGACCTGGCATCGGCGCAGGGCCAGCTTGCAGGTGCGCTGGCTGCCCTCAACCAGACCGATCCCGCCGCAGTGACCGCAGCCGAGGCCGCTGTGGGCCTTTCGCCCAACGACCTCAACGCCATCCAGACGCTGGCCACCATCGCCATCGCGCAGGGACAGGCGCAGTCGGCACTCTCCGCATTGGCCAAGTACACCAACCGGAACCCGAATGACGCACAGGCCTTCCTGCTCTGGGGGCAGGTGGCCGAGCAGGCAGGGCAGATTGCACAGGCAATCCTCGCCTACGAGCGCTTTCTGCAACTGGCGCCGGAGGACACGCTGGCGCCCGACGTGCGCGCCCACATCAAGGACCTGGCAAAGCAGCAGGCCAAGACGAAGACCAGCTGACCACAGCGCTTCCCCATACGGGGGCGTTGGGCTAAAGTGCCGACGGGCTGTTAGCTCAGCTGGTCAGAGCAGGGGACTCTTAATCCCAAGGTCCTGGGTTCGAATCCCAGACGGCCCATTCACCCAGAAGCCGCCGCGAGGCGGCTTCCGGCCTTTTCAGTGGCATGCACGCCGACCGTCTGCGTCGAGGGATGAAATTCCTGCTCACAGCGGTTTGGGCACCCCGCCGACAATCCCGCTCAGAGCGGGAAACGGGGGTTTTCCACCCCCCCTCGGCGGGTAGGGTGGCGATCCGCACCGCACAAGGGTCCGTGCGGGGACGGCAGGCCACAGACACTGCCGCACCTCCCGCGCCGTGATTGCCCCGCTCCCGGAGCACTGCGATCACCGGACCGACACCGCGACCGGGAGCTCCCCTGCCGCCACGCATCGCCATCGCCATCGCCGTCCCCGCAATCGCCCTCTCGCTGGTGGGTGCCGCTGCGGGAGCCTCGATGCCGACCAGCATGCCCGGCACCCAGAGCACCGCGTCTGCTGCGCCCGCACCCGGGGCCGCAGCGCCGGGCGCCACCCCTGCGGCAACGCCGGCGGCACCGGTGGTTGACGTGGTGCTCGCCCGTCCGCTCGCCCCCACCATCGCCACGGGCTACGACGCCTGGGCCGAGGGCAATGCCTGCCCGGGATTCCCCCAGACCCGGAAGACCGACCTGACGGTGGGATCTGATCTGGTCGCCTGCGGCAAGTACATCAAGATCTGCGCCGGCCGCCGCTGCGTAGTGGCCCAGAAGCGCGACACCGGCCCCTTCCGTGACGGCCGTCATATCGATATGAACGTCGGCACCATCTGGGCTCTGGGCTACAAGTCGCTGTACCACTTCGGTGTCCGCAAGGTCACCTGGGCACCTGTGGCCGGCAACCCGCCCCGGGGTATCGCCTCCAACTAGGCGGTCCCCCCTCGGACGTTCACACGTCCCCCTCATACCTTCATGAAGTCCTCACAGACTTCTTCATGAGGGCTTCGCCTGCGTTGCGCAGTGGCTTCCGCGAGCGCGAGATGGTGCCCGCAGTCACTCATTCCCCGAGTGACCCGGAGCCATCCGGAACGCACACGCAAGGAGCCCATCATGAATCACATCACCCGTCGCCTGACCAGCATCGTCCTGGCAGGCGCCATCCTCACCGGTGGCGGCGCAGGTGCCGCATTCGCGCAGAGCGCCGGCAGCACGCCCGCCAACACCGATAACCCGCCGACCCTCATTGGCCAAATGCAGGAAGTGGAGTCGGCCCTGCACGCCGCCATCGCCACGGCAATCACCAGCACCATGAACATCAGCCTCGACGAGTTGAAGGCGTCGCACGCCACGGGCGCAAGCGACTCCGAACTGGCGGTGAGCAAGGGAACGGACCGTCAGGCCCTGATCGACGCGATCGTGGCTGCAATGAAGGCCAACCGGCCGGCCGGCTCGCCCGACCGCACCGACGCCGAGCTGATCGCGAAGGCCAACGAGCTGCTCGACAACACGCACGCGAAGAAGCCGGGCCACACGAAGGGTGCCGGTGGCCAGCAGACGCCGCCTCCGGCAGCGGCACGCCAGAGCGGCAACAGCGGCGCGCAGTCCGGTGGGCCCGGTGGGCCTCCGCCGCCGCCCGATGCCGGCAACGCCGGCCAGGCACAGCAGGGCACGCCCCCCGCGGGCAACGACCAGGCGCCGCCTTCCGGCGGCCAGAGCAACGGCCAGGGTGGCAGCCAGCAGGCTCCGCCCCCGGTCCAGTAGCAGGAGGGGCCACGCGGGGCGGGATCCGGGCACATCGCCCGCGATCCCGCCCCACGGGGCCTCCTGACTGCCCGTACCGGCACCGGGAGAGCATCCGATGAGACACAATCGCACGCGCACCGCTGCGCTCGGGGCACTGGCCGCCATCGCTGCCATCGGCACCGGGTGTGGCGCAGGCGCCAACGCGGCAAGCACGTCCACCACCACGGCCACTCGCACGACGGCATTCACCGTCGGGAGCCCCGTGATGTCGAATGGCGGCACGCTGCCGACACGCTTCACCTGCGACGGGGCCGGCGTGGCCCCGCCCATCACCTGGTCATCGGCACCCAGCGGTACATCGAGTTACGCCGTGATCATGGACACGCCCGCTGGACCTGCACGGGCAGGCGATCCGCCGTCCACCAGCTCGAGGCACGCGAGCCTCGTGCGGTACGGACTGCCGGCATCAGTGCACGCGCTGGCCGCCGGGCAGACCACCCGCGGATCGTTCGGCATCAACTCTGTCAACGGCCAGCGCGTCTACGCACCGCCCTGCTCGCAGGGGCCGGGCGCCAAGCAGTACACGATCACCGTGTACGCGCTGCGACGCGCACCGCGATTTGCCACTGGGTCGACCGTGACCCGCGATACCCTCGTCGCCGCGATCAAGCCCCTCACGCTGGGGTCTGCGGCGCTCACCGTCAATTTCACCCGCGCCTGACCCCACCAGGCGTCACGAGGAGCCAATCTCATGAACCAGTTCCGCATGATCAACCGCACCGGCGCGCAAATACTGTGCGCGGTTGCGGCTCTTGCGCCGATCGCCGCCGGATGCGGCGCCCAGGCGGGGAGCGCACACACCACAACGGCAGCGGCATCGGCCAGCAGCACCGCGAAGACCCAGCTGGTCACCGGCACCGTGTACGGCGACAACAGCTTCGAGCTCTACGTGAACGGCACGAAGGTGGCGCAGGACCCGATTGCGTTCAAGCCCTTCAACATCGTGAAGGTGCGCTTCAGGGCGTCGTATCCCATGACCTTCGCGTTCAAGGGCATTGACTACGTGCAGGACGCATCCACCGGGCTCGAGTACAACAACACCAAGGCGGGCGATGGTGGACTGATCGCCACCTTCTCGAATGGCGTGGTCACCGATGGCACGTGGAAGTCGTTCGTCACATCGACGGGGCCCACGAACCTGACCGCATGCCTGGCATCGCCGTCGGTGTGCAAGGTGGTGAACACGGCCGCGCCGGCCAGATGGACCACCGCGTCGACGGCGACCTGGAAGAAGGCGTCCACCTACACGGTGGCGCAGGTGCAGCCCCACGTGGACAACTTCAGCAGCGTCGGCTGGGGCAAGGCCAACTTCATCTGGGGCAGCGATCTCGTTGCCGACAACACGGTGCTGCTGCGCAAGACCGTGGCCGCAGCGCCCGGCGCCACCAGCACGGCGGCGGCAACCGGCACCGTGGTGACCACCAGTGCATCGAGCGCCACCAGCACCTCGTGCGCCACGCACAAGGCGTCGTTCAGACGATTCGCCAAGCGCGTGAAGCTGATGTGTGACTCCACCGACCTGTACCTGAGTTCGACGATGGTGCCGAACGACGAGACCATGGTCGGCATCACAGGATGGAACCAGCAGGTGCCCCTGCCGGCGCCGGTGACCACTGCGCTCAGCGGCATGTGGCGGGTGCCGCTGTCGCCCACCTACTCGAAGACCACCACCCCGACCACCGGGGTGGGCGCCACCGCGATCATGGTGAACGGCGTGCCCCTGTTCAACGCCACCAAGCCATCGCGGAACGGCGACCAGTCGACGTATTCGGCGGCCGCCGACCCGAAGCTGCAGGGGGAGCTCGATACCTGCGACGGCCACGCCGGGCGCGGGGACGACTACCACTACCACGCCTATCCGGTATGCATGATGAAGACCGTGGGCTCGTCGGCAGGCCTGGCGGGGTATGTGCTGGACGGCTTCCCCATCTACGGAACCAACGAGCGTGCGGGCGTGACGGCGACGGGCCTGGACAAGTGCTCGGGCCACGACATCGGCGATGGACGCGGCTACCACTACCACCTCACGAAGGCAGCCCCGTATTCGCCCATGTGCTTCCACGGCACGCTGCCCGCCGGCTCGACGACGCCCGAGCAGCCCGTGACCGCACCGCTGCGCCTGCCCGGCGAGCCCGTGAAGGTGCTCATCACATCCATGAAGTTCCGGCCCACCGGTACCTCGGTGCTCACCTACCGCTACAACGGCAAGACGGGATCGGTGTCGTACACACCAACCAGCACGGGCTGCTGGCGGTTCACGTACAACAACATGCTGCCGAATCCGCTGGGTGTCGGCACGCAGACCGTCTGCAGGGCGAAGCGATAGCCCGGACCGGTGCCTGGTCACCATTCCGCGCGGATGTCCGCCCCTCACGCGCCCGGGGAAACCCGGACGCGTGAGGGGCGCTGCAGAGGGGATTACTCAGTCCTGTGTGTTAACAGGGTTCTCACAACCTCCACACCTGCAGCACCAATCGCTGGGCAAGTCTTCACCGGGCCAATACGGACCCCAGGGAAGGACCCCCGTGAAGAAGACCCGGCTTGCCGGGGCAGTGCTCGCCACGCTCGTGAGCGCTGCCGCCGTGCCCGCACTTGCCATGGCGCATGGATCGATGTCGGATCCACCATCGCGCCTGCATGGGTGTGCATTCGCCCATAAGGATGACCCCGCCTGCGTCGCTGCGTTCAACGCGAACCCGCAGGCGATCTACGACTGGATGTCGCTGAACATCGGCAACGCCGCCGATCAGCATCAGGCGCTCATCCCCGATGGCCACCTGTGCAGCGCGAACCGCGACATGTACGCGGCCTTCGACACGCCCCGCGCGTGGCCCGTAACCGACATCTCACCCGGTGCCGACGGCAAGTACTCGTTCACGTGGACGTCATCCGCGCCCCATGCGACCAAGTACTACCGCCTGTACATCACCAAGCAGTCGGCCGACCTTTCGAAGCCACTGGCCTGGGGTGACCTGGAGCAGGTGTACGACTCGGGCGTGCTGCCCGCCTCGGCCACCAACACGTTCAAGGTGGCGCTGCCGGCCCGCGCGGGCCGCCAGGTGATCTACACCGTGTGGCAGCGCAGCGACTCGACCGAGGCCTTCTACGCGTGCAACGACGTGCGCGAGGTGGCCGCGGGTGGCACGACTCCTGCTCCAACGCCGACACCCACACCAACGCCAACTCCGACGCCAACTCCGACGCCCACCCCGGCACCCACGCCAACCCCGACTCCGACTCCGACGCCCGCACCCACTCCGACGCCCACGGGCAAGCGCGTGGTGGGCTACTTCCCGTCGTGGGGCGTGTACGAGCGCAACCACAACGTGTCGGATATCCCGACCAGCGGCATCACGCACATCAACTACGCGTTCTCGAACGTGCAGAACGGTGCCTGCGTGCTGGGCGACCCGTACGCCGACATCGACAAGTTCTACGCCGGCGACAGCTGGGACGCCGGCGCGCTCCGCGGGTCGTTCAACCAGCTGCGCAAGCTGAAGGCCACCCACCCGGGCATCAAGGTGATGATCAGCGTTGGTGGCTGGACCTGGTCGAGCCACTTCTCCGATGCCGCACTCACAGCGTCGTCACGCCAGGCCTTCGTGAGCTCCTGCGTTGACCTGTACCTGAAGAAGTACGGCAACGTGTTCGACGGCATCGACATCGACTGGGAGTACCCCGTCGCCGGTGGCGACACCGGCATGGTGAATCGCCCCGAGGACAAGGCGAACTTCACGCTGCTGATGCAGGAGTTCCGGCGTCAGCTGAACGCGCTGGAGCAGGCCGATGGCCAGGACCGCCACTACGAGCTGAGCATCGCCGCACCTGCGGGCGTGGACAAGATCGCCAACCTCGATGTGAAGGGGCTCGTCGAGCCGCTCGACTTCGTGAACATGATGACCTACGACTTCCACGGCGCGTGGGACAGCACCACCGGGTTCAACGCACCACTCGAGGAGCCCGCAGGCGCCCCCGGCGATGCGCGGTATGACTCGGTGGACGCCATCAAGGCATTCACAGATGCCGGCGCGCCCGCCGGCAAGGTGACCCTGGGCGTTCCGTTCTATGGGCGCGGATGGACCGGCGTCGGCACTGCCAACAACGGTCTGTTCCAGACCGCCACGGGACCGTCGAAGGGCACCTGGGAGCCCGGCAACCTCGACTACCGGGATCTGGCCGCCAACTACATCGGCAAGGCCGGCTGGACGAGGCTGTGGAACGACCCGGCGAAGTCGCCGTACCTGTGGAACTCGTCCACGAAGACGTTCATCAGCTACGACGACCCGGAGAGCATCCGCACCAAGGCCGCATGGGCGAAGGCCCAGGGGCTGGGCGGCGTGATGTTCTGGGACACCTCGGGTGACACGCCGTCGCACGACCTTCTGACGGCCGTGAACGATGGGCTCGGCGGCACGGTCACCCCGACCCCAACGCCCACGCCCACTCCCACTCCCACTCCCACACCAACTCCGACTCCGACTCCAACGCCCACGCCCACTCCGACGCCTCCGCCCACCACGGGCAACGGCCTCACGGTGACGCAGACCACGGCGTCTGATTGGGGCGATGGGTACTGCAAGGACGTGCGGGTGGTCAACGGCAACTCGTCGTCAGTCACCTGGTCGGTGCCGCTGCCGGTGGAGGGCATGGTGAGTTCGCTGTGGTCGGCCAAGGCCGCCAACGGCGCCACCACGGGCACGCTGCAGGTGAGCGGTGAGTCGTGGAACGCCACGCTGGCAGGTGGGGCATCCACCACGTTCGGCTACTGCGCGAACCGCAGCGGCATGACCATGCCGATGCCCACGCCGACGCCAGCACCGGCTCCGGCACCCACCCCGACTCCGACACCGGCGCCCGTGGGTACGGCGTCATTCGCACTGACGATCACGTCTGACTGGGTCTCGGGCTTCTGCACCGATGTGAAGGTGACCACCACGTCAGCCACGCCCATCACATGGCGCGGCACGCTGGCCATCGGTGGCACCACCACGAGCCTGTGGAACGCCGTGGCCACCGGTACCTCCGGCACGGTCACAGTATCCGGTGCGGCCTGGAACCCGACGATCTCGGCCTCCTCGCCGGCGAGCTTCGGGTACTGCGCCGACCGCCCGGCATCGGCTGCCCCGGCAGCCCTGCCGGTGATCACGGCAGCCGCCACGGCGGTCGCCCCCACCGCGACCGCGTCGAAGACCAAGGTCACGGCCAAGGCAAAGACGAAGGTCAAGGCGCTCAAGCGGCCGCGGGCCATGGCAGCGCACCGCCACTAGCCACCACCGGTGACGGCGGCCACCCCGTACGCGCGGGGTGGCCGCTCGAACCCGGGGCAGCACCCGGTGCGATCGTTCACACTGCGCGCCGATGAATGTGCCCCTCTGGATCTGGGCCGCGCTCGTTGCCGGCACCATCGTCATCATCGCGATTGACCTGCTGGTCATCTCCAAGCCCGACCGCGAGATGCGCGTGCGCACCGCGATCATCTGGACCATCTTCTGGTTGGCCGCCGGCGTTGCATTCGGGTTCCTCATCGCTGCCGGGTGGGGGTCGCGCTACGCGGGTGAGTACTGGTCGGGGTTCCTGCTCGAGTACTCGCTCTCGATGGACAACGTCTTCGTATTCATCGTCCTCTTTGGGTTCTTCGCCACCCCCGCCGCTGCACGCCTGCGCGTGCTCACCGTGGGAATCCTGCTGGCGCTCGCACTGCGCCTGGTGGCCATCCTGGTTGGCGGTGTGTTGATCACCCGCGCCTCATGGGTGCTCTACCTCTTCGGCGCGTTCCTGCTGTGGACCGCCTGGCGCCTCATTTCACACGCCGACGATCCCGCCGACCCCGAGCACTCGAAGGTGCTCAAGTTCCTCAAGCGGCACCTGCCACTCACCGGCACGTACGAGGGTGCCCGCTACACGGTGAGCAAGGCCGGCAGGCGCATGATCACCACGCTCGGGCTGGTGCTCATCATGCTGGCCGGGACTGACCTGGTGTTCGCACTCGATTCGATTCCCGCGGCCTTTGGTGTGACCAAGGAGCCCTTCCTTGTGTTCGCGGTCAACGCCTTCGCGCTCATGGGCCTGCGGTCGCTGTACTTCGTGCTCGAGGGCATGGTTGAGCGCTTCGAATACCTCTCATATGGGCTCGCTGTGGTGCTGGCATTCGTCGGCGTGAAGATGCTGGTGAAGGACGTATGGCACCCGGCTGCATGGATATCGCTGACGTTCATCGCCGTGGTGCTCGCCGGCAGCATCGCCATCAGCCTGTGGTCAACGCGCCCCGGGCGCAACCTGCCGTCGGGCTGACAGAGGTCCCGGCCTCCGCCGGTTGACGAGGGCGGCGAACGGCGCAGGGATACCATCACCTGCCGGTGGACCAGTTATCCCTCATCTCATTCCCCATCGCGTTCGCGGCGGGATTCGTGTCGTTCGCATCACCGTGCGTGCTGGCGCTGGTACCGGGCTACCTTTCGTTCATCTCGGGAGTCCCCACCGATCAGGTGGAAGCGCGCTGGAAGAGCGTCATCCGCCCAACGCTCGCGTTCATCCTGGGCTTCTCGATCATGTTCGCCATCTTCGGGGCGAGTGCGGGGCTGCTGGGGCGGTCGCTCGCCCGTGATCGCGACACGCTCAACCTGGTTGCGGGCAGCATCCTCATCGTCATGGGTGTCGCCATGCTGGTGCTGCCCCGCCTCGGGTGGATGCAGGGCGACCGTCGCGTGCGCATGAGCAAGCGCCCCGAAACGCTGGTGGGCGCCGGGCTGGTGGGCGCCGCCTTCGCAGCGGGATGGACACCCTGCATCGGACCCATCCTCGGCAGCATTCTCACCTACGCAGCACCCACCGGATCACCGCTGGCCGGGGCGCTGCTGTTGTTCGTCTACTCCCTCGGGCTGGGAATTCCGTTCCTGCTGGCCGGCATGTTCCTCACCCAGACCCTCTCGGCGTCACGGTGGATCCGCGACCACTGGAACATGGTCAATGCAATCGGCGCGACGCTGATGATCTTTCTCGGCGTGCTTGTGGCAACCGGCAATCTGGAGCGCATCGCGCAGCAGCTGTCGGGGATAGGCTTCTCAGGGCTCTAGGAGGCTCATGCGCATCGTCTCACTGGTCGGCAACCGACCCCAGTTCGTCAAGGCCGCACCCCTCTGCCAGGCGCTCCGCGCGCAGGGTGAGGAAATACTCGTGCACTCAGGTCAGCACTACGACCCCGACCTGGCCGATCTCTTCTTCGACGAGTTGGGAATCCCGGCACCCGACCATGCGCTGGCCGTGGGGCCCGGCAGCCCGCTGCACCAGCTGAACATCATGATGGAGCGCCTGGAGCCGGTGCTGGCCGACGAGAAGCCCGACGCCCTGCTGGTGTACGGCGACACCACCACCACGCTCGCCGGTGCCCTGGTGGCGGCCAAGATGGGCGTGCCGCTGGCGCATGTGGAGGCCGGCCTCCGTTCATTCGACAAGCGCATGCCAGAAGAGCAGAACCGGGTCGTCACCGACCACCTGTCCGACGTGCTGCTGTGCCCCACCCAGCAGGCCGTGGACAATCTGGCCGCCGAAGGCATCACCAAGGGCGTGCACCTGGTCGGCGACGTGATGTACGACGCCAGCCGCATGTTCGCCGCGCTGGCCGCTGGCGAGCCGGGACCAGAGGCCCGCGGACTCGTGCCCGGTGAGTACCTGCTGGTGACCATCCACCGTGCGGCAGCCACCGACACTCCCGAGGCGCTCGACGAAATGGTCGACGTGCTCACGTCGCTTGATCAGCCGGCCGTCTTCCCGGTGCACCCGCGCACCAAGGCCAAGCTGGAGGCCGGCAACCGCTGGGACGAACTGCAGAACGTGCCGGGGCTCATCATGGCGCCGCCTGCCGGGTACCTCGACTTCACCTGCCTGCTGATGAAGGCGGGCGCGGTGGTGACCGACTCGGGGGGCGTGCAGAAGGAGGCGTACTTCCACGGCATCCCCTGCGTCACCCTTCGCGATACCACCGAGTGGGTGGAGACCGTCGAGGGCGGGTTCAATCGCCTCACCGGCATGGATGCCGCGAAGGTACGCGGGGCGCTCGCCGACCTCTCCATGCCCGCCGAGCGGCCGCAGTACTACGGCGACGGGCACGCGGCAGATGCCATCGCGCGTGCCGTCGTGGCCGAGTTCGGCGGCTAGGGCAGGTCGAACGGCGACGGGCCGTCGTCGGGCAACGCGGCCTGCGGCAGCTCGAAGCACTCGCTGGTGCCCATACGCACCAGCATGGCGCCCGGGCGGATCATCAGGAAGAGGCGCGAGCCCCGGTCTGTCTCCGCCTGCTCCCATCGCCGGGCCTCCATGCGGTCGATGAGCCCGAGACCAAGGCCGGCACCGGCGAGCAGGGCCGCCGTGCCGCCGATGCCACTCACGAACGTGTCGAACACCAGCAGGATGACGGCGGCGAACACGAAGATGACGCTCGCACGGGTGTGCCGCTCAAGGGCGTCGGCGGGTGTCTCGTGCACCATCGCCCGCGGGCTCTTGATGGTCGCGAGCGCATGCGCCAGTCGGCGGCGGCTGGTGATGCCCCCGAGCACGAGGCCCATCGTCAGCGAGAGAACGAAGAAAATACCCGCAGCAGCAGGTGAAACGGGTCCGTCGATGAGCCACAGGACCGTCCAGTAACAGGCCGATGCGAGACCCAGCGCCATGAGGGCCTGACCCCGCCAGCGCACCTCATTCGCAGCGCGCACGATGCGCGGCAGCCCTGCGAGTGCGGTATTGGCCAATCGAGTCCTCCGTTGTCCCGTCCGGATGGCTACGATACCGCGGCTGTCCATGCGGAATGACAACTGCCAGAGCGGTCCCTCGTGACCGCCCCCGCGCCGCGCGTCGGCGTTATCGGCCTCGGCTACGTCGGGCTGCCGCTTGCCGTGGTTTTTGCGGAGGCGGGAGTTCCCGTTCTGGGGCTCGATTCGTCCGCCCCGCGCGTTGCGCAGGTGAACAGCGGCGAGTCGTACATCGAGGATGTGCCCTCCACCCGGCTGGCACCACTTGTGGAGCAGGGCCTCATTCAGGCCACCACATCGTGGGATGGCATGGGCGACGTTGAGGCCGTCATCATCTGCCTGCCAACGCCCCTCGATGAGCACCGCGAGCCCGATCTCAGCGCCGTGCTGGGCGCCACGGAGACGCTTGCCGGCCATCTGAAGAAGGGCCAGCTGGTGGTGCTCGAAAGCACCACCTACCCCGGCACGACCCGCGAGGAGCTCGCACCGCTGCTTGAAGCCTCCGGGCTCACCGCAGGCGTGGACTTCTCCCTGGCGTTCTCACCCGAGCGCGTCGACCCCGGCCGCGAGGACTGGACCACCCGCAGCACGCCGAAGGTGGTGGGTGGCCTCACACCTGCCTGCACCCAGAAGGTGCTCGACGTGTACGGCCTGGCATTCGACTCGCTGGTGCCGGTCTCGTCACCTGAAGTGGCCGAGATGACCAAGATCCTCGAGAACGTCTTTCGCAGCGTCAACATCGCACTGGTCAACGAGACCGCCATGCTGTGTGACCGCATGGGTGTGGACGTGTGGGAGGTCATTGACGCCGCAGCCACCAAGCCATTCGGGTACATGGCGTTCCGCCCCGGACCGGGCCTCGGTGGTCACTGCATCCCGATTGACCCCTTCTACCTCACGTGGAAGGCCCGCGAGTTCGACTTCCACACCGAGTTCATCGAACTCGCCGGCAAGATCAACTCGCAGATGCCGTACTTCTGCGTGGCCAAACTGGCGCGGGCGCTCAACGATCGCGGCAAGGCCGTGAAGAACGCCAAGATCCTGGTGATCGGCGTGGCGTACAAGGCCGACGTGAACGACATGCGCGAGAGTCCGGCCCTTAAAGTGATCAGCCTGCTCAAGGAGCGCGGCGCCGACGTGAGCTACCACGACCCGCATGTGCCCGAGCTGCCAGCCGGTCACGGACTGGCCGAGCCCATGACGGGCGTGCCGCTGAATGACGCCACGCTGGCCGCCGCCGACTGCGTGGCCGTGGTCACCGCCCACTCAGGCATTGACTGGGTGGATGTGGCCGCCAAGACCGATCTGGTTGTGGACTTCCGGAACGCGGTTCCGCGAGAGGAGAACGTGTGGCCCCTCTGACCGAGGACCGTCCGGTGAATGTGGCAGTGGTGGGCATGTCGTATTGGGGGCCCAACCTGGCCCGCAACTTCGACCGCCTTGAGGGGTCGAACCTCCGCTTCGCCTGCGACCTCGACGAGGGCCTGCTCGAGCACCACCGCTCGGCGTTCCCGCTCACCAAGTTCACCACGAGCCTCGACGAGGTGCTGGCCGACCCCGAGACCGACGCGGTGATCATCGCCACCCCGGTGCCCACGCACGCACGTCTGGCACTTGCCGCCATCGCGGCCGGCAAGCACGTGTTCGTGGAGAAGCCGCTGGCGCTCACCACCGACGACGCGCGCGCGGTGGCCGAGGCCGCTGAGGCCGCAGGCGTCACCTGCATGGTGGATCATCTGCTGGTGCTGCACCCCGCGGTGACCAAGGTGAAGGAGCTGGTGGACACCGGGCACCTGGGCGACGTGCACTACCTGTACGGCAACCGGCTCAACCTCGGAATCGTGCGCAAGGACGAGAACGCCCTGTGGAGCCTGGGGCCCCACGACATCAGCGTGATGCTGCACATCGTGGGCGAGCCGGCCGTTGAGGTCTCCGCAACTGGCGCGAGCTACCTGCAGGAGGGTGTGGAAGACGTCGTGTTCGGCCGCATCCTGTTTGCCAGCGGCACCATCGGCCACCTGCACCTGTCGTGGCTCGACCCGCACAAGATGCGCCGCATGACCGTCATCGGGTCAGACCGCATGGTGGTGTTTGACGACATGGAGAGCGAGCGCAAGATCACCGTGTACGACAAGGGCCCCGTGCCGCGCACCGGCGACTACGGCGAGTACATCCAGGTGCGCTCGGGCGACATCTTCAGCCCCAAGATCAACGGCGCCGAGCCCCTCAAGCTCGTGTGCCAGCACTTCCTCGACTGCATCCGGTCGGGAGAGGCCCCCATCGCCGACGGCTGGGCGGGTCTCGCCACAGTGGAGGTGCTGGAGGCCATGGATAAGTCACTGGCCGAGAACGGCCGACCCGTCACCCTGGAAGGGGCATCCGCATGAGCCGCGAGAACCTGGTGCTCGGCGAGGGAGTCACCCTTCCCGACGACGTCGAGGTGGGCGCCAACGTGGTGATCCACGACGGCACCGTCATCGGCGCCGGCAGCATCATTCAGGACAACGTGGTGCTGGGCAAGCAGCCCAAGCTGGCGCGCAAGTCCACCAGCAAGCGCGAGCCGCTTTCGCCGCTGGTCATCGGGTCGGGCGTCTCCATCTGCTCAGGCGCAGTCATTTTCGCCGGCAGCAGCATTGGCGACAACACGGTCATCGGCGACCAGGCCTTCGTGCGCGAGAACGTGCAGATCGGTGAGGACTGCGGCATCGGCCGCTCGGTGTGCGTGGAGAACCAGACCACCATCGGCAATCGCTGCAACATCCAGAGCAACTCGTACATCACGCGCCTGTGCGTGCTCGAGGACGACGTGTTCATCGCCCCGTGCGTCACCACCACGAACGACAACTTCATGGGCCGCACCGAGGGCCGTCACGAACTGCTGAAGGGCGCCACCATCCGCCGTGCCGCCCGCATCGGCGGTGGCGTGGTCATCCTGCCGGGCATTGAGATCGGCGAGGAGGCCTTCGTGGCCGCCGGCGCACTGGTGACCAAGGACATCCCCGCAGGCAAGCTGGTGGCGGGTCTGCCGGCGCGTGTGTGGCGCGACGTACCCGAGGAAGAACTGCTCG
>Ga0114966_10001111_pt1 | contig 25142 bp, 20 predicted proteins | sample M_130207_XF_Meta_FD_87029 | JGI IMG/M metagenome (GOLD analysis project Ga0114966, IMG submission 87029) | Freshwater microbial communities from Lake Montjoie, Canada to study carbon cycling - M_130207_XF_MetaG | ecosystem: Environmental > Aquatic > Freshwater > Lake | place: Lake Montjoie... | reverse complement strand
AGTAACAACAAGTAATAAAAACACACCTCAAAAAAAATGGCAAAACCAATCAAAGCACAAAACAGTGCAAAAGCGGCTTCTAAAAAAAGAGTCGTAAAAATTGATGCATCTGGCGAAGTTCGTATCAGTGCAACTTTCAACAATCTAATTATTGCTTTCACTAATAAAGCTGGTCAAGTGATCAGCTGGAGCAGTGCTGGTAAAATGGGCTTCAGAGGTTCTAAAAAGAACACTCCTTATGCAGCTCAAATGGCAGCAGCAGATGCAGCGAAAGTAGCTTCTGATGCAGGTGTTAAAAGAGTAGAGGTATTCGTTAAAGGTCCAGGTTCTGGACGTGAAGGCGCTATTCGTTCTATCTCTCAATCAGGAATTGAAGTGATCGCCATACGTGATGTAACGCCAATGCCACACAATGGTTGTCGTCCTCCAAAACAAAGAAGAGTTTAATTTTTTTATATAACCAACAAGGGTGCATCATTCATTTTAGATTTTTACTGATGACGCATCGACACTAAAAAATCACAACACAAGAATTATGGCACGTTACACAGGCCCCAAAACCAAAATCTGTCGCATTTTCGGCGAACCTATTTTAGGAAACGCAAAATGGTTAGGCAAAAACAGCAACCCTCCAGGCCAGCACGGCGCACAACGCAAGCGCAAGCAATTAGGAGAGTATGCTTTACAGTTAAGAGAAAAACAAAAAGCTAAGTACACTTATGGTGTATTAGAGAGACAATTCCGTAAAACATTTGAAGAAGCATCTCGTATTAAAGGTGTTACAGGTGAAAACTTGATCAAATTGTTGGAGTCTCGTTTAGACAATACCATTTTTAGAATGGGTTTAGCAGCAAGTCGTCCCGAAGCACGTCAATTAGTTGCACACAAACACATTACCGTTAATGGTGATGTTACCAATGTGCCTTCTTATACCTGTCGCCCAGGAGATGTGATTGCTTACCGTCCAAAAAGTGCACACAACAGTTCTATCGTTAGCAAACAACGTGGAAGAAACACTAAGTTTAGCTGGGTAGATTGGAATGAAACTACCAACACTGGTACTTTTATTACCATGCCTGAGCGTGAAGCAGTTCCAGAAAATATCAAAGAGCAACTTATTGTCGAATTGTATTCTAAATAGTAGCACTTAACAATATTTCTTCCAAAAGAAGAATCAAACAAAAAAAAGTATTAACATGGCAATATTAAGTTTTCAAAAACCTGACAAAATTGTTTTACAAAAAGCAAACGACTTTGAAGGACAATTCGAATTCCGCCCACTAGAGCCAGGATTCGGTTTAACATTAGGAAACGCTTTAAGAAGAGTTTTATTAAGCTCTTTAGAAGGTTTTGCAATTGTAGGTATCAAAATTGAAGGAGTAGACCACGAGTTTGCTACTTTAAAAGGAATCACAGAAGACGTTACTGAATTAATCTTAAACTTAAAGCAAGTTCGTTTTAAGCGTAAGGCGGATCAAGAAGTTTCTTCTGAAAAAATCACTTTATCTATTAAAGGCAGCAGCGAATTTAATGCAGGTCATATTGGAGATGCTTCTCAACAGTTCCAAGTAATGAACCCTGAATTGATTATTTGTACAATGGATTCAACTTCTAAATTAGAAATTGAATTAACCATTAGCAAAGGCCGCGGTTACATTCCTGCTGAAGAAAATAAATTAAAAGAAATGCCATTTGGCTATATCGCAATTGATTCTATTCACACACCTATCAAGAACGTTAAATACGCAATTGAGAACTATCGTGTGGAGCAAAGAACCGATTATGAAAAATTAATTTTAGATGTGGCTACCGATGGTACCATTCATCCTGAAGATGCAGTAAAGCAAGCTTCTAGAATTTTAATTCAACATTTGATGATCATCACTGATGAGAACATCACATTTGATAACAAAGAAGACAAGAAAGAAGATGTGGTAGATGAGCAAGTATTGCAATTAAGAAAAGTATTGAAAACTCCATTAGAGGATTTAGACCTTTCTGTTCGTGCATTCAATTGTTTAAAAGCTGCTAAAATTAATAGCTTAAGTGAACTAGTTCAATATGAGCAAGAAGATTTGATGAAGTTTAGAAACTTTGGTCAAAAATCTTTATCTGAAATAGAGCAAGTATTGATCGAAAGAGGATTAAGCTTTGGAATGGATTTGGGTAAATTAGGATTAGACAAATTAGATTTACAATAGTCTTTAGACTAGCTGTAAGTCACTATTTATAACGAGCGAAAGCTCAAACCTCACAATTCCTGACACGGTGTGAGGATAAAACTTAAAAGTCATGCGTCACGGAGACAAACAAAACAATTTGGGTAGAAAAAAGGCACACAGAGATGCCTTATTAATGAACTTAGCTTGCCAAGTAATTACGCACAAGCGTATCGTTACTACTCTAGCTAAAGCAAAAGCTTTAAGAACTTATGTAGAGCCATTAATTACCAAAACAAAGAAAACAAGTAGCAAAGAGGAAATAAGCCACAACCATAGAGTCGTGTTTAGCTATTTGAATGATAAAGAGGCTGTAAAAGAGTTATTTACCGTAGTAGCCCCTAAAATTGCTGCTCGTCCAGGTGGATACACTCGTATCATCAAATTAGGTATTCGTCCAGGGGACAATGCGGAAAAAGCGATGATTGAGCTAGTTGACTTTAACGAAGTGTATGGCAATTCAATAGCTACGGCTGGCGAACCTGCTAAGAAAACACGTCGTAGCAAATCAACGGCTACTGCCACTAAAAAAGCACCTGCTAAGAAGGCTAAAGAAGAAGCTCCAGCTGCGGACGCTGCTGAAACGGCTACTGATTCACCAGAAACAGCTGCTGAATAATGATTTTAACGAATTAACATACAAGGCAAGACTAATCGTCTTGCCTTTTTTTTGCTCTTTTTCGCCATTTCTTTTGAATTAGACATAATGTTTAAAAGTTATTATGGAAAAGTAAAAAAATGTATCTTTTTTTGCATAACAAAACACGACAACCCAAATGAGCGCACAATCAGCAATATTAGTTCTAGCCGATGGCCAGGTATTTCATGGTCAAGCTTTTGGTAAAATTGGAACCACCACCGGTGAAATATGTTTTAATACAGGCATGACTGGCTACCAAGAGGTATTCACCGATCCAAGTTATACTGGGCAAGTAATTATCATGAATAGTGTGCATGTGGGAAATTATGGTGTAAAAGCAACCGATGTAGAAAGTAAGTCCGTAAAAATTCATGGTTTAATTGGACGCAATTTAGAAGAAAAATTTAGCCGTGCACAGGCCAATGGAAATTTAAATGATTATTTAGTTACCAATAATATTGTTTCCATTGAAGGGCTAGATACAAGAGCCTTGGTCATTCATGTGCGTAATTCTGGTGCAATGAATTGTATTATCTCTTCTGATAATTTAGACGTAGCGTCTTTAAAAGCACAATTGGCTAAAGTGCCAAGTATGGATGGATTAGAATTAGCAAGTACGGTAAGTACGAAAGAAATATATGAATTAGGGGACACTAGTTCAAAAATTAAAGTAGCTGTTTTAGATTTTGGTGTGAAAGAACATATTTTACAATGTTTGGTAGAAAGAGGGGCGCATGTAAGAGTGCATCCCGCCAAAACCGATTTTGCAACTTTAAAAGCTTTTAATCCAACCGGTTATTTTTTATCTAATGGCCCTGGAGATCCAGCGCCCATGGACTATGCGATTAAAACTATTAAAGAGGTATTAAAAGAAAAGAAACCAGTATTTGGTATTTGTTTAGGGCATCAGTTATTGGCATTGGCTAATGATATCCCTACATTCAAAATGCACCATGGTCATCGCGGGTTAAATCATCCTGTAAAAAATGTCATTACGGGCTTATGCGAAATCACTACTCAAAATCATGGTTTTGGAGTAGATCCTGATGCGGTGCGCAAGCATCCTAATGTGATTGTATCGCATGTAAATTTGAATGCCGACTCTATTGAAGGCATTAAATTAAAAGATCGCCCTGCTTTTAGCGTTCAATATCACCCCGAAGCAACACCCGGCCCACATGATAGTAGATACTTATTTGATGATTTCGTATCTTTAATGAAATCGAATTAATTCATTTATACTCAACGCATGTTAGAAATAGCTATCATCAACGGACCTAATTTAAATTTATTAGGAAAAAGAGAACCTGATGTATACGGGCATGCTAGTTTTGAGGAATTTTTAGAACAACTTAAAAAGGATTTCCCAAAAGTGAATTTTACTTATTTTCAAAGTAATATCGAAGGGGAAATTGTTCAAGCCATTCAATCCCATGGCTTCAATAAAAACGGTATTATATTAAATCCAGCGGCTTACACCCACACTTCTATTGCCATTGGCGATGCAGTAGCTGCTATTAAAACACCTGTCATTGAAGTGCATATTAGTAATGTGCATGCAAGAGAGGACTTTAGAAAAATATCACATGTCTCTGCCAAGTCGGTTGGATCTATTGTGGGCTTGGGTTTAAAGGGTTATGCTTTGGCGACTGAATGGTTTTTGGCCCATAGCGGTCCCATTCAATAAGATTTCCTTACTTTTATCAGGCTATGGTATATCAAAAGAAGATTTGGTGGCTTATCGGTATTTCGATGGTCGTTAAAATAATACTTTCTTTTTTCTTAGAACTAGGAAATGATGAAGTGTATTACTATACTTATGCCCTTCAGCCCGATTGGAATCATTTTGATCATCCTCCTATGGTGGGTTGGATGATTCGCGTTTTTACTTTTAATTTACATTGGTTGTCTGCTTTATCCATGCGCTTAGGTAGTTTGCTTTGCGCAGCCATTACAACGATCGTAGTTTTTGAATCGGGTACTTTATTAAAAAATGAAAAAGCTGGTTGGATTGCAGCCTTGTTATACAACTTATCTATATATACGAGTATTATTGCAGGTTTGTTTGTGATGCCCGATAGTGCACAATTATTATTTTTCTCTTTGAGTATTTATATGATGTTGAGTTGGGTAATGAGGCCACATATTTTTTCTTTGTTTGATTGGGTTTTAGTTGGCTTGTTTGTAGGACTGGCTACCATGAGTAAAGTGCATGGGTTATACTTATGGGTTGGCTTTGGTTTATTTATACTATTTAATCAAATCAAAACACTTAAAGAAAAAGGCTTTTACATTGCGGTGTTTATCACCTTAATTTGTATTGTCCCTATTGTTTATTGGAATTTTAAAAATGATTTTATTACCTACACCTATCATTCCAAAAGGGTAACACATACGGGTATTTCCTTATCTAGTTTTATACAACAAATCGGGGGTGAATTTTTTTATCAAAATCCATTGGTCTATATAGCTATTGTAATTGCTTTATTTAGAATTAATAAAGTGAGGTTCCAAGCCAAAAATGCACAAGCCATTAATTTATTACTTTGGTTAAGCCTTCCATTGATTTTCATTTTTTGGGCACTCTCTTTATTCAACTCCACTTTGCCGCATTGGACAGGCCCTGCCTTTATTTCTTTATTTTTAATAGCAGGGGTATATTGGTCGAGCTATTCGCGCAAAGCCATACCTATTCTCATAAGATTTTCGATTGGTTTTATGGGTATTGCCGTGTTGGGTTTTGTTGGCATTGTAAAATTATTTCCAACCCAGTTAGGTTCTGAAAAATTAGAAAACTTAGGAGAATACAATCCCATTAATGATGTAACGGGTTGGACTTATTTTAGCGAGGAGTTTAGTAAACTAGTACAAAAGGATGGGGTGGAAGGAAAGATGTCTAAAAATGCTCCTATTTTGGTTCACAAGTGGTTCCCTGGAGGTCATTTGTTGTTTTATACAGCTCCTTTAATTAATGCCAGGGTCATTGCTATTGGGGTATTGGAGGATGTTCATAAATTTGCCTGGTTAAATCAAATGCAAGTGGGTTTAAATTTAGGAGAGGACGCCTATTGCATTGTACCTTCTAATTTACCAGCTAATCCTTCTACTCTATATGGGGCTTATTTTACCAGCATTCAAGCAGCAGATACTATTCCAATTATAAGTAAAGGGGTATTGTTAAGAAATTTTTATGTGTACCGATTAAAAGGCTGTAAGTTATTGCCTCCTTCTATTTTAAAAGTAAATTCGGTAACGCTTGCAAAGTAAATTAGGCAAGACTTATAAAATAAATTTATCAAAATCCTTTCGGTAGGAAATACTTACCCCTTGTCGGTTTCTTCGGCCTAAACTACTTCCGCTAATATCCAAACTATTTCTATTAAAGAGTATAGCCCTTAATTTTCTATCATCGGATAAGATAAATTCAATATTTAAATCAGGCAACCATTGGAAGTTTCCGTTCTGGATGGTGGTACTGTTTTGAACATTAAAATCTAGGTCCCCACCCACATTCACAATTATTTTATCGTTTAAAAAGCTACGTCCTAATTTTAAATTTACTCTTTGTCGATCAATTTTATTCGCATTAATTGCAATGCCGGCGCCCGAAGGGTCTAATAAATTAGCACTATTGTAGACAGAGGAGCCTACATCAAATCGTAAGCTTTTATCGCCCGTTACTTTATTTAAAATATTGGTAATTGATTTATTAATTTCTTTAGTTAATAAATGAGATATGGTATTGATTCCAATGGCGGTAACTGTATAGGCATTGCTATTGTTGCTACTGGCGTTACTAAAACTAACTGGAGCGAATGAATTAAAGACGATTAAAAAGGATACTTGTTTCAATATTTCGTTATCGTCACGCTCTAGCCTGGTAATAAATTGAGAGAATTCATTGTCTGAGCTAATAGGGTTGCCTTGCGGAAAGGCTAATGAAAATCGAATATCAGGTTGTGCCAATTTGTTTCTTAAAGCAGCTATCACATATACATTGCCTCTATAGGTTCTAACTGCATTGCTAAAGTTGGAAGTGCCCACTAATTCATTTAAACTTACTCTTTGTGCTGTATATCTAGCATCAATATGTATATCTGCTTGATAAGGATTGCCTGTCCATTCAATATAATTACCCGCTTCCGCAATTAATTCAAATGGTTTCTTAATAAAGGATTGAAAATTAAAATCGTATTTACCTGACTCTATATTGTATTTTCCTCTTATGGTTAAAGGTTCGATATTGCCTACTCTAATTTTTATTCTACCATTGCCTACTGCTTTAATCACATCCCCTGTTAGCTCGTCCATGATCACATCAATCTGTGTTTTATTATTAGCGTTTACTTCTAAGTCTACCACTAAATTAAAAGAAGGTACATCGGCACTTTGTATGGCGGTTTTACCAAATTTTTTAAAAACGATAAAATCAGACTTCCCGCTTTCTTTGCTGGTTGAATTAGGCAAATAAATATGGGAGCTGTCATTGATGTCTGCATTAATAACCATTTTAATGTTTTCTTCAGGCCCTTTTATGGTCATAGCCGCTTTACCCACCGCATGTCCATAAAAATTTGAATTGTCTAATGGGTCCGTATTTAATAGTTCAATTTTTGGACTACTCATTTCCAAATCATATACTAAATGAGTAAAGCCTTGGTTAAGAATTTTACCCTTAAAAGTGGCTGGTCTATGCGAAGCGTCTCTTAAGGATACGTTTCCAAAATCAATTCCTTCCTGCGTGAAAAGAATTATGCTGCTATCAATAAAATATTTAACCTTGGTATAGTCTACTTTAAACGAGCTATTTTCAAGGGAGGCTTTACCCAATAAGACGGGATGTTCAATTCTTCCTCCAAAATGTATTTCGCCATTGGCTTTACCCTCTAAATGGGTAAGTACGCCACCAATAAATTGTTGCACCAAACTAAATTTTGAATGGTGCAAGTATAAAGTAGCATCTAAGGGGTTGGCGCTGTCCTTGCTATTGTAATTCCCCTGGGCGCTTAAGTTATATTCTGTATTAGGACAAGTAAAAGAGAAGGGGACATTCCCTTTTGAATTTTGATAACCTGCTTGAAGTAGGGTGAGCCCAACTGAATCATTGTTAAATCTAAATTGATCAATTTTTAAGTCCGATTTAAATTCAAAGTCATTTACAATGTTTTTAAACTGAATTTTTCCATTGGTAAGTCCTTCTAATTTTGGATAATCAAAAAATAGTTTTGTAAAATCACCTAATATAATATTCTTTAATTCCAGTTGAAGTCCATTGGCTTCTGTGGACGAATTGGAAAAAACGAATTCTTGTAGGCCTTGGGTGAATTTAAAATTAGCAGCACTGGTATTGCTTTTTCTCAATACCAAAATACCATCTTGATTGATGGTCCATTTTTTTTGGTTTAATACAAAGTAGGAAGGTTTCCATTTGATAGAAATACCATCTGCAAAAGTATGTAGGGTCGCATTTAAATCTACTTCTCCTAAAGCGCTTTTACTTATTCCAGTTATACTGATATTGGAAACGTCTTTACTACTGTGTAAGGTTATATTGGATTGTGTAAAGGAGGTACTATCAGACATTTGGAAAGCACCTGCATTTAAAACTAAATGCAATGAATCCTGTGTCCCTATTCCCTTTAGTTCGCCACCTTTAATAGCATAACTATCCCAACTTGCGTAAGGGAATTTTCCTTGTAAGGAAATGGTTTGTTTTTCGGTATTGATGGATCCAGCGAATGAAATATTATTGAAGCCGGAGAATGATTTATTAAAAAGTCTTATATACGGCTCAAAATAATTCGTTTTTACTTGAATTTGAAAAACCTGGTTACTCGTTGAGTTTTTGGGTGCTGGAATATAAGTGGGTAAGTAGCGCTGCATAAAAAATTGAACACTGGCTGGTAAATGCAAAATATTAAACTTGCCAATAATACTAGCTTGCAGGTCATCACTAGAGATAATTATTTTTTTCACTCCATTGTCAATACTTGATTGGATATTTAAGGAATCAAAACTAACCGAATTGGTAGGGGATTTTAATTTCCCATTGTAAAACTTAGCATAGCCTATAAAATTATCTATATTATCCCCTTCGAAATTAATATCTAATAAACCTGTAAGTTGGGTATTATTATTAGCAATATTTAATTTACCTAAATTGGCAAACAAGAGGTCGCCCACGGCATTAATTTTGGGTTTCCCGTTATTAAAAATCAACTCAACATTGCTTATAAAACTAATATTAGGATCTTTAATACTCAGTATTCCATTGAATGACTTTTTTTGAAATACCCCGTTGGTGCTAATATTCGAATAGCTATATTTATTAAACTCAATGGAGTCGATATTTCCCTGAATATTTGTTTTTAGATTTTCTAAGTTAAAGGAGCTTCCTGCAATTTTACCTTTGAAATTTAATAAACCCAAATTGGTTAAATTTAGTATTTTCCCAATGTTCAAGTGATTGGTGGAAATAGATCCCTCATAGCTAGGGTCGGCATGCTCAGGAAATTTTAATCTAATTTCTGTTGATACGGCACCTAATGGGAAATCGATTTGACCTTTTGTAATAAAGTCATAAAAAGTACCTTTGAAATCACCTTTAAAATTAAGATTGTTAATACTGTCAACGTTTAGGTCATGTGTTTGTTTTAGGGTAGGCAACCAATTGGCAAGATCGTTGTAGCTGGTTGTAGCTGTGACATTGTTAAAATTGATAAGCGTACTTCTCATGTCAGGGATACCTTTCATAGAGAAGCTGCCACTAACATTGGAGTTATTGTATTTGGCGTTAAAGTCTTTTGTTTCAAAATCCGCTACGGTACCAATAAAATGAAAGCTGGTCGTTAATTTTTTATGAAAAGAAGACATGGTAGGAGTGAAATAGGCGATATCATCAGTAGCAACCGAGGCATTAGTTAAATGCGCTTTCATGGTGACCCTTTGAATGTAATTTTTAAAATCTTCACTAAAATTTTGGTATTGCATTGCATAATAGTTTTCGATGGTACTATTATTAGTTTTCAAATGCAATGCACTAAACTCCATAATTTTAGGAGTTAATTTAAAATTGGTTAGTAATTTTTTTATTTCAAATCCGGATTGCTCTTTGACGCTTAAATTTACTTTTGCTTGAATGGTGTCTTTATTAAAAGAAATACTTTTTATACTTGCATTAATGTCTTGCATGCGAATATGATCACCATCAAAATAAGTATTTGGTTGATTGTACCCATTTTCTATCCAAAATTTTCCTTTTACGATTTGTAGGTCATTGGCCCATAGGTATAGGTTATTGGGATTAAAATATAGTGCAGCATTTTTATTGATGGTTTCTATTTTTTTAGCCACAGGGTCCTTCCCTTGGTAGGATTGGATTAAAAATTCGGGCTTATTGAGTATCACTTGATCAATGAGTATACTGTCTTTCGCAAAAGATTTAATATTTGCCAACACATTTTTTGCGGTCAATTCCATAGTTTGACCTGCCCATTGATCTTCTTGTGTAACCCGTAGGTTGGTAATATCAATTTTTTGAATATTAAAATTAGAATGGTTATTGCTAGAATCGGCATTCAAATAGTCTTGAATGAATGCGTAATTCCATCGACTACTGCTGCGTCTTAATTGAACTTTAGCATTTGACAAGCCAATGTATTTTAAAATAGGGGTAGTATTGGAAAAAACAAGGTCGGTTAAACGTAGCTTTAAAGAGGCAGTATAAAATAAAGTGTCTTTATGTTGGTCTCTAATAAGTATTTCTTGAACATCTAACTTATCAAATAAAGAAAAGCGAACTTGACCTAATTTTACTTCTGTTCCAATGGTATTGGAAAAACGTTGAGCAAGGGTGGACGCAATTTTGTTTTGAATGAAAGGGAGCAGTAACAATAAATAAGCAAGTAGGAAAAACCCTACCAGGCTAGCAGCAATAATTCTGAGTAGAGCAAGCTTATTTTTTAACAAGAAATGGGTTTTTGTAAAAATACAAAAATGTGCTCTAATTATAGGTACTAAATGCCGCCAAAAGTCCATGGAGATTTAGGATAATTCGGGTTTGTATTGGATAAATAATCCTTAACAATTAATAACCTGCAACGCTATCATCTCCTCTTTTATCTCCAGCCGCAATTCGCTTGCCATTGGGTGATATTTGAATCCCATCCATTCTACCAAAATAACCTCTTTTCATGATGGTGTATCCCATTGCTTTTAATGCTTTCTCTGTATCTTCTGGGAAGTCTGCTTCTATCATAATAGTGTCAGGAATCCATTGGTGATGAAACCTTGGATCATCAATGGCTTGTTTTAAAGACATTTTAAAATCAAAGATGTCTACTAAACCCTCATATACTTGGTTGGGGATGGTAGTTCCACCTGGAGTGCCAATGGTTAAATAGGGTTTATTGTTAACGGTGACTAGCGTAGGGGTCATGGAACTTAACATTCTTTTTCCTGCTTGAATAGAATTGGCTTCTCCACCAATGGCACCATACATATTTGGAACACCTGGTTTGACGCTAAAATCATCCATTTCATTGTTTAAAATAAATCCAGCACCTGCAACAATAGTTTTGTTCCCGTATGAGTCATTTAAGGTGGTGGTAATAGCCACCATATTGCCTTCTTTGTCAATGACACTAAAATGGGTGGTTTGTTCACTTTCATGAATTTGTCCAGCGATGGTGGAAATACTATTGCCTTTCACACCTGGCTGATAATCACTCATCCTTTGCTTGGCGTAAGTGTCACTTATTAAAGATTTGATAGGTACTTTCCAAAAATCTGGATCGCCCATATGCTCCGCTCGATCTGCATAAGCCCTGCGCTGTGCTTCTACCATTAAACTCACTGATTTAACTGTATTGTGCCCCATTTTGGCAATATCATAGGGTGCAATCATCTTCATCATTTGAGCCATTAAGATTCCACCACTTGAAGGAGGCGCAAAGCTGATGATGTGTTGCTCTTTATAATCAAACTCAATTGGCTTTCTAAATTTTGGTTGGTATTTTTTCAAATCTTCTAATGTAATAATACCTGCACTATTAGCCATTTCTTTTACAATATAATCGGCAGTAGTACCTTCGTAAAATCCTGCAGCACCTTTTTCTTGTATTCTTTTTAAGGTAAGGGCTAGTTCGGGTTGAAGTAAAGTATCCCCTGCTTTCCAATTTTCTTTTTTAGTAAAAGCGCTTGGGGCAGAACTATATTTTATAAAATTATTTCGATTGGCATTCAAGCCTTTTGCTTCACTTTCAGAAATTACAAAACCATTTGCTGCTAGTTCTATAGCGGGTTCAATTAATTTAGCAAAGGGTAATTTAGCATAAGCATGGATGCTTATCATACCTGCTATACTTCCTGGTATTCCCGAAGCAGAAGCGCCTCTGGTAGATTTTAAAGGATAGGGGTTTCCTTTTTCATCCAAATACATATCTCTAGATGCTTTTGCAGGAGCTTCTTCTCTATAATCAATGCCAATTAATTCACCATTTGATTTTCTTGCCAACATAAAACCACCACCACCAATATTTCCTGCCTGTGGGTATACCACAGCTAGGCTTAATTGCACTGCAATGGCTGCATCAAAAGCATTACCCCCTTCTTGCATGATAGCGGCTCCCACCATGCTTGCCAGTGCATGTGCAGATGATACTGCCGCATGATCAAAAGTTTTTTCCTTTGCAATTTCGTACTGATATGGATTGATATTGGTGTGTGATTTAAAAAAAGATTGACCAAAACAAAAGTTGGTCAAAAAGGATACAATAAAAAGAGGAAGGGCTAATGCTAGTTTTGCTTTATTTGTTCTTTTTTTCATAGTACTTGTATAATGAGCAAGTAAATTACTTAAATATTTAGGATTATACAAATTAGCCATTCTTATTGTGCAAAACTAGTTGCAATTACCCCGCATTTGAGCGCAAACTTTCTTATTTTTATAAACCTATTACAACCAATAAAAATAGCAATATGCGTATATTTTATAATATTTTAATTGCCAGTTTATTTTTTTCAATTGTTGGAAAAGCACAAAAACCAAGTTCGGAAATATTAGCCCAAATTAATAAGCTTACAACAGTAGGGAGTGTGTTATATATTGCCGCACATCCGGACGATGAAAATAATAGTTTTTTACCCTATTTGACAAAGCAAAGAATGTATAGAACTGCTTATTTAAGTTTAACAAGAGGAGACGGCGGACAAAATTTAATTGGTAAAGAACAGGGCATAGAATTAGGGATGATTAGAACACAGGAATTATTGGCCGCCCGAAGAATTGATGGGGCGGAGCAATATTTTTCAACAGCCTATGAATTTGGTTTTAGTAAATCTTCAGAGGAAGCATTGCGGATATGGGATCATAATAAAGTATTAAGTGACGCAGTTTTAGTAATTCGTAAATTTCAACCTGATATTATTATCACTCGTTTTCCAAGAGATGCGCGAGCTGGTCATGGGCATCATTCCGCCTCTGCTATTATTGCTAATGAAGCCTACTTGGCTGCAGCAGATCCTACCCAATTCCCCGAACAATTTAAACTAGGGCTAGTGCCTTGGAAAGCGAAAAGAATTTTATGGAACACATTTAATTTTGGTTCCATCAATACCACCAACGACAATCAATTAAAATTAGAAGTAGGAGGCTACAATGCCGTTTTAGGAAAAAGTTATGGAGAAATTGGAGCCGAAGCCAGGACCATGCATAAAAGCCAAGGAGAAGGAAGACCTCGTCGAAGAGGGGCTATTTATGAATTTTTTGAATTAACAGGTGGCGATTCCGCCAAGAAGGATATCATGGAGGGCGTTAATATTGGTTGGAGTAAAATTACCACCAGTGAAAAGGAAGCTAATACAATTGAAAATGCCATTAGTGCTATAGCAAAACAATTTCAAATGGAAAATCCATCAGCATCAGTGGCTGCTTTGGTTAAATTATACGCGCAAATACAAGTATTGCCCATTTCAAAATGGAGAGATTATAAATTAGAGGAGCTAAAAAATATCATAAAAGATTGTTCTGGTTTATTTATGGAAGCCACTACACAACAACAACAGGTCGTACAAGGAGAAAATCTAAAACTTCAATTTTTATTAAATCAACGATCTACAGTGGATGCAAAATTAATTATGGTGCATTGGCCCCAAGGGACGGATTCGGCTTTTAATAAGTCGCTTGCCTACAATGAGAATATTCAGTACGATTATAGCTTTAAAGTGCCTGATAATTTTCCTATTTCACAACCTTACTGGTTGGTGCAGCCTAAAACCGAAGGCATGTTTGTGGTGACCAATCAAGAAATCATAGGGGACGCCGAAAATGAACCTGCTTTTAGAGTAAAGGTAATGGTGCAAATTAATGGGCAAGCTTTTAATTATCCAATTCCAGTACAATATAAATTCACCGATCCAACGAAAGGAGATATTTATGAACCCATAACGGTAGTGCCCAATCATGAAATAAAATATGACAAGGAAGTGTATTTAAAACAAGCAGGTCAATCCATATCCATAAGCTATCAGGACTTACATCAGGGAATAGCGAAGCAGCTGAAAGTGTCTATGCAATCGGCCAATGATGCATTGCCCACTGCATTAGAAGATGTGTACACTAAAAATATTCAGTATGATCATATTCCTACTTTAACTTATTTTCCTACTGCCACTACTAAAATTGTAGAGGCAACTGTGATTACTAAGCCAGCAAAACTGGGCTATATTGATGGTGCAGGAGATAAATTGCCTGAAGCATTAACGGAATTGGGCTACCCAGTAACGATTCTGAAAGAGTCAGATATTAGTTTAGAAAAATTAAAACAATTTGACGCAGTAGTGGTGGGTATTCGTGCTTATAATATGTTAGATTATTTGACAGATAAAAGCGACATCATAAACGCCTATATTGAACAAGGTGGAAATTGGGTCGTGCAATATTTAAAGAGCAATCAAGTGGGATTGAAAAAAGTGAAAGTGGGTCCTTATTCCTTTAGCGTTAATTCAGGACGAAGAGTTACCCAAGAAGACGTGCCTGTTCAATTTATATTACCAAGGCATTCGGTACTTAATTTTCCTAATAAAATAACTGCTGCTGATTTTGAAAATTGGGTACAGGAAAGAAGTACCTATCAAGCAGAAAATGTTGATCCACACTTTGAAGTACCCTTAGCCATGAGTGATAAAGGGGAGCCTATTTCTAATGGTAGTTTATTGATTGCCCCTTATGGGAAAGGGAATATAGTGTATTTGAGTTTGGTGCTATTTAGACAACTCCCTGCTGGGAATGCAGGTGCTTATAAATTATTATCCAATATCATTTCCCTACCCAAGCATTAATACCATGAGACGTAACGTAAGCATATTTACTTTATTAGTAATTGGATTAGCCATTGGCTGGATGATCAAGAATGTTAAAATTGGACTTATTATTGGACTGATTTTGGGCTTGCTTATTAGCGGTATTGGCACCAGGAGTAAATAAATGGGAACTATAATTTAGGAAAGGGTGCTTTTGTCATCAGCCAAAGTCGCTTCCCCAATCCATTTCATTTTTTTAGCAACAAAATAAGCAATCAATCCTAAGCTTATTACAATTAAACCACTTAGCATCATTTTAGTGCCCGTTGAGAAAAAGATACCTCCCCAAATAATAATGGCTAAAAATAAAGGGATAGGGTAAAGGGGCATCTTCCAGGGGAAAAAAGTTTTTCCTTTTCGCTTAAATAATAATAATAATCCAAAAGCTTGTCCAATAAATTGAACTAGAATGCGCATGGCTAATATACCGTCAATGACTTCTTTTAGTCTAAATAATAAACTAAATACAAATGCAATTCCTCCTAAAACCAATAAAGACCTGTGCGGAAAATGCAAAGTAGGATGTACTGCTTTAAAAAAGGGGAAAAAAGATCTGTCTTGTGCTGCTGCATAAGGAATTCTGCTATAACCCAATGTGGCTGAAAATAAGGAGGAAAAAGCCACTAATAAAATTAATACTGTTGCCAATGCCCCAGCGGTGGGACCATATAAAGTTTTAATATAATCGCTTACGACAAATTTACTGTTAACAATTGTTTGAAAGGGAAGCACACTGGCTACACTAATATTCATTGCCAAATACAAAATAGCAATACCTGTTATAGAAATAAACATACTTCTTGGAATATTTTTACTGGGATTTTTAATTTCACCTCCTAAATGGCACACATTATAATAGCCTAAATAGCTATAAATGGTTTTAACACTCGCAAATCCCAAGGCTGCCACAAAACCATGTTGCATACTAAAGCCATCATTGATATGTCTGATAGGCTCCATAAAATGGCCATGAGCAATTCCTCCAATTATAATCCAGGCCATGGTACCTAAAACACCCACCCATAAAAAAACAGAAATTTTTCCTATGGATTCAATTTTGCGGTACAATAATAGTATGACTAAAATAACGACTAATCCACTCAATGCTTTTTCTTGTAAAAACGATAAATGGAAAAAATAATTGGCGTATTGTGAAAATCCAATGGCAGCAGATGCGATAACTAAGGGTGCTTGAATCATGGTTTGCCAAACAAATAAAAAACTCATCAAGGAACCTGCTTTTTTTCCGTATCCTTCTTTTAAAAAGTGGAAACTACCACCTGCTCTTGGCAAAGCAGCCCCTAATTGGCTCCATACCATAGCATCTAAATAAGAAAGAAGGGCACCTGCGATCCAGGCATATAAAAAATAAGGCCCTGCCATTATTTGAGCCACCACACTTAATACCACAAATGGTCCAATGCCCACCATATCAATCATGTTGATGGCGGTTGCATGTAAAAGGCTTAATTTGCGTTCTAATTTTGGTGTTTGGCTCATAGAGTAGGTGGACAAGATAATAAAAATAGTATAAAATGGATGCGAATTTTAAGACTGTACAATGGGCGGATACTATCTCTATCTATGAAGTAAATATTAGGCAATATACGCCCGAAGGTACTTTTAAAGCATTTCAAAAACATCTCCCTCGTTTAAAAGAAATGGGGGTGGAGGTACTTTGGTTGATGCCTATTACCAGTATTAGCGAAAAACTACGTAAAGGAAATTTGGGTAGTTATTATGCATGTAGTAGTTATACCAAAATCAATACTGAATTTGGAAAGGAGCAGGATTTAATTGACCTTATTGCCAATGTCCATCAATTGGGAATGAAAGTGATCATTGATTGGGTGGCCAATCATACGGGCAGGCAACATGAATGGATGCAAGGCCATCCAGAATGGTTTACCAGAGATGAGCAGGGTAATTTTACAGAGCGCAATGGATGGGAGGATGTGGTGGATTTAAACTATAATAATAATGAAATGCGTGCGGCCTTAATTGGAGCCATGCAATATTGGGTTCGTGATTTTAAAATAGATGGGTTTAGATGTGATATGGCACATTTGGTTCCCCTAGATTTTTGGGTGTCTGCAAGAACTGCTTGTGAAACCATTAAGCATTTATTTTGGTTGGCAGAATGTGAAGTGGCCGAATATCATAAAGTTTTTGACCTTAGCTATGCTTGGGATTGGATGCATGCATCTGAAAAAGTGGCTCAAGGGCAATCCACCATCAATGATATTTATAATGTACTTAATAGTTATCATCAATATCCTGCTGGGGCTATGAAATTATTTTTCACTTCCAATCACGATGAAAATTCATGGAATGGAACGGAGACTGAAAAATTTGGCGTGGCTGCAAAGCCATGGGCCGTATTTACTTTTACCTGGAAAGGAATTCCATTAATCTACAGTGGGCAGGAATTACCCAATCAAAAACGATTGGCCTTTTTTGATAAAGATTGTATCGAATGGACTCCTTCACCTAAGCTACATGAGTTTTATAAAATCCTAATTAGTTTAAGAAAGTCGCATGCTTGTATTACCCAAGGGAGCACTTATAATTTACCCACCCAAGGAGAAAAGACCATGGCTTATCTTAGGTATGATGCTCTAACTGATCCCTTAACGCCTTTCAAAGAAGTAATATTGGTAGCACTCAATTTAGGAGACCAGGTGCAAAAAATAAAGTTTGACCATGAATTACTAGTAGGGGAGTATAAAAACATTTTCTCCGGATTGAGCTTTACTTTTAATAAAGAAGTAGCAATTGAGTTAATGCCTGGAGATTATTTCGTGTATGTAAAAGTCTAAGTTCTTTTGGCTTGTTGAAATTCTACAAACTCCATCATTTCCTCTAGGGAGAAACTACTTAAATTTTGAGCGGCAGTTACACCAGCCTTTTGGGCCACCAATACCCCATACTTACAATCCTCAAATCCCTCCACCGCATGGGCATCAGGATTAATAGAAATTAGCACATCCATTTTTAATGCAGCCGGAATAAAACGCCAGTCCATATCTAACCTTCTAGGATGTGCATTAAGTTCAATGACCACATTATTATTAGCACAAGCTTCAATAATAGCAGCATGATCTACGGGATATCCTTTTCTACTTAAAAGCAATCTGCTTGTTAAATGGCCTAATATGCTTGTATAGGGATTCTGAATAGCACTCATTAAACGTGCCATTGCTTTTTCTTCCGTCATTTTTAAATTGGAATGAATGGAGGCAATGACTATATCAAAACTCTCTAGTACTTCATCAGGGTAGTCTAAGCCACCATCATTTAAAATATCGGACTCTATGCTTTTAAAAATAACAAAGGGAGCTAATTTTTTATTGAGCGCTTCAATTTCTTTATGTTGAGCCCTAATCCTGTCCACTTGCAAACCATTGGCATAGAAAGCCGATTTGGAATGGTCGCTGATGACCAAGTATTCAAATCCTTTTTCAATAGCCGCTAATGCCATTTGTTCTATCGTATGTACTCCATCGCTCCAAGTACTATGTGAATGGATAATTCCTTTGATATCTTCTTTTTGAATAGTGGCTTTGAGTATTTGGGTTTTAACTTGTTCAATAATGGCGGGATCTTCTCTTTGAGCAGGGGGAATGAAAGGAATCCCCATTTGTTCAAAAATGGACTGTGGATAAATAAATTTAAAATTTTTATCAAAAAGGGGGTTTTCGACCCATTTTTTTAAAAATTCGGGGGAACAGGACAATCTGAAGTCGGTCCAATGAAATGAATTTTGGGTGGTCAACCACCACCTTATTTCAAAATTATCAACGCCTTGGCAACTAATAAAATCTTCATTTTTTGAAACCTTAAATTCTTTTTCTACTAACCAGTCGGTTAATTTTTTTTCAGGAGCAGTGGTTACGATATCTAAAAATTCTAAACTTTCCATTTGTCTTTTATATGCACCCGATACTTCATGCAAGTCATTTGGAAAATATTTTTGTAAGGCTTCTTTTAAGGTGTGCACTAAACTTTCGACTTGTTGATATAGATAACTACCTTGATGTTGTAAAAAGTATTCCAAGCTCTCTTGAATGTTTTGTTGTGTCTTCGCACCAAAACCTTTGTAGTTAATTAATCTGTTTTCTTGACAAGCATAAAGTAGTTCACCGATACTTTCAATTTCTAATTCTTTCCAAATTGTTCTAATTTTTTTTGGACCTAATCCTTTAATTTTTATTAATTCAATAATGCCAGCAGGTGTTTTTTCAATATAAGTCGTTAGTAGGCTAAGTTCCTTATTTTCAATGAGTTGTATGATTTTTTGACCAATCGCTTCACCAATGCCTCTGATGGCAAAAAGTTCATTGGATGACATTTCAGAAACTGGTTCAGTTAGTTTGTCGATTGTAAATGCAGCATTGGAATAGGACTTTATTTTGAATTCATTTTCGCCATGAATGTCCATGAGTTTACTAAGTAAAGAAAAGTATTCTGCGATTTCGTAGTTGTTCATTAGTTATGTAAAGTATAAAAAATATTTCAAAAAAAAATCCCCTCCGTAAACGGAGAGGACTTCAAATCTATTTTTGCTGAAAGCAAAAAAGACGATTTAATTATCTTGCGATAATTATTTCTTTTTAGCAGCTTTCTTCTTTGCAGCTTTCTTCTTAGGAGCAGCTTTTTTAGCAGCTTTCTTTTTAGGAGCAGCTTTTTTTGCAGCTTTCTTCTTAGGAGCAGCTTTCTTTGCAGCTTTTTTAGGAGCAGCTTTTTTAGCCGCTTTTTTTGCAGTTGCCATGTTTTTTAGATTTAATGGTTAGTAAATATGAACTAAAAATAAAAAACTTTTATTATATCTGCAAAATTATTTTTTTAAGCAACAGTTTCTACTGGTAAAATAGATACCGTAGTACGGTTATTTCTGCCTTTTTTAAATTCTACCACTCCGTTTGAAAGGGCGAATAATGTAAAGTCAGAGCCAACTCCAACGTTTTTACCTGGATGGTAAACGGTACCTCTTTGGCGAATTAAAATATTGCCAGATAAGGCTGGTTGTCCACCATAAATTTTAACACCTAAGCGTTTACTTTGTGAATCACGGCCGTTTTTTACGGAACCTTCTCCTTTTTTGTGTGCCATAGTATATTCTTTTTTCTAGGGTATTATTAACTTGAATGTCTCAATTAGTCTATAAAAACTAAGCGATATTTTCGATTTTGATCTGTGTATAATGCGTTCTGTGACCGTGTTTCTTGCGAAAACCCTTTCTTCTCTTCATTTTAAAAGCGATCACTTTGTCACCTTGAACTAGGTCGTTAGTAATTTCAGCCTTCACTTTTACCTTTGAAGTAAAAGAAATGCTTCCATTATTATCAACGAATAATACATCGTTGAATTCAACTTTATCTCCAGTTTTACCTTGCAGGTGAGGTACATACAAGCTATCTCCTGCTTGTACTTTAAATTGTTGTCCTGCGATTTTTACTACTGCTAGCATATTGTCCAAAATTAGGACGGCAAAGGTAATTATTATTATCCCAATTTGCAAGTAATTCTCAAAAAATAATCAGGCTAGGCTTAATTCCCGCTTTTCTTCGCATTTAATTGACTTTTAAGGCCTAAAGTAGTTTGATGATCCATAAATTAGTACCTAATTTTGCCCAGCTTTAAACGCTTCAACCAATCCTGCTATGATTAATGTCAAATCTTTACTGGCTAAACCCTTTGCTGGGGTCATACATCGACAGATACAAAAGGAGCGTAAAACAGCCCTGGTTGATCAACAAAACATTCTAAATCAGTTACTTAAGGTAGGTAAAGCTACCATTTTTGGAAAAGAACACCATTTTGACCTAATCAATGACTACACTGGCTTTAAACAAGCGGTACCTTTAAGGGACTATGAGGATTTTAAGGGATATATAGAACAAATCAAAAAAGGGGCTCAAAATGTGCTTTGGAAGGGGCGTCCTTTGTATTTTGCCAAAACCAGTGGCACCACCAGTGGGGTAAAATACATTCCCATCACCAAAGATTCCATTAGTAATCATATTAATGGGGCAAGAAATGCCTTACTAGTGTATATGTCTATTACAGGATCTACCCAATTTGCTGGGGGTAAAATGATTTTTTTGAGTGGGTCACCCGAATTGGAACGCGTGGGAGGTATTCCAACAGGTAGATTAAGCGGTATCGTCAATCATCATATCCCACAATACTTAAGAGGTAATCAATTGCCTAGTTACGAAACCAATTGCATGGAGGAGTGGGAACAGAAATTAGATAAGATTGTCGAAGAGACGTATAATAAAGATATGACCTTGATTGGTGGCATTCCTCCTTGGATTCAAATGTACTTTGATCGATTGATTGAGAAAACGGGCAAATCCATTCAAGAACTCTTTCCCAATTTGCAAGTGATGGTGCAGGGAGGTGTTAATTTTGAACCTTATCAATCAAAATTATTCGAGACTATTGGTAAACGAATAGATACCATAGAATTGTTTCCTGCGAGCGAAGGTTTTTTTGCCTATCAAGATACCAGAGATCAAGCGGGTTTATTATTAAATACCAATAGCGGAATTTTTTATGAATTTGTTCCGCTGGCCCAAGTGCATCAACCCAATCCTACTCGCTTATGTTTAGCAGAAGTACAATTAGGCGAACAATATGCATTAATCATAAATAGCAATGCTGGTTTATGGGGCTATAGCATTGGGGACACCGTAAAATTTATAAGCATAGATCCTTACCGCATGGTGGTTACCGGAAGAGTAAAACATTTTATTTCAGCCTTTGGGGAACATGTCATTGGAGAAGAAGTGGAGCAAGCTTTATTGCAAGTGACCACCGAAATGAATGTATCCGTAGTTGAATTTACAGTAGCGCCGCTCATTCAGCAGGGGCAAGGGAAAAGCTACCATGAATGGTTTATTGAATTTGAAAAAGAGCCAACAGACATGGATTTGTTTCGTAAAAAATTGGATGAGCAGCTTTGTTTAAGAAATGTGTATTATCAAGATTTAATTGTGGGGAATATATTGGAGCCCTTGCATATTCAAAGCTTGCAAAAAAATGCATTCATCAATTATATGAGAGCCCAGGGAAAACTAGGAGGGCAAAATAAAGTGCCCCGTTTAAGTAATGACCGAACCATCGCCAACGAGCTAGTTCAATATATTTCGAATTAAATAAATAATAGCGTAATTTTAATTTTTAAGAAAACAGTTGGATGAAGCAAAAAAGAATTGCCATTTTTGGATCTACAGGTTCTATTGGGAAGCAAACACTCGAGGTTATTTCCGCGCACCCAGAATTATTTGTTGCAGAAATTTTAACTGCGCATTCCAATGAATCCCTTTTAATAGAACAAGCATTACAATTTATTCCTAATATAGTCGTGATAGGAGATGTTACTAAATATGCTAACGTTAAAAAAGCATTAGAAGGAAAACCCATTAAAGTTTTCGCAGGCGAAGAAGCTTTAGAACAAGTAGCAGGAATGGATTGCTATGATTTCATGATGGCAGGCATTGTGGGCTTTGCAGGACTAAAACCTACTTTAACAGCGGTTGAAAGTGGTAAAGCCATTGGTTTAGCCAATAAAGAAACCTTAGTGGTGGCAGGCGATATCGTAATGCGCAAGGCAAAAGAATTTAAAGCAGCTATCATTCCAGTAGACAGCGAACACTCTGCCATTTTTCAGTGTTTAGTTGGAGAAGATAATAATCCGATTGAAAAAATAATTTTAACCGCCAGTGGGGGTCCTTTTTTAGGAAAGAAGCCCAATTTTTTGGTGAATGTAAAAAGAGATCATGCTTTACAACATCCCAATTGGGCCATGGGAGCAAAAATTTCCATTGACTCTGCCACCTTGATGAATAAAGGCTTAGAGATGATTGAAGCGAAGTGGTTGTTTAATTTAGCACCGCATCAAATAAAAGTGGTCATTCATTCGCAAAGTATTATTCATAGTATGGTTCAGTTTGAAGACGGCAGCATAAAAGCGCAGATGGGGCTTCCGGATATGAAATTACCCATTCAATATGCCATGGCCTTTCCGCAAAGATTAAAAAATCAATTCCCTAGATATTTATTTGACAAACCCAATCAATTAAATTTTGATGAGCCAGATCTGAGAACTTTTAGAAACTTAAGTTTGGCTACGGAGGCATTAAGAAGAGGGGGAAATACGCCCTGTGTTTTAAATGCGGCCAATGAGATAGCCGTATATGCTTTTTTAAGAAATAGAATTGGTTTTTTGGATATGACGGAATTAATTGAAAAAACCTTGGAAAAAATTGAATACATAGCGAGTCCTACCTTGGAAGATTATTTTGAAACCGATGGAGAGGCGCGTAATTTCGCAGCCTCTTTAATACAATTATAAATTATATGTACATTTTAGCAGTGGATCTTATAGGTGTGGGTGTAAAAACAGCACAATTTATTTTATCTTTTTCTATATTGGTAGTGTTGCATGAGTTGGGTCATTTTATTCCAGCACGCTTGTTTAAAACAAGAGTAGAAAAATTTTATTTATTTTTTAATCCAGGTTTTAGTCTTTGGAAAAAGAAAATTGGTGAAACAGAATACGGTATTGGCTGGATTCCTTTTGGAGGCTATGTAAAAATTTCGGGTATGATTGACGAAAGCTTGGACAAAGAACAAATGAAATTGCCACCAGAAAATTGGGAACTCAGATCTAAGCCTGCTTATCAAAGATTAATTGTGATGTTAGGTGGGGTATTTGTGAATGTGGTGTTAGCCATTGTTATTTTTATTGGGCTTTCTTTTTATTGGGGAGAAGATACTTTGCCAGCAAAGAATGTGATTTATGGAGTGCATCCAAGTGAACTAGCAAGTAATATGGGCATTAAAGAAGGTGATATTATAGTTTCCTTAGACCAAAAAGAGTTAGAAAATTTTGACGCTTTAGAAGGGAAATTAATTTTAACCAATCCTAAAACATTGCAAGTAAAAAGAGGAGATAGTTTAGTGTCCTTGTCTATCCCAGCTACTTTATCAAGTGCTATTGCTAAATTTAAAAAAACTGCGCCATTTGTTACACCGCGTATACCTGTGGTGGTTGATTCAGTAGGAAAGTCGGCTGTAATTTTAAATGGGGCCATTAATAAAGACGATACTTTATTAAAAATGAACAATGAAAGTATTCAATATCAATTTGAGTTTTTAGAAGTGAAAAAGAAGTTTGCTGATTCTATTGTTCTAATAACGGCGAAGAGAGGAAACGATACTGTGCTCATTAAAACTTTAATCAATGGGTCGGGTCAATTAGGCTTATTTGTAAAATTGCCTTATGCCTTATTTGAAACTGTACATAAAAATTATAATTTCTTAGAAGCCATTCCAGAAGGGGCACATCGTTGCTACATCACTTTAGACAATTATATTACGGGTATTAAACAAATATTTACAGGTAAAGTAAATCCGAATGATTCTTTAGGTAGTTTAATTAGTATAGGTAATACTTTTCCATCTACTTGGGATTGGGAAAAATTCTGGACTTTAACGGCCATCTTTTCTATTATACTAGCTTTTATGAATGTGCTTCCTATTCCAGCATTGGATGGGGGGCATGCTTTATTTATATTGATTGAAATGATTACGGGCAGAAAGCCAAGCGATAAGTTTATGGAATATGCTCAAATTGTGGGTATGCTTATCATGTTTGGCCTTATGTTTTATGCTTTGGGATTGGACTTTTGGCGTTTGTTTAAGTAATCCAAGAATTAGTTGTAATTTTGTAGGTTCTAAAGATTTTATTTCCCTTTAGGGATAATGGGGTCGTATGGTTTTGACAGCAATCGTAGCGGTTGGGGTAAGCATGCAGTGCGTTGGGTAATTAGCACTTTAATCTGAATACCAAACAATCAAAAGGCGAAGCAAATTTTGCCATGGCTGCTTAATTCAGTGAATTAACTTCCATT
>Ga0114966_10001109_pt1 | contig 25177 bp, 14 predicted proteins | sample M_130207_XF_Meta_FD_87029 | JGI IMG/M metagenome (GOLD analysis project Ga0114966, IMG submission 87029) | Freshwater microbial communities from Lake Montjoie, Canada to study carbon cycling - M_130207_XF_MetaG | ecosystem: Environmental > Aquatic > Freshwater > Lake | place: Lake Montjoie... | reverse complement strand
GACAAGTTTGCATAGCAAGGCGAAGAAGATAGCCACGTTTTTGAGCGGGATAAGCGAGTATTTACATAAGTTTCTGGCAGTTGCGACGCAGTTGGACGAGAAGGAGCGCTGGCGCGCCCTGCTCCGGAGAATCTTCTGGTTCTTCTACCCGCAACCGCCCCCGTCGGGGAGCTCGGTCAGCTCCGCCAGCCCACTTCCGGCGGGTTAACCGCCGAATTTAGGGTGATCGGATACCGCTGGATAGCTACACTGGTCCTGTTTCATATGCAAGGAGCTGAAATAGAATCGCACTCGTGTTTAATCACGCTGGTGTCGCCAATCCCCTCGCCAGTTCTATCATCAACCTCGGGATTGCTGGCCCCCTGTTGGGCCACCCGGGAGGGAGATTCCAAGCGGAGTTTCTATCCGGTCCTCCGATCCGGTTCATTTAACTCGATGGCCGCCTCTAGCACCATCAGGCTGGGAACGGTTAGCGTTCCCACTCAAACATCACCCCGGCCGCCGGCACAATCGGAAACAACCGCCCAAACGTCAGCAGCGCCTGACCCGTGCGATTGTTGTAGCCGTTGATACTATCCAACCGCCGATTATTGACATTGGTCAGATTCTGTACCTCGACAAACAACGTAGACCGCCTTTTTTGCCAAGTAAAAGCCTTGTTCAGTCGGATATCGGCCCGCTGATAGGCCGGAAGCCGCAGCCCATTCCGCCCCGCCGCCAGGAAATATTGCGCCCCTCGCGCCTCATAGAATCCCGGCACCGGAAAGTTACTCCCGTAAGAATACCGGCTACTCACATTCAGAGTTGGTCGGATGCGATACGAACCGTAAACGTTCACGGTATGCCGCTGATCGAAGTCCCCCGGAAACTGAATCCCCAGCGCACCATCCCGCACCGTCGTCCTCCCATACCCATAACTCACCCAGCCCGACAACCGATTCGCCGACCGCCGCTGCAGCGTCACCTCCACGCCCCGCGCTGCAGCCCGTTGAGAATTCTGGAAAGCCAGGATAACCGGTGGATTGAAAATCGTGCCATTCGTCAACCGACGCGGCTCCTCGAACGGGCGAAAAATCTGGTCCCGATCCCACCGCCGATACGTCTCCACCCGTAACCGCGTCCGCTCTCCCCACATCTGCTCCAGAGCCACGGTCAAGTGCGTCGCTCGCTCCGGTAACAGACTCACCCCTTGCAAAAAGTTCGCAAACTGCACTGCCTGGCCCCAACTCGCCTGCACGCGCGTTGACTCCCGCAATTGATATGCCGCCCCCAACTGAGGCGACCAAGCCGTCTGTTCCATATGGTCCCAACGGCCCCCCGCCGTCATCCGCAACCGCCGCCACTGCAACGACTGTTGCCCATATCCTCCCGCGCGCCACCCCGTCCCCCGATACCGATCCCTCGTCAGCGCCAGCAGCGGACTCGTTTGATATCGCATTAAAGCTCCCTCATCCCGCAACCGCCGTACGGAACCGCCGAACTGCGCCCCTCGATAACTCGTATCCGTCCGTCCCACCCATTCCCCACCAAATCCTCGCCCGAGCGGCAATTGGTCCCGGTTTGTATTCTCTGATCGCTCCCGCAGATACGCCACCCGCTGCGTCGTCAACCACCGGCTAGTGGGTCGAAACTGCCAAGCCAAGTTGAGCAAAGTAGAACGGTAGTCGCTCTCCATCAACCCATTCACCCCCAGTCGAGCCCGCGCGCTCGTCCGGTCCAACCCCGAAAGTCCGTCGAAGAACCCTAAGCTAAGCGTCTGTCGATCGCTCGGCGACCAAGCCACTTTTCCCTGCGTATCAAAGAAATCAAAGGCTAAAGTCGGATCACTCGTCGCCCGCGAGAGCAAATATTGCAGGTAGCTCTTGCGCACCCCCACCAGCCACGACGCCGTCCCCTTCCGGTTCAGCGGACCCTCGGCGAGCGCCCCCGCCCCTGCCGCCCCCGCCGTCAACCGTACCGCCGGTCGCAGCCGGCTGCCTTCGCGTAACTGCACGTCCAACGCCGCCGCCGTCCGATCCGAAAATGGAGCCGGCGGGGCTCCGGAATGTAGCGTCATCGTCTCCACCAAATCCCCGTTGAAAATCGTCAGCGACCCGGCGCTCGGTTCGTTCTGCACCGTATGGAACGGGTTCCGCAATAGAATCCCATCCAGGTAGATTCCCACCCGCTGAAAGCTGGCTCCCCTTACCGAAAACTGCGCGACGAAGTCGTTATTCGACGCCACCCCCGGCAGGCTCTGCACCGCACGCAACGGATCGTCTGCCAGCACACTCGACAAATTCTTGATCTCCGCGCCCGTCAGCGACGCGTCGAATGGATCCACCGTCACGGTTAACTTCTCCCGTCGCGTCAAATTGTCCGGCGTCAACGCCACCGCCAAAGTGGCTATCCCTTCCACCACCACCCGCTCCGGTCGATACCCCACCAGCGTAATCTGAATCGTTTCGCCCGGCTCTGCCGTGATCTGAAATCGGCCATCCGCCCCGCTCAGCGCCGTCCCAACCTTTGCTTCAAACCGCACATTAACCAAGGGCTCGCTCGAAACGGCGTCACGGACAATCCCGTCAACTAACGCCGAAGCCCACCAAAACGCCAAAAGCATCATCTAATTAACTCAGCGATAAGCGACCCGTGCTGTCCCCGAAGCTCTCGGTCTCAATTCCGGACTGGTTCAAAATGTCCACAAAAAGGTTCGTCACCGGCGTCTCCGCCTTCGCCGCGAAGTGCCGCCCCCCTTTCCGCCCGCCAGCATGTCCCGCCACCACCAACGGCAGATTGTGATTCGAATGCTGGTTCCCATCACTGATCGCTGCGGCATAAAGGATCGTTGAATGATCCAGCAAGTTCCCATCGCCGTCGCTCGTCGACTTCAACTTCTCCAGGAAATAGCCAAACAGTTCCACGTGATGGACATTGATCTTCGTGACTTTCTCGATGAAATCGGGCAGGTTCCGGTGGTGCGTCAGCGGATGATGCGGATCCGGCACCCCGATCTCCGGATACACCCGGACACTCCCCTCCCGACCCATCATCATCGTCGAAACCCGCGTCAAATCGGACTGAAACGCGATCGTCTGCAAATCGAACATCAACTTGACGTACTCAATGTAGGAGAACGGAATCCCCGATGGCTTTTCGCCGGTCGGTATTTCAGGATCGTTTTCCGCCTTCGCGATCCGCGTCTCCACCTCGCGAATCGCGGTTAGATACTCGTCCATCTTACGCCGATCGACCGAGCCCAGTGTCGAGACCAACGATTGCGTATCCTGGCGCGTCATGTCCAGAATGCTCTTTTTGTAGAGTGCCCGCCGCGCCCGCGTCGCCGCATCCAAGCTCGGGTCCACCGTCCCGAACAGCCGTTCGAATACCGACCGCGGATTCACTTCCACCGCCATCGGCGAGTCCGGATTCTTCCACGAAATCGAATTTGTGTAAGCGCAACTCGAACCGGTATCGCAATTCCCGATCATCCTCGAATCTTCGCAGCCTAACTGCAGCGACGGAACCCGTGTCTGTGGCGCAAAACGCACCGCCGCGATCTGGTCGAAGGTCGTTCCCGAATGGACATCCGCTCCGGCCGTATATTTCGGAATCGCGCCCGAAAGGAAGCTCCCCGAAGCCTTCGCGTGCCCGCCGCCTTTCGCCTTATTCGCCGCATGATTCGACAGCCCCGAGACGACTACTATGTCCTCCCGTAACCGTTCCAGTGGCTTCAAAATCCGCGTGAACTCAAAATCGCTTCCCGTCTGGGCCAACTGCCAATCTTTCATGATGATGCCATTCGGCACATACACAACGGCAATCCGACTCGCCGACTGAGCCCTGCCAGCGGGTGCTGCCAGCGCCGGACGCATCGCGTCCAACATTGGCAACCCGATCGCCGCCCCGACTCCGCGCAGCAACATTCGGCGCGACACATGTTTTCCGGTAAGAATCGTCATTCGGATTTTGCTCCTGTCGCTGCCGGCGTCTCCACCGCTCGACGCATCTGAAACGGCAAACTATTCACAATCTCTAAGACTAGCGCTGAAAACTGGTAGTTACGGGACGGCAGTTTCGACGCGATCGCCGCCAGCACGGGCTTATCATACCGCTCCAGACCCCGGCCCAGAGAATAGGTCAGTAACTTCTCGGTCATTCCTCGCACGAACGCTGCCCTGTCTTCGTTGAGCAGTGTTTTCAGCTCTGCCGGCCCTTGAAAGCTCTTCCCACTCGGTAGCACCCCGGACGCATCAATCGGAAAATCCCCATCCTTCGTCCGCCAACCGCCAACCGCGTCGAAGTTTTCGAGTCCAAATCCCAGCGGATCCATTCGAGCGTGGCAACTGGCGCACGTCGGGTTCTTGCGGTGGGCTTCCATTTGTTGTCGCAGCGAGGCCGACTTCCCCACGTGGGTATCGTCCAACGCCGGCACCGCCGGCGGAGGAGGAGGAGGCGGCGCGTTCAGCAAAGTTTCCATAATCCATTTCCCCCGCAGCACTGGTGATGTCCGCGTCGAATACGAAGAAATCGTCAGCATACTCCCCTGCGCCAGGATGCCGCCCCCGCGATTCATTTTCGACATATCGACCCGCCTAAACTCCGGCCCCGTCACTCCGGGTACCCCGTAGAAACGAGCCAAGCGTTCGTTCAGGTAACTGTGTTTGGCATCCAGAATATCCATTACGCTGCCGTCCTGCCGAACCAGATTCTCTAGGAATAGCTCCGTTTCTCGTCTCATCGAAGAGCGGAGACTCTCATCAAAATCCGGAAATTTTTCGATATCCGGCTTCATGACGTCAATGTTCCGATACTGCAACCATTGACCCGCGAAATTCTCGACCAGAGCCGCCGCCCTCGGGTCCCGCAGCATCCGCCGAACCTGTGCCGTCAACACCGCCGGTTGCCGCAGCGTGCCGTTATTGGCTGCCGCCGCCAGCGCCGCGTCCGGTGTGCTGCTCCACAAGAAGTACGAGATGCGCGACGCCAACTCGTGATGACTGACCGCCGCAAATGGCTGTTTCCCGCTGGGGCCCCGGTCGCGCTCGGTCCGAAATAGAAAATGCGGCGAGACGAGGACTCCCTGCAAGGCTGTGGCGATTCCTTCCGCATGGCTATCGCCCTGCTGCTTCGCTAGCGCATACAGCTTCAGAAACGGAGTCACCTCGGCCACCGTCACCGGCCGTCGAAATGCCTTCCGCGTGAAATTCGTCAAAATGGTTTGCGCGCAGGTCGGCGTTTGTGGCGCGCAAACAAACACCGCCTGCCGACTCGCCGCCGACGGACCCTCGGGCTGCGTAAACGGCCCACCGATATCAATCGACTCGTACCGGTTATCCACCCGCACTTCCACCCGGTCGAGCTTGATTTTCGTTCCGTACTTGCGCAGCAACTCCTCGTCCGCCGCCGTTAACTTACCCCGTGCCCCGGATAACTTCATGAAGTCTTTCCGCTGCGACGGCTCCGGACCGTTGTACTGCGGCGGTAAACCGTGGTAGTTCTTCAAATACGTCGCGCTCAGAAGATGCTCCCCCGCCGTCATCTTCACCCGAAGTTCCAGCACTTGGCCTTCCAGGTCGGTGCCGTCGTATTCAAAGGTCTGGACCAATTTACTATCGATGTAAAACGCCGGAGTCACTGGCATCGTCTGATCCGGCCGGTGGCCATTCATTACCAGACGAAAGCTATATTCCCCGTCCACCGGAAAACGATGGAGAACGTGGAAGGCATGGTGCAAAGATAAACCCGACTCGTCATAATGATGCAGGTCCTTCGGCAATACCGGAATCCTCACCGGAGCCGAATAGTGAACCGAAGCCGGCTTCAACTTCTCCGCTCCAAAAACCGCGGTACGAACCGCCCGCTCGGCCGCATACAAATACTTCTCCAGCAAAACCGGAGACAGCGAGAGCGCGTCGGCGATGTTGTCAAATCCAAACGCCGCCTCGTCGTTGGGGAAAGTTTCCGCCGGGTGAATATCCACCGCGAGCAAATCCCGAATGGTGTTGTTGTACTCGGTCTTGTTGAGTCTCCGCGCGGTGATTCGCCCCGGGTCCGGCTTCGCCACGCGATCCTGCCGCGCAAACTCAGTCTCCAAAACCAAAGCCACCGATTTCACCTCGGCCGCTGCCGGCTTCGGGAATCCTGGAGGTGGCATCTCACCCATCGTGATCTTGGCGACCACCCGCTCCCAGGTATCTCGTGCGGCGTCGAACGAGTGCGCCGTATCCAGATCCGCCAAGTTCACGTCGCCATTCGAAACCTTCTGGTTATGGCAGGCAACGCAATTCTTCCGCACGAACGAAAAAACCGGATCCGAGTCTAGCCCGAAAAGAGCGACCGATGCGAAGACCATCAACAGGGCGGTTCGAATCACGAAATAGCTTGCCTCATTAATAAAATATCACGTCTCGAAAACCGCTACAGCCCGAGCCGGTTGATCCCATCAAAGGCAGCCACCTTGTAGCACTCGGCCAAGGTTGGATAGTTGAACACAGTGTTAATGAAGTAGTCGATCGACCCGCCAAAGCTCAAAACCGCTTGTCCAATATGAATCAATTCACTGGCCCCCTCGCCCATAATGTGGACCCCGAGCAACTGCCTCGTGTCCTGGTGGAAGATCAGTTTCAGAATTCCACTGGTGTCGCCAATGATCTGTCCGCGGGCGATCTCCCGATACCGCGCCTTACCGATCTCGTAAGGGATGTTGGCCTGCGTCAACTCCTCCTCGCTCCGGCCCACCATCGAAATCTCGGGAATCGTATAGATGCCATACGGGAACAACGACGGAACGCTCGTCGCCGCAATCCCAAACGCATGACACGCCGCCAATCTCCCCTGCTCCATCGACGTTGACGCCAGACTCGGAAACCCAATCACATCGCCCACCGCATAGATGTTCGGCACGACCGTCTGATAGTGCTGATTCACTTGAATACGGCCCCGGTCATCGGATTGCAGTCCGGCACCCTCCAGGTTTAGCCGATCCGTATTACCGGTGCGCCCAACACTATAGAGCAACTTTTCGGTGACCACCTGCTTGCCGCTGCTCAGTTGAATTTTCACCCGTTTCCCATGCTCGTCATCTTCCATCTTTTCGATCCGCGAGACGTCTTCGCCCAACCGCAGCGTTACCCGGTTCTCCCGCATGTGATAAGCCAGCGAATCGGCAATCTCGTTATCCACAAAATCCAGCAGAATCGGTCGCTTATCGATCAGGGTCACCCGCACCCCCAGTGTCGAAAAAATCGTCGTGTACTCGGTCCCAATCACCCCCGCTCCCACAATCGCCATCGTCTTCGGCAAATGGTCGAGCGACAAAATTTCATCGCTCGTAAAGATCTGCGTCCCGTCAAAATCGATATCGTCCCCGCGGGTTGCCGTCGTCCCCACGGCCACGACGATCTTCTCGGTCGAAACATCTTGGTGCCCATGCCCATCGATGTTCAGCACCCGCAATGTGTTCGCATTCACAAAACTAGCCGTGCCCGAAACCATCTCCACGCCATTGCGCTGTAATTGATTCCGCGACACGTCCTGTTCGTGCGAGATCACGTGCGTCGTACGAAAAAGCAGATCCTGCATCGTAATATGCTGTTTGACCGAGTAGGAAGATCCATAAAACCCGCGCTCCCGATACCCCGATAAATGCATCACCGCCTCGCGCAAGGTCTTGCTCGGAATCGTTCCGGTATTAATGCACGCCCCCCCCACGACGGCCTTCTTCTCAACCAGCGCCACGCGCTTATCGAGCTTCGCGGCTTGGATCGCCGCCCGCTGCCCACCGGGCCCGGAACCGATCACGACTAAGTCATAGTCAAATTCGCTAGAACGGAGCATACTCTATTATCTCTATCGGGCTATTCCCGGTGTTCACTAGGGAGGATAAATCTGACGCCCCTCGATTTGCGGTTTCTCGTGAAATGTAATATAATTCGCCATACTGTAACGATCATTTTTAATCGTCTCGCATATTTACTCGTGCCCATCTTCCTGCTCGCCAGCAGCGCCCTGGCCCAGACGCCAACCGGCGAAATCGAAGGCGCCATCTCCGACTCCTCCGGTGCTGTTATCGCCGGCGCCAAAGTCACCGTCACTAACCCTGCGACCAACGTCCAGCGCGTGATGCAATCCAACGAACTCGGCCTCTACAGCGCCCCCGCGCTACCCCCGGGCGTCTACAACATTCGCGCCGAAAAGGCCGGTTTCAGTACGCAGGTTCGCAATAGCCTCGAACTCCAAACCGGCCAAGTCGCCAAAATCGACATCGCCATGCAGGTCGGCAACGTCGCTGAAACCGTGGAAGTCACCGCCGCCCCCCCGCTCGTCGAAAGCGAAACCACCTCGCTCGGAACCGTCATCGAAAATCGACGCATCGTCGATCTGCCCCTCAACGGTCGCAACTATCTTCAACTCGCCTCCCTCATCCCGGGTGCGACCACCAACGGTCCCGCCTCCTCGCAAGGCCAGCAGCGCATGGGCGGAGCCCGGAACCAGTTCGCCCTCAACGTCGCTGGCCAACGCGTTCACTACAACCACTACTCGCTCGACGGCATGGAGAACACCGACCCGAACTTCAACACCTATCTCTTCCTACCGTCGATCGACGCTCTCCAGGAGTTTAAGGTAGAGTCCGGCGTATTCCAGGCCGAATACGGTCGCGGCATCGCCCAAGTTAACGCCACCACCAAAAGCGGAACTAACGAGTTCCACGGCACCGTCTTCGAGTTCCTGCGCAACGCCAAGCTCGATGCCAAGAACTACTTCGACCGGAAGAACGTTCCCAAGCCCGCCTTCAAGCGGAATCAATTCGGCGGTACCGTCGCCGGTCGCATCCTCCGCGACAAACTCTTCTTCATGGGCAACTACGAAGGTCTCCGCGAGCGCCGCGACCTGACCCAGTTAGGCACCCTCCCCACTGCCGCCCTCCGCTCTGGTAACATCGGTCGCGCCATTGTCGACCCCTTTACGACCGCGCGTGTTCCGTTTCCGAATAATGTGATCCCCGCGAACCGCATCCAGGCCACGTCGGCTAAAGTCCTCAGCGAATTCTTCCCGCTCCCGAATAACCCAGGTGCCACCGGCCTCGCCAATAACTACATCAACAACGAAGGTCGCAGCAGCGACGGCAACCAGGGTTCCGGGCGACTCGATTGGGTGCAATCTCCCAGTTCAAACTTCTTCTTTCGCTTTTCTCAAACGGTCGAACCCCAATACCTCCCGTCCATTATCAACGGTCAGGGAAACGTCGCATCTATTTACGCTCAACAGGGCGTTCTCGGCCACACGAAGGTAATCGGAACCAACAAGGTTAATGAATTCAAGTTCGGTGTGAACTACTTCAAGAGCTCCAATTCACAAACCCGCGCGGGCGTCCGCAATGTCGTTGGAGAACTCAATATCCCCGATATCGATCGCAGCAATCCCTTGTTTTGGGGTATTCCCGTATTCGGGATCACCGGTTATGCGAGCGTCGGAGAATGTAACGATTGCCCCTTTGTCAACTGGAACACCTCCGGGATGATCTCTGACAATTTCTCCTGGAACCGCGGCAAACACCAGTTCAAGCTAGGCGGCGAATATCGTCGCGTGCGGTACAACCAGATCGGCGCCGTGGTTCCCCGCGGTCGCTTCTCCTTCAACGGCCAGTATAGCGGCGACGCTATGGCGGACTATCTGCTCGGCGCCATGTCGAATTCTGAGGGCCAAGTTGGCGCGCCCATTGCCAACATGCGCAGTAACTACATGGCTCTCTACCTCCAGGACACCTGGAAGGTTACGTCGAAGCTGACCTTGAACTATGGCCTCCGCTGGGAGTATGAGTCCCCCTGGTACGACAAACACGACGCCATCGTGAATATCGATTTCCGTTGGGATAACTCGATCGAACCCATCTATGTGCGCGCCGGAACCGGCGACCCCTTCCAAGGCAATCCGCAGTTCCCACTGCCGGCCGACATCAAATACAGCCGCGACGGTCGCTTCGGCCGTGGTGCTTTCATGCCAGACCGCAACGACATCGGTCCCCGCCTCGGCCTCGCCTATTCGCTCAATCCCAAAACCGTCATCCGCAGCGGAGCCGGTATCTATTACGTGCGCGATATCGGCAACGCTACCTTTGACGTTGTCCGCAATGCACCGTTCACCATCCGCCGCAACGAACCCGGCAATGCGGTCGTTCCAAACTTGAGCCGGCAGGTGCCATTCACCCAGAAGGGCGCGCCGACGTTCATCCTCATCAATCAATTCGCTGAGAGGACCTCCTACGTCGCCCAGTGGAGCTTTGGCGTTCAGCGCGAACTCACAAAAAACATGTCGCTCGAAGTGAACTACATGGGTTCCACCGGGGTTCATCTTCGCCGCCTCCAGACTTACAACAACGCGCCTCCCGGACCGGGCAACATCACGGCCCGTCGTCCGTTCCCCAAGTTCGGCGGCTTCCAGGTCATGAACGCTCCCGGCCACTCGTCCTATAACTCGCTCCAATCCCGCCTCCAGCATCGTTTCGCCAACGGCTTCACCCTTCTGGGCTCGTATGCCTGGAGCAAGTCTATCGATAACGGCTCCGGCGTCCGCACCACAGATGGCGATCCGCTCACCCCGATGGATGACTACAACCTCGGTCGCGAACGCGGTCGTTCCGCTTTCGATTTCCGGCACCGCTTTACCGGCTCGTTCCTCTATGAATTGCCCTTCGGCAAGGGGCGCCGGATGGACATCTCGAACTCGGTCGCGAACTTCGTACTCGGCGGCTGGCAGGTCGGTGGCATCTTCACCGTCCAAACCGGCTTCCCCCTCACGGCCTTCTGCGGCCCCGGTAATATTCAGAATGGTGGCGGCTATTGCGCCCCCGACGTCGTCCCCGGCCAAAGCCCGAACAACATCAGCACCCGCACCGTCCAGCGCTTCTTCAATACGGATGCCTTCGTCGACCGCCTCGGCCAGAATCCGGCCGCCATCACCGACTTCCGGTACGGCAATTCCGGACGGAACACCATCACCGGCCCCGGCCTCACCTCGTTCGATGCGTCGTTGACCAAAGTCTTCGCCATCACCGAACGCCACCGTCTCGAATTCCGCAGCGAATTCTTCAACCTCCCGAACCATCCCATCTTCGCGCCGCCGGGCACGACGCTGCGGACGGCCAACTACAGAGTCATCAGCGCAACCAAGGTGGATTCTCGGCAACTTCAGTTCGCTTTGAAGTATCAGTTCTAGAGTGCATCAAGTCGTTTGGCTCAAACGGGACCTCAGGAACCGGGACCACGCGCCGCTTTTCGAAGCGGCGCGGCGGGGCCCGGTTCTCCTGCTTTATATCTACGAACCTTCGCTCTGGACCGCCCCCGACGCCGATCCCCGCCATTGGAACTTCGTGGCCGAGAGCCTCCTTGACCTCCGCCGTCGATTGCCCGTCGTCGTCCGCACCGGTGAGGCGCTCCCGGTGCTGGAACAAATCCGCCGAGAACACGGCATCGCCGCCCTCTGGGCCCACGAAGAGACGACGAACTGGATCGCCTACCAGCGCGACCGAGCCGTTCGTAGTTGGGCCCGGGAGAAAGGCGTTCCCTTCACGGAACTGCCGGGAACCGGAGTCGTCCGGCGGCTTGCCAGTCGAAACGGATGGGCGGCCAAATGGGAGGCGATGATGGGCGCCCCGCCCGTGCCCCCGGTCACAGATTTACCGTTCCCCGCGGGAATTCCGCTCGGCGACGTCCCTCAACACGGATCCGCTCTCCAGCAGGGCGGGGAAACGGCCGCCCTGACTACCCTCGATAGCTTCCTCCACCAACGCGGCCGCAACTATCACAAGGAACTTTCCAGCCCCGTCACCGCTTTTCATGCTTGCTCGCGGATCAGCGCTCATTTGGCGTGGGGAACCATCTCGATGCGCGAAACCCTGCAGACCACCCGCCGCCGCAGCGCCGGAGCCCCCGAATGGAAGCGTCCGCTCGCCGCCTTCGACGCTCGGCTCCACTGGCGCAGCCACTTCATGCAAAAAATGGAGGACGAACCCCAAGTCGAGTTCCGAAACTTCGTCCCTGCCTTTGATGGCATGCGCGAGCCTTTTTGGAACGATGAGTACTTCGCCGCTTGGCAGGAGGGGCGAACTGGCTATCCCTTGGTCGATGCCTGTATGCGCGCCCTGCGAACCACCGGTTGGATCAATTTCCGCATGCGAGCCATGCTCGTGTCTTTCGCTAGCTACCACCTTTGGCTGCACTGGCCCCGCCCCGCCGCCTTCCTAGCCCGGCAATTCACTGATTATGAACCCGGAATTCATTACCCTCAGTTTCAAATGCAGTCCGGCACCACCGGCATTAATACGCTGCGGATTTACAGCCCCGATAAGCAAGCCCTCGACCAGGATCCGGACGGCGAGTTCGTTCGCCGATGGTTGCCCGAAGGCCCTGGAGCGAAGATCGTGGAGCACAAAGAAGCCTACCGACTCGCCCGAGAGCGAATCTCCGCCTTTCGCCGCCAACCAGCAGCCAAGGTCCAAGCCAAAGGAGTGCTCGGGATGCACGGAAGCCGCAAGAAACCCCTACCGTCCCGACAGCCAACTCTGTTCTGAAATCCATAAGTTCCCGAGAATCAACCACTTCGTCATAGCTGCGGATTTCCTGTCCAAAACCACAATTAGTAGTTGACCTAAGGTGAAATACCGCTGTATCCTGTAGTTCGGTGGCGCCGGACGACGGTCCGGCATCCCTCCCTTGTTATTTCCCCGGGGCATGTCGTGCTCGTTCGACCAACCGGGATGGTTCGCGTTATCTCCCGGGGACCTCATGGCAAATACCACGCAACAAACTCCGTCCGTTCCGACTCCACAACCTGCCGCCGAGCAGGAGCTTTTTCCCGGCATACGATCCCAATCGCCCGAAACGGCCATGCGGGTCAAGAAGCGAAATGGTTCACTGGAACCGGTTCATGTGGAAAAGATCATCCGAGCAGTCCAGCGGAGCGCGGCCGGTCTGTCGCAGGTCGATGCGATGCGGATCGCCATAAAAACCATCGGTGGCTTGTACGATGGATCGAGCACCCGGGAACTGGATCAGCTCTCGATCCAGACGGCCGCCTCGCTCATCTCCGAAGAGCCCGAATACTCTCGCCTAGCGGGTCGACTGTTGGCTAACTTCATTGAGAAGGAGGTCGCCAACCAGAACATTTATTCGTTCTCGCAGTCGATGGAGCATGGTTATAAGTTCGGCTTGGTCGGGGAAACGGCGCATCAGTTCGTCACGCAAAATGCCCGTAAACTCAATAGCTGTCTCGAAGAGCGGAACACCGACTTATTTGAGTACTTCGGAATCCGGACCGTCTACGATCGCTACCTACTCAAGAATCCGGAAAGCCGCGACGTCATCGAGACTCCCCAGTACTTTTTCCTCCGCGTCGCCTGCGGCCTGTCGCAGAACGTGCAGGAAGCGATCGAATTCTACCGCCTTATCTCGGCGCATGACTATATGCCGAGTTCGCCGACGTTATTCAACTCCGGCACCATGCATCCGCAGATGTCCTCCTGCTATCTGCTCGACTCTCCTGAGGACGATCTCGAGTCGATCTACGACCGGTATAAAGACGTCGCCATGCTCTCGAAGTTTGCCGGCGGCATCGGCTTGGCTTACCATCGGGTCCGGGCACGCGGGTCGCTGATCCGCGGCACCAACGGTCGTTCCAACGGCATCGTGCCGTGGCTCAAAACTCTCGATTCTTCTGTGTCGGCCGTGAATCAGGGTGGTAAGCGGAAAGGGGCGGCTTGCGTCTATCTTGAACCTTGGCACGCTGATATCGAAGACTTCCTCGAACTACGGGATAACACCGGCGACGAAGCTCGCCGCACTTATAATCTGAACTTAGCCAACTGGATCCCCGATCTGTTCATGAAGCGGCTCGAGGCCGATGGAATCTGGTCGCTGTTCGATCCCAAAGTGGTTCCCGCCCTGCCCGATTTATTCGGTGCCTCATTCGAGCAGGCGTATGAGACCGCGGAAGCGCAGGGTCTGTTTGTTCGTCAAGTGAAGGCTCGCGACCTCTACGCCCGGATGATGAAGACGCTGGCCGAAACAGGCAATGGTTGGATGACTTTCAAGGACGCCTGCAATCTAAAGTCGAATCAAACCGGCCTGCCGCAAAACGTCGTCCACCTGTCGAACCTCTGTACCGAGATCACCGAAGTAACCCACCACGCCGAAACCGCCGTCTGCAACCTCGGGTCGCTGAACCTGGCTCGCTACGTGACGCCCGAAGGCGAGTTCGATTTCGCAAAGCTGAGCAAGAATGTCCGCCTGGCTGTTCGCTTCCTCGATAAAGTCATCGATATCAACTACTACCCCACCAATGGGGCGGAAGTATCAAACCGCAAATGGCGTCCGGTCGGCCTCGGCCTGATGGGTCTCCAGGATCTCTTCTTCCAAATGCGGATTCCGTTTGATTCGCCGAAAGCCCGGGCGCTGGCCCGTCGGATTCAGGAAGACATCTACTTCCACGCCCTCGAAACCACCGTCGAATTGGCTGAAGCACTTGGTCCGCACGTCAACTTCCATGAAACGCGCGCCTCCCAAGGGATCTTCCAGTTCGAGCTTTGGAACGTCGCCCCGGAAGTGCCCGAACGCTGGGACGCGCTCCGCCCTCGGATGATGAAGTCGGGGATGCGGAACTCTCTGCTCATCGCGATTGCCCCTACTGCCACGATCGCCTCGATCGTCGGCTCCTATGAGTGCATCGAACCGCAGATTTCGAACTTGTTCAAGCGCGAGACCCTCTCCGGAGACTTCGTGCAAATCAATAAGTATCTCGTACTCGAATTGAAGGCACTCGGGATGTGGACCGAGAGCATCCGCAACCGCATCAAGATGGGCGAGGGGTCGATTCAAGCGATCGACGAGATTCCGGAAGAGTTGAAACAAATCTACCGGACCGTCTGGGAGGTGCCGATGCGGTCTTTGATCGATATGGCGGCCGAGCGGTCGGCCTACATCGATCAGAGCCAGTCGTTGAACCTGTTCATTGAGACTCCGACCATTGGCAAGGTCTCTTCCATGTATATGTACGCCTGGAAGAAGGGTTTGAAAACAACTTACTACCTGCGGTCCCGACCGGCATCTAAAATATCAAAAGCCACGGTACCCGTAGCCACACTCGCTCCGGCGGCGGCGGTTGCCTGTTCGCTCGAAAACCCCGAGAGCTGTGAAGCCTGCCAATAGCGTTTAAGTACGGAACAATAAGTAATGATTCTCGACCCTGGATTTGACCTAACACTTCGCCCCATGAAGTACCCCGGCTTTTACGATATGTATAAGACGGGCATTAAGAACACCTGGACGGTGGAAGAGGTTGATTTTTCGACCGATGTGACCGATCTTCGCGAGAAGATGAACCCGGCCGAGCAGCACCTGATCAAGCGTTTGGTGGCTTTTTTTGCTACCGGCGATTCGATCGTGGGCAATAACCTTGTACTGAATCTCTACAAGCACATCAATTCGCCGGAAGCTCGGATGTATCTTTCCCGGCAGCTTTATGAAGAAGCCGTTCATGTGCAGTTCTATCTAACTCTGCTCGATACGTATATTACGGATCCGAACGAGCGCGCGGCTGCTTTCTCGGCCGTCGAAAATATTCCGTCGATTAAGGCCAAGGCTGATTTCTGCTTCAAGTGGATTGATTCGATTAACGATCTTGAATCCGTCCAGACCGAAGCGGATATGAAGAACTTCTTGTTGAATCTGGTCTGCTTTGCTTGTTGCATTGAGGGTATGTTCTTTTTTGCCGCATTTGCCTACGTATATTTTCTCCGTTCCCGCGGCTTACTCCAAGGCCTGGCGACCGGCACCAATTGGGTGTTCCGCGATGAGAGTGCCCACATTGAGTTCGCGCTGGAAGTCATCAATACCGTTCGTCGTGAACGACCCCATTTGTTCGATGCCGAATACGAAGCCCGCTGTAAGGACATGATTCGGGACGCCGTGGAATGCGAGGCTCTCTTCGCCGAAGATACTCTCGGCGGCGGCATTTCAGGGATGTCGATCTCAGCCATGCGCCAGTATCTGCAGTATATCGGCGACCGCCGTCTGGTTTCACTTGGCATCCAGCCGATTTTCGGCGCGAAGAACCCGTTTGACTTCATGGAACTGCAGGACGTACAGGAACTGACGAACTTTTTCGAACGTCGCGTCTCGTCTTATCAGACGGCGATTTCGGGCGAAGTCGGCTTCGGTGACGATTTCTAAAACTGCGATGACCCGTCGCGAGCTTTTCGTTTCTCCTGTGCTATTTTCTCAGCAACCGGACCGCCGTCCGAACGTGATGGTTGTGGTTCTCGACGATTTGGGTTGTCGCGATCTCGGTTTCCTTGGGGCGAAGGACTTGAAAACGCCCCATTTAGACGCGATCGCTGCGAAATCGGCGATTTTGTCTAACTGGTACTCCAACGCTCCGGTTTGCGCCCCGGCCCGTGCTTCCATTCTCTCAGGTCGGTTCCCGGCCCGCGCTGGTGTGGCATCGAATGGGGGCGAACTCACTCCCGGGTTGCCCACGCTTGGTTCCTCTTTCAAAGCCGCTGGGTATCGCACAGCGGCTATTGGCAAGTGGCACCTGGGTCTCAAGCCAGAGACCCACCCAAACTCTCACGGCTTTGATACTTACTACGGCTTCCTGAACGGATGCATCGATTTCTACTCCCACCGGTTTTATTGGGGAGATCCGGTACGGCCCAATTTTCACGACCTCTGGCGCAACCGGAAAGAAATTTTCGAGGATGGTCGCTACTTTACCGATCGGATCGCCGATGAAACCGTTGCTTTTCTCGAAGCATCTCCCAACCAGCCCTTTTGCGCCTACGTGGCGTTCAACGCGCCCCACTATCCCATGCACGCCCCGGAGCGGTACATGGAGCGATTCACCGGCCTACCGCAGGAGCGCCAAACCTATGCCGCAATGGTGTCCGCTGTCGATGATGGCATTGGTCGGATACGAGCGTGTCTCGAGAAATCGGGCCAGTGGGACAACACGATTTTTTTCTTCACCGGCGATAATGGTGCCACCACGGAGAAGCGCGCCGGGTTGGACGGTCAGTACGCAACGGCCGGCGACAACGGCGTCTATCGCGGATTCAAGTTCTCGGCCTTTGATGGCGGCCTTCACATCCCCGGGTTTGTTCATTACCCGTCGCGCATTCGTCCTCGCGTCCTGCCCCAGATCGCCCAAGCGATGGATATCCTACCGACTCTGCTCTCCGCCGCCGGTCTGCCCCTTCCCGCTGACCTTGACGGCCTCTCCATCTGGCGGGTGCTGACCGACGATACGCCTTCTCCTCATCGGGAGCTCTATTGGGCAAACCAAGGGCAACTGGCCGTTCGTCGCGACCAGTGGAAGTTGGTTCTGAACGGCAAGGATTTCGATCGCCGGCCCGAGGGTAACAAGGCCTTGGCCGGGCCTGACGCGGTCTTCCTTTCGAACCTAGCCGAGGACCCCGGAGAATCGCGAAACCTTCGCTCGCAGTATCCTGGTTTGGCGGATGAACTTGCGACTTTGGCTGCGAAGTGGCAATCGTCGCTGCCTAAAAAATAGAGGGCTAACTCCCGTCGTTTCGCCGCCATGGCGGCGAAACTATTCGAGGCTGAACCAGCGTGAGCCCATAGCGATCCACCCGATCGCGCGGATCGAAACGTCGGCCCCGGAGCCTAATTCGCGACTTGGGCGCCGGCGGGCTCACGGTCATACTTTGATGTGGCCTGGGTTTTTCGGATAGAAATGGTTAATTCCTGGTGGGCGCCGAAGGTCGTGCATATCTTTTCGAGGACTTCGCGCTCAGGAAGCTTGAAAGCTCTGACTCGGTCACTATAATATAGAGGAAATGGCTTCCCAGAATTTCCAGAATCATGCCCAGCGCGTGCCGGTATTTTTAGCTGTCGCCCTCACCTTGATGGTTACCTTCATCGGCTGCGGGGTGAACCTGTACAACTCGATGGGCGATCACCAGCGGATCTACAGCGCCTCGCTTTTACTCGTCTTGACGGGTTGTGTGTTTCTGACGGCTTTCTTTGCGCGGATCTTTGCACTGAAGGCGCAGGATCGGGCGATCCGCGCGGAGGAGAATCTTCGCCATTTTGTGCTGACGGGCAAACTGCTTGACGCGCGGCTGGAGCCGTTGCAGATCGTTGGTCTCCGATTCGCTTCCGACGCCGAGTTTCCCGCGTTGGCCCAAAAGGCGGCGGAGAAGGGTTTGTCGCAGAAGGATATAAAGTCGCTGGTTAAGAACTGGCGTCCGGATTTCTACAGGGTCTGATGCGTACCTTATTCCTCTTTTTTCTTATCTCGGCCTCTGCGTTGGCAGAGTCCCCTCTCTACGCGGTGTTGGAGAAGGCTGATTGCCACTCCTGCCACAACCGGGACGGCGTTGCGGCCGGCACCCGCCTGCTTTTCCCCGAAGGCATTGTCTCCCCCGCGAAGAAGGAAGCGTTTCTGCTCTCGTTGGTTACCCTAGTTGACCGGTTGGAGCCCGGCAAATCGCTCCTGCTCGAAAAGCCCACGAAGCGGACGTCGCACGTCGGCGGCGAAAGGATTAAGCAGGGCAGCCCGGAGGAAGCAACGCTGCGCGCCTGGATCGGAGAGTTGGCCAAGCTCAACGGCGATTCGCTCGCCAAGGCGCTCCGGTATCGGGAAGAGGAAGAGGGAGGAGGAGGCCAGAAAGCGCCGCGAGTGGAGCTTCGACGCTTGACGCATAGCCAATACAACCAGACCGTTCGCGATCTGGTCGGCGACGTTTCCAAGCCTGCCGATCGTTTTCCTCCGGAAGACTTCGTCAACGGCTTCCGGAACCAGATTCAGGGGCAAAGTCTTTCGCCCTTGCTGATTGAATCCTATAGTGAGGCGGCCGAACGAATTGCCCAGAGCGCGATGCGGGGCGGCGATACGCGGGGCTTGATTGGCTGCAAACCGTCGCTGGCTTGTCGGGCCAAATTCGTCCGGGAGTTTGGGTTGAAGGCGTTCCGCCGGCCGCTCGAAAGCGGAGAACAGAAGCGCTACGAGGCGCTGTTTGCGACCGAGAAAGAGTTTGTTAAGGGCGCGCAGCTGGTGATCGAGGCGATGCTCCAATCGACCAATTTCCTGTTTCGTCTCGAAGAGACTTCCGACCCCAAGTTGAAGCCCTATGTGACGGCCAGCCGGCTGTCGTATGCGCTGTGGGACACGATGCCGGATGCGGCGCTTTTCGCGGCCGCGGCGCAGGGCTCGGTGGACGTTCGGGCACAAGTGAACCGGATGCTGGACAACCCGCGGGCGAAGGTGGCGCTGAACGAGTTTGTCGGCCAATGGCTGCGTTTTGATCGGATTTTGACCGCCAGCAAGGACCGGCGCAAGCACCCGCAGTTTACTCGGGAGACGGCGGTCGCGATGGCGGAAGAGGCTCGGTTGTTCGTCAGTGATCTCGTTTGGAATGACCGGAATTTTATGGAGCTTTTCACTGCTCCTTATGGCTACGTCAATGGCGAGCTAGCGGGCATTTACGGTGTTCCGGCTCCGGCGCAGGAATTTGGGAAGGTAACGTTCCCCGCGGCTTCGGAGCGGGCGGGGATTTTGGGCCAAGCGCTGTTTTTGGCGAGTACGGCGAAACCGGACGAGTCGTCGCCGACGGCGCGCGGCCTATTCGTAAGGGAGCAGTTCCTTTGTCAGCATGTGCCGGATCCGCCGGCGGGCGTGAACACAAATCTACCGCCTTTTTCGGCCGAACGGCCGGAGACGAATCGGGAGCGTTTGTCGGCGCACGTCACTAACCCCGGTTGTGCTTCGTGCCATAGCTTGATCGACCCGATTGGCTTTGGGTTTGAGAAGTTCGACGCGATCGGGGCGAGACGGGATAAGTTTGAGTTCACGACACCGGGGCGAGGCCAGAAGGCTCCCGCGAAGGCTTGGACTTTGGAGATTGATTCGACCGGCTTTGTTGCCGGAGTCGCCAAGTCGGCGTTTGCTTCGCCGTCGGCTTTGGGAGCGGTGCTCGGAGAGAGCGCGCAATGCCAGGAATGTTTGGTGAAGCAGTATTTCCGCTACACGTTTGGTCGCACGGAAACGGCGGCTGATCGGCCAGTGATCCGCCAGTTGACGGAAGACTTCCGGCGGTCGCAGTATCGTTTTAAAGCACTTATTGCCTCGATGATGTTCTCTCGAGAGAATCCAGAAGGAGCTGTCCATGCCGCACGTAATCACGAATCGCGTTAGACTTTCGCGCCGGGCCTTGCTTAAGGGGTTGACGGCCGCCGGAAACGCAGTACTGGTCGGCTTGCCGCCGCTGGTATCGATGTACAACTCGCACGGCACCGCGTATGCCGCCGGGGCCAAGCCGATCGAGACCCGGTTTGTGCTTTGGTTCAACGGCAACGGGATTCCGGAGCGGTATTGGATCCCGGCCGAGGAGGGCAGCGACTACAAGATGACGCCGTGCCTGTCTCCGCTGGCGGCGTTCCGTCAGGATTTCCATGTGCTGAGCGGGGTCGACAACGCGGCCTCGGCGGGGCAGGGAAATGGCCATACGAACTCGATGAGCGGGTTGATGACGGGGACGAACTTCACGGGTCGCGGGCCGTCGGGGCCGTCGGTGGACCAGGTGATTGCGAACAAGATTGGCGGGGATTCGCGGTTCCGTTCGCTACAGATTGGGGTGGCGCAGGAGTCCTTCGGCGAGAGCATGCAGCGGAACATGAGCTGGGCTGGATTCGAGAGGGCGCTGCCGCCCGAGATGATTCCGCATCGGCTGTTTGACCGGTTGTTTGGTGCGCGGGAAGAGGGCTGGGTGAACCGGAAGCGGAGCATTTTGGACGCGGTTTCGACCGACGCGACGGCGCTTAAGAAGAAGTTGCCGGGCGACGATCAGAACCGGGTGGAAGAGCATCTGTCGGGCATTCGCGACCTGGAACGGTCGATCGCGGCGCTGCCGGAAGAGTACCGGAAGGTGGATGCTCCGGATTTCGATGGGGACATGAAGGATTGGCCGCGGATTGCCAAGCTGCAGAGTGATTTGTTGGTTCAGGCGCTGGCGACGCGGCAGACGCGGGTAGCGTCCTACATGCTCACCAAGTGCCAGAGCATTTCGCGGTTCCCGTGGCTGGGTTACACCTCGGCGCGGCACCACGATTACACCCACGCCGAAGGCCGCGTGAGCGGGGCGGACGGGGCCGAAGGGCAGCGCGTGTTGCGGGACATCTGCAAGTGGCACGTGGAGGAGTTTGCGTACCTGGTGGCCAAGCTGAAGTCGATCCCCGAGGGCGACGGCAGCGTGTTCGACCGGACGGCGCTGATCTTCGTGCATGAGCATGCCGAGGCGAATCCGCACAAGAACAGCGGCTTGGCGATGCTGGTGGCAGGCGGCGTCGGCAAGATGGCTAAAGGTCGGCATACGCGCGTAACGGGCACCTCCGGCGACGTGTATCTGACCGTGGCGGACGAGATTGTGCAGGCCGGTATCGGGAAGTTCCCGACGGCGAGCAAGAAGATCAGCAGCTTGCTGGCGTAGGCGCGGGATGCTGCGAACCTTATTGTTGTGCGTGATTCCCGCTCTGGCTTTGGGGGCAGAGCGGGACGTGGCCGAGTGGGTGATCCGCTTTGAAGGTTCGGTTACAGTTGAGGGGAAGGCGCAGCCGATCCGCGACGTAACCCAACTGCCGGCGGGCGAGATCAAGATCGTCGGGATCGACCTGACCGGCTCGGTAATTCCGCCGACGGAGCTTGTGAAGATCGCCGGATTGCCGTATTTGCGAGACCTCTTTCTGCCGGGTCCGGTGTGGAACCCGGGCGGCGGGAACGAAGACGCCAACGACGTGTTTAAGACCCTGGCGACGCTGAAGAACCTGGAGCGGATTTACGTGGGATGGCACTTTGCGACCACGATCAACATTAAGGACAAGGGCTTTGAAGCGCTGGCGGGGCTGACGAAGCTGCGGGAGATCCGTTGTTCGCAGTGCCAATTGAGCAAGGTGAGTTTGGCGAGCTTCACGAACCTGCGGAGCCTGGACCTGAACAATACCCGGTTCACCGATGCTGGCTTAGCGGGCTTGGCGAACCTGAAGGGACTGCGGCGCCTGTTGCTGCGAGATACGCTGGTGACCGACGAGGGGATGCGGCACCTGGCTGAGTTGACGCAACTGGAAGAGCTCGACCTTTCGGGGGTAAAGCTTTCGGATAAGGGGATCGAGCCCCTGCGGAAGCTGACGGCGATGCGGGTGTTGAACCTGCGCGGGGCGTCGGCGACGGACGCGAGTTTGGATGTGTTTGCGGGGATGCCGAACTTACGGGCGCTGGACCTGTACCGAACGCGCGTGACCAACGCCGGGGTGGCGCGGTTGCAGGGTCTGAAGCAGTTAGTGGACGTGGACCTGCGCTACAGCCGGGCGACGAGCAACGGCGTGGACGCGCTGCGGGCGGCGCTGCCGCAGGCGAAGGTGCAGTATGTGGGCGCGGCGAGCATCAAGGTGAAGAACGCGGGCGCGGCACGGCCGACGACGGAGTCCGACGAAGGCGTGGCGGCCTGGGTGAAGGCGATCGGCGGGAAGGCGACCGTGGTAGCCGGGAAGGTACGACGGATCGACCTGGCGACGACGCCGGTGAGCGATGCGCAGTTGCAGTTTCTGGGGCGGTTGAGCGAATTGGAAGAGCTTCACTTGCAGGCTACGCAGGTGGGTGATTTGGGCGTCGCGGCCCTGGTGGGTTTGCCGCGGCTGCGGACGTTGGACTTGAGCAACACGACGGTGAGCGATGCGGGCTTGGCGAGCGTGGCGAAGATCGGGAGCTTGCAGGTGTTGCGGGTGGCCGGGTCGCTCGTGGAAGGGCCGGGAGTCGGGCAGTTGGCGGCATTGCCGCAGTTGCGGGAGCTGGATTTGGGCGCGACGAAGTTCGACGATAAGGGGCTGCCGGGGCTGGGTAAGCTGGCGGGGCTAACGTCGCTGCGGCTGAGCTATACGGAGATTTCGGACAAGGGGCTGAACGCGGTAGAGGGGTTGGAGAAGCTGGAATCGCTGCAGTTGGCGGGGACCGACATCGGGGACAACTCGATGGAGCGGATCGCCAAGTTTACGGGGCTGCGGGAGCTGATTCTGAACCAGACGCGGTTCAGCGATAAGGGTTTGGCGGCGCTAAAGCCGCTGGTTAACCTGGAGCGGATTGAGATGTTTCGGACGCGGGCGGGCAACGCCGGGGCGGAGGCTTTGGCGACGCTGAAGAAGCTGCAGGTGGTGAACCTGGACTACACGAACGTGGACGATAAGGGCTTAGTGGCGCTGCAGGGGCTGCCGGCGATGAACCGGCTGAGCATGGACAATACGAACGTGACGGACAAAGGGATTGCGACGCTGAAGACGATGGCGGGTCTGCGGAATTTGAACCTGTACCATACGCTGGTGTCCGAGAAGGGGTACGACGAGTTGAAGGCCGCGCTGGCCGGTTGTGCCATTGTGTTTGATCGAGACTCGGCGCTGCCGAACCGGAGGACGCGTTAGATGAAGGGTATCTGGGTGCTGGTTTTGGCTGTGGCGGCGGCTTGGGGCGCGGACGATTCGCGATGGATAGAAGACGCGGGCGGGACGGCGGTGCGCGATGCGGCGGGCCGGATTACCGGGCTGGATTTTCGGGCCAGTTGGGTGACGGACGCGGACTTGCGTCGGGTGGCGGGGATGCCGGGGCTGACGTCGTTGAACCTGGGGTTGACCCGGGTGACGGATCAGGGGATGCAGGAGTTGAAGGGGCTGACGGGGTTGGTGGAGCTGGATCTGCGGTTTGCCGAGTACGTGACCGATGAGGGGTTGGCGGCGCTGAAGGGCTGGAAGAGGCTGCGGCGGTTGGACATTCACGGGACGAAGGCGAGCGATACGGCGCTGGACCATATTGCAGGGATTACGACGCTCGAGACGCTGGATGTGGGGTCGGTGATGCTGACCGATGTGGGCCTGGAGCGGCTGACGGTGTTGCCGAATTTGAAGGCGCTGACGATTGGGGGGAACGAGTTGGGGGATGCGGGCTTGCAGGCTTTGCGGCAGATGCGAGGGATTACCTATTTGGACCTGAGTGGGCGGCAGGGGACGGATTCGAATGTGTGGGCGGTGAATATGTCGGATGTGGGGTTGGAGGCGATTCTGACTTTGGGGCAGTTGCGGGAGTTGCGGTTTGGGTGTTCTTCGTTGGGGGTAGGGAGCGAGGGGACGCGGTTTGCGACGGTGAGCGCGATGAGTGTGACGCCGCGGCGCCTCGAGAAGATGAAGGGGTTGGGACAGTTGCAGAAGTTGCGGCTGGAGGGTTGCGACCGGATTGATGATGAGGCGGTGGCGATTCTGGCGACGTTTCCGAAGCTGGAAGAGGTGGATTTGAAGGGTACGGCGGTGACGGAGAAAGGGTTGGCGGCGCTGCGGGCGGCACGGCCGAAGTTACGGGTTATGTATGGGGCTTGGGAGGCCAAGTCGGCGAACTTCCGGAACAACTGAGATTCTCTCTATCGTGTTGATGGGGAACGATTTAGAGTTCGGTTTCTGATTTCCGGCGCTCGGTTCGTTTTTCTTCCTCAGCCCGGATTCCGGCTTGGTGTTTCGCAACGCCAGTGCGGAATCGCATTTTTGTCGGGTTTGAAAGTTCGGTGGCTGTAAAGCTTTGTTTTCAAACGAGTTAGATGCGAGTTTCCGGTTCCTTTCTGCGGGTTCGTTTTCCCCCAAGCGGAGTACCGGGGCTCGATGCCCCGGTACTCCGCAGCCCGGCAGCGGCTCAGATTTGGAAACGCATCGTTTTCGAATTCGCTGCTGATTCTCGTAAGCCATTGTTGATATTGTACTTACGTCCACTTTTCGATTCGATTCGTCTGGGTTCGTTTTTACCCGAGCGGCCAGCGGCATCCGGTTTCCGCAACGCTTTGCGTGCTGTCTCGCTCTTCCTAAACTTGGCTCGTCTGGAGAATGTTGTGATTTCAAAATTGGTCGCCAAGTCTCGTAACGCTATGTAATTAAAATGGTTACGTTCTCTTTTCGGGCCGTTTTGTCTGGGTTCGTTTTTGGTTTAGCCGCTCTTTTTACGCAGCCAGAGGAACCGGGGTGACGGTCAGCTTTTCGAGCAGCGCGGTGACGTCATAGCTCGGGGCGATTTCGGCCATCATTTCGTCGTCGAGCAGCATATTGGCCACCCACCGGGGCAATTGGTAGTTGGGTTCGTTTTTGGCGCGGTCGGCGTGATCGAG